>Ga0081539_10001113_pt1 | contig 48761 bp, 44 predicted proteins | sample TabmetS4T2R2_FD_71023 | JGI IMG/M metagenome (GOLD analysis project Ga0081539, IMG submission 71023) | Tabebuia heterophylla rhizosphere microbial communities from the University of Puerto Rico - S4T2R2 | ecosystem: Host-associated > Plants > Roots > Rhizosphere ... | reverse complement strand
GGCTGCTGGACGAAGGCGCCGATCGCCTCCGCCTGCTCGTCCACCACCACCTCGGCCAGGCTCTGCACCGGCGCCCACCACACCCCGGCGGCGTCCAGCCGAGAGCTCCACTCCGCCAGATCGCGCCGGGCGAACTCGGCGTCCAGCTCGGCGATCAACTCTCGGACATGCCGGCGACGTGCGGAGCCGGTGGCGAACCGCTCGTCCTCGGCCAGGTCGGGCCGGTCGAGGGCCTGCACCAGGCCGGGCCAATGCCGGTTGCCCTCCAGCGCCACCAGCCACAGCCAGCGGCCGTCCGCCGTCTGGTAGCAGTTGTACAGCGGCGACTCGTGCTCGGTGCGGGGCCGGGTCCGGCCGCGCTTCCCGAAGAAGGTCTGCAGCGCCAGGTCGCTGGCGATGGCGTAGGCGCCGGAGCGCATCAGCGAGACGTCCACCACCGCACCGCGCCCGGTCCGTTCTCGTTGCAGCAGGGCGGCCAGCATGCCGGCCAGGAGGTTCACCGCGGCGGCGCGGTCGCCCAGTCCGGGCCGGATGCCCGGCGGTGGCTGATCGGCGGGATTGAGCATCGCGGCGATCCCCGGCCGGGCCCAGAACGCCGAGACGTCGTAACCCGCACGGTCGCGTTCCGCCCCCTGCCAGCCGTACCCGGTCAGCGTCCCGATCACCAGCCGCGGGTGGCGCCGCAGGACCTCCTCCGGGTGCAGCCCGAGCCGTTCCAGCGCGCCCGGCCGGAAGTTGGTCACCATGATGTCCGCCCGCGCCAGCAACGCTTCCAGCGCGTTCTTCCCCTCCGGGGTGCGCAGGTTCAGGACGACGCCGCGCTTACCGCGGTTGTCGGTCTCGAAGCCGGGCGCACTGTCCAGCTCCTGCCCCACGTGGCGCAGCGTGTAGCGGTTCGGATCTCCGCCGGGCTGCTCCACCTTGATGACGTCAGCGCCCCAGTCCGCCAGCATGGTGGCGCAGGCCGGAGCGGCCACCCACATGCCGAGTTCGACCACGCGCAGCCCCGCAAGGGGTCTCATCGGCGTACCTCGCTCTCGTGGATTATTATCTAACTAGATATACTAATCTAGCTGTCAAAGAGCGCTCACCGCATCTGTCCGAGGAGCCGGGGTGACCGACCTGTACGACGCCTTCAGCCACCTGACCCTGCAGCGGCCGCATCCCGGCGTCCTGCGGCTCGTGCTGGATGCGCCCAACCTCAACGCGGTCGGTCCGGCCATGCACCGCGACCTCGCCGAGATCTGGCCGGTGATCGACCGGGACGAGGACACCCGGGCAGTGCTGGTCCAGGGGGCCGGCCGGGGGTTCTCGGCCGGGGGCACCTTCGACTCCATCGACGCGCTCATCGGCGGGCACGAGGCGCGGGTGCGGACGATGCGGGAAGCCCGGGACATGGTCTACGGGGTGATGAACTGCTCCAAGCCGGTCGTCTCCGCGATCCATGGCCCCGCCGTCGGCGCCGGACTCGTGATCGGGATGATGGCGGACATCTCGGTGGCGGGCCGTACGGCCAAGATCGTGGACGGCCACACCCGGCTCGGCGTCGCCGCCGGTGATCACGCCGTCATCTGCTGGCCGCTGCTGTGCGGGATGGCCAAGGCCAAGTACTACCTGCTCACCTGTGACAGCCTCAGCGGAGAGGAGGCGGAGCGGATCGGCCTGGTCTCGGTCTGCGTGGACGACGATCAGGTGCACGCCGAGGCGCTTCGCATCGCCGTCCGGCTGGCCGAGGGGTCGCGCAGCGCGATCAGCTGGACGAAGCGATCCCTCAACCACTGGTACCGGACCGCGCAGCCGGCGTTCGAGGCGTCCCTGGGCCTGGAGTTCCTGGGATTCTCCGGCCAGGAGGTGGCCGAGGGGCTGGCCGCGCATCGGGAGAAGCGTGCCGCCGACTTCGTCGCGGTCGCGGAGCGGCACCCGCTGGATCTGTGAACCCGCGCCGGCCCGCGTCCACGATGTCGCATTCAGCGAGGAGCGCCAGGTGACCCAAACCGACATCCCACCCCCGCCGCCCAGCGCCCAGGTGCCCACCCTGAGCCGCGGCCTGACGTGGGAGGAGATGCCGCCGGGACACACCTTCCGCACCGCCCGGCGCACCATCACCGAGACGGATCTGGTCACGTTCATCACGTGGGGCGGCTTCAACGAGCCGCTGTTCACCGACGCCGCGCACGCCGCCTCCGCCGGATACACCGGCCGGCTCGTCCCGGGCGGGTTCACGTACTGCATGGCGGAGGGGCTGGTGCTGCAATCTCACGTGCTGGAGGGAACCGGGCTGGCCTTCCTGCACATGGAACTGGACATCCTGCGACCGGTCTACGTCGGCGACACGATCCATGCCGTCGTGCAGACCCTCTTCGCCAGGGCCTCCTCGACCCCCGGACGCGGCGTGGTCACCAGCCGGGTCACCGTCCGCAACCAGCGGGACGAGGACGTTCTGGTGTACACCCCGGTCCGGCTGATTCGCGGCGCCGATTAACGAGGTTCCGCGGAACACTATGGACGGTCAGCACCCGGTGAACCGGCCGGGACGGCGTTCCCGGAACGCCGCCAGCCCCTCGGCCCGGTCCCACGAGCTGAAGAGCACCGACACGGTCTCGCGTTCGTAGTCGATCGCGGCGGACGGCTCCATCCCGGGACCTTGTGCCAGCAACCGCTTCCCCGCCTCCAGGGCGAGCGGGGCCCCCGCCGCGAGGACTGCGGCCAGTTCGATGGCCGCGGACAGCGCACCGCCCACCGGAGCCAGCTCGTTCACCAGTCCCAGCTGATGACCCCGCTCTGCCGAGATCGGCTCGCCGGTGAGGACCATCTGGCGGGCGACCCCGGGGGCGATGAGACGCGGCAGCCGCTGCGTTCCGCCCGCACCGGGCAGCACGCCGAGCTTCATCTCGGGCAGTCCCAGTCGGGCGCCCTCCTCCGCCACCCGCAGATCGCAGGCCAGCGCCAGCTCGAGGCCGCCGCCGAGGGCGAAGCCGTGCAGGGCGGCCACCGACGGCTTGGCCAGGCCCTCGATGAGGCCGAACGTGTCCGTCAGACGCCGGACGAAGGCCCGGAACTGGTACGGGCTGTCGCAGGACTCGATCTCGCCGAGATCGGCACCGGCGCAGAACCCCCGCCCGGCGCCGCTGATCACCAGCGCACGCACCCCCGGATCATCGGCGGCATCGCGGACCGCCGCCGCCAGCTCCGCCGCCAGATCGCTGGACAGGGCATTCAGCCGCTGCGGGCGGTTGAGGGTCAGGACGCTCACTGCGTCGTGCCGGACGGCGCACACCAGTGTCGCCGTGGTTGCCTCGTCGCTCATCCGCGGCTCAGACCATCGTCAGGCCGCCGCTGACCGAGATCGTCTGCCCCGTCAGGTAGGACGCCGCGTCACTGGCCAGGAAGGCGACCACGCCGGCGATCTCCTCGGGGCGCGCCACCCGGCGTAGGGGGATGGCGCGCACGGTGGCTTCGATGATCTTCGGGTTGTACGCGACGACCTGGTCGAGCAGCGCGGTCTCGGTCGGCCCGGGGCACACGGTGTTGACGGTGATCTGGTGCCGGGCGACCTCGCGCGCCAGCGCCTTGCCGAAGGCGATCACGCCGCCCTTGCTCGCCGAGTACACCACCTCACCGGAGGAGCCGACCCGTCCGGCATCCGAGGCGATGTGGATGACGCGGCCGGCGCCCCGCTCGATCATGCCGTCGAGCAGCGCACGGGTCATGAGGATGGTCCCGCGCAGGTTCACCGCGATGATCCGGTCCCAGCTGTCCACCGTGGACTCCACGAAGCGGCCGACGACGTCGATGCCTGCGTTGTTGACCAGGATGTCGACCGGGCCGACCAGGTCCGCCAGCTCCCGCGCGGCGGCCTGCACCGAGTCGACGTCGGCGATGTCCACGATGACGCCGACCGCCTGCGTGCCATGGGCCGCGGCAACCGCATCGGCGGTGGTCTTCGCGGCGACCCCGTCCAGGTCGCAGACGGCCACCGTCGCACCCTCGGCCGCCAGGCCGTGGGCGATGGCCGCACCGATTCCGCGGCCGCCGCCGGTGACCACCGCGACCCGGCCCGTCAACGTCACTGTCACTCCCGTCCCGCCCCCGGGACGGCCGGGTGCCTGGCTCGACGGCTCAACCGAACAGGTCGAGCACGGTGGTCTTCGACGTGTCGCTCAGCAGGTAGTCGCGGGCCTCCTCCAGGTGGACCCGCCAGAGCCGTTCCGCGGCGTCGGCGCGGCCCTGCGCGATCAGCGACACCAGTTCGACGTGGGCCCGCAGGCCGCGATGGTTCGCGCGCAGGTTCTCCGGAGTGCCCGCGTCACGGTCGACATAGGAGAGGTTCGCCTGATCGATCAGGTGGCGCACCATGCCGTTCAGCATGGTCAAGGTGGGCGAGCCGGCCAGCTCGACCAGCAGGTGATGGAACTCCAGGTGCGAGCGGATGAAGGACGACGGGTCGTCCACCAGCGCCTCTGCCTCCTCGACGGCGCGCTGCAGGCGGGCCAGGTCGTCGTCGGTGCGGATCTGCGCCACCCGCGCGGCGCACGGCGCCTCGATCACCGTCCGGGCGTCGTAGAGATCCCGCAGGGTGGCGCCGCGATACTGCAGAACGAGACCGGCGTACCGGGCGGCGACGTCGCCGGTGGGCACCTGGACCTGCGCCCCGCCACGGGCACCGCGGCGAATCGTGATCAGCGACTCCGATTCCAGGACGCGGAACGCCTCGCGCAGCGTGGGGCGGGAGACGGCGAACTCCTGCATGAGCGCCGCCTCCGGCGGAAGCGTCGCACCGGCGGCCAGATCCCCGTTGATGATCTTTCGGCGTAGCTGGCTCGCCACCAGCTCCGAGGTCTTCGGGACACGTACCGGCCCCATCGGGTCATCGGAGCCACGGCGGCCGAACTCGGCCAGGGGCCCGGTCGCCGTCGCCATGTCGATCCTCACCTCGTGCCGACTTCTCGTCGAATGATTTAGCTAGGTTACCTCATATTTCGATTCGCGGCCGTGCGCCTCACGGCACGCGCTCGAAGAGTGCGGCGATCCCCTGGCCACCGCCGATGCACAGCGTCTCCAGGCCGAACCGGCCCTGCCGGCGATCCAGCTCGCGCAGCATGGTGGCCAGGATCCGCGCGCCGGTGGCACCGACCGGATGCCCCAGGGAGATTCCGGACCCGTTGACGTTCAAGCGCTCCAGGTCCGGGCCGGTGAGCCGCCACTCGCGCAGGCAGGCCAGCACCTGGGCGGCGAAGGCCTCGTTCAGCTCGATCAGGTCCACGTCCGCCAGCCGGATGCCGACGCGGCCGAGCACGGCCGCCGTCGCCGGCACCGGACCGATCCCCATCGTCCGCGGCGGCACGCCGGCCACGGCCCAGCTGACCAGCCGGGCCAGCGGGCGCAGTCCCAGCTCGGCCGCGCGGGACGGGTGGGTGACGATGCACACCGCGGCGCCGTCGTTCTGCCCGCTGGCGTTGCCGGCCGTCACCGTGGCCTCGGGGTCCTGGCGGGACATCACCGGGCGCAGCGCCGCGAGCCGGTCCAGTGACGTGTCCGGGCGCGGATGCTCGTCGAGGTCCACGACCACCTCACCCGACCGCGTCGCCACGGTGACCGGGACGATCTCGTCCTTGAAGGCACCGCGCTCCTGGGCGGCCACCGCATTGCGGTGTGAGCGCAGCGCCAGCTCGTCCTGCTCCGCGCGGGAGATCCGGTACTCCCGGCGCAGGTGCTCCGCCGTCTCGATCATCCCGCCGGGCACCGGGTGGTTGCGGCCGCCCGCGGTGACGCGGCCCCGGGCGAGCCGGTCGTGCAGCATCGTGCCTGCTCCGCGCACTCCCCAGCGCACGTCCGTGGAGTAGAACTCGGCCTGGCTCATGCTCTCCACGCCACCGGCAAGCACCAGGTCGTGCACGCCGGTCTGCACCTGCATCGCCGCGTGCAGGACGGCCTGCAGCCCCGATCCGCATCGGCGGTCCAGCTGCAGCCCCGGCACTGCGACCGGAAGGCCCGCGTCGAGGCCCGCGACGCGCCCGATGGCGGGCGCCTCCCCGTTGGGGTAGCACTGCCCGAGCAGGACGTCGTCGACGGCATCCACCGGCACGCCGGTACGTTCCAGCACCGCGCCGATCACGGTAGCGGCCAGGTCGGTGGCCGGGACGTCGCGGAAGACCCCGCCGTACCCGCCGACCGCGGTGCGCACCGGCTCGCATATGACCGCTTCCCGTAGCTGGCTGCTCATGCTGCCCTCTCGTCCGGATGGCGTTCGTCAGAAGTACTGGCGGCTGACCGTCTCGGCGACGCACGCGGGGCGGCTGCCGCCGTCCAGCTCGATCGTCATCCGGAACGTGAGCTGGGCGCCGTCCGGAACGTCGCCGACCTCCAGCAGCTCGGCGACGCCGCGCAGCCGGCTGCCCACCGGTACCGGCGAGACGAAGCGGACCTTGTTGAGCCCGTAGTTCACCGCCATCCGCGCCCCCTCGACCCGGTAGATCTGCGCGCCGAACCCCGGAATGAGGGACAGCGTGAGATACCCGTGCGCGATGGTGCGGCCGAACGGCCCGGTCGCCGCCCGCCCCGGATCAACGTGGATCCACTGGTGATCACCGGTGGCATGGGCGAACTCGTTGATCCTGTCCTGGTCGATGGTGAGCCAGTCGCTGCTGCCGAGCACCTCTCCCTGGGCAGCCTTCAACTGGGCCAGGCTGGTGAAGACGCGCATCCCTCGTTCCCTCCCGTCGGCGTGCGGCGCGGCGCCCGGCCGCGCCGTCACATGTACCGCCCGCCGGTCACTTCGATGACCGCGCCCGTGAGGTAGCTGGCCAGGTCGCTGGCCAGGAACAGGACCACCCCGGCGACCTCGCGCGGTTCACCGGCCCGGCCCATGGGGATCTCCGCGATCTTGCTCGCCCAGGCCTCCGCCGGCATGGCCTCGGTCATCGCCGTGCGGATCAGCCCGGGCTGCACCGCGTTGACCCGGATGCCGGCCCGGGCCAGCTCTTTGGCGGACGCCTTCGTCAAGCCGATCAGGCCGGCCTTGGCGGCGCTGTAGTTGGTCTGGCCGAAGTTGCCGACCTTGCCGGCGATCGAGGAGATGTTGACGATCGCGCCGCTGCCCTGCCCGCGCATCACCTCCGCGGCGCACCGGGTGCCGTGCCAGGCGCCGGTCAGGTGCACGTCGAGCACCGCCCGGAAGTCCTCGACGGTCATCTTGCGCATCGTGGCGTCCCGGGTGATGCCGGCGTTGTTGACCATGACGTCGACCCGGCCGAAGGTATCCGCGGCATGGGAGACAAGCGCCGTGACGTCGTCGTGCCGGGTGACGTCGCAGCCCACCGCCGACGCACGCAGGCCGTCGGCCCGCAGCCGCTCGGCCGCCTCGACCGCGGCATCCTGATCGAGGTCTCCGAGCACGACGCAGGCCCCCTCGCCGCCCAGCACGCGGGCGATCTCGAAGCCGATCCCGCGCGCGCCACCGGTGATCACGGCGACCCGCTCGTCCACCAAACCCATGTGTGCCGAACCTCGAAAGGCGTAGTCCATCCGGTCGGCCGGTCGCCGCCATATATAGTTATATCATTAAGCTATGCCAAGCGCTGCCGTGAGGGTCAGGCGGTCATTAGGCTGGATCAGGCGTGATGCAGGCGCAGCGAGGCCAGTCCGCGGGCGGCGCTCAGGCCGGCCGGTAGCGGAGGAGGAGCGAGCAGGTCGACGGCGGCCGGCCCGGCCCACTCCCGTGGTGCCGCCGGCAACCCCTCGGCATCCCCGGAGCAGACCGAGCGCTGGTAGAGCCGCGCATAGGCCGCCTTCCAACTGAGGTTGTCCAGGACCGACCAGTACTCATACCACCGGATGTCGACGCCGTCGGCGACGGCCGGGGCCAGCCAGCTCAACCGCCGCTGCAGCAATAGCCGGTAACGATCCAGATCATCGGCGTCGTCGCCCAGGTGAAGATCGCCCATCCCGTTGTCGATGATGTGCAGCGGCGGCAGCGCGGCCCCGTACCGGCCGTGCAGCGAGGCGAGCGCGTCGGCCAGGCCCTCGGGGATGATCGGCCAGCCGAAGCGGTTGGTCTCCACGTCGTCGAACGGAGCCTGGACGAACCCTAGCGGCGCGATCAGCCGGTTGACCTCGTTGAGCGCCCGGAATCCGCCGCCCGCCGGGAACAGCAACGGCAGATTCTCCGGCGCCGCGATCCGGCAGGCCTCATGCCAGGACAGGCCGAGCAGGTCGACCGGGGCGGAGATGACCTCCAGATCGCCGGGTCGCACGCACCCGGCGCGCTCCACCCACGGCGTGCCGTCCCCGGGGCCGAAGTGCCGGCCGAGCAGCAGCGGGTCGAGGAAGAGGCCATTTCCGAGGGTCTCGAACTCCTCCACTGCCAGCCGGTCCCACGGGTCGCTCGTGGCGGGATAGCCACCGAACAAGACCGCCGTCGTGCCGATCTGGCCTCGGACGCCGCGCTCGCGCAGGGCCAGCGTGGCCAGCCCGTGCCCCAGCAGAACGTGATGGACGCTGGCCAGTCCGGTCAGTCCCCTGCTGCGCCGCCCGGGCGGCACCATGCCGGCGACATGATCAGCCAGCGACGGCGCATAGAGGTCCGTCATCGTGACCCACCGCGCCACCCGGTCCCCGAAACGATCCCCCATCGCACCGGCGAAGTCCCCGAACCAGGACGCGGTGCCGCGCGCCATCCATCCACCGGCCGCTTCGGCCCAGGCCGGCAGGTCCATGTGGAACAGCGTGACCGCCGGAGTCAAGCCGCGGGCAAGCAGGTCATCCAGCGCGGCGTCGCACCGAGAGAGCGCCGCCGCGTTCCAGGACCGCGGGCCGTCCGGCTGGACGGCCGGCCAGCCGAGAGCCGCCCGGCGGGTGCTGACGGCGGATCCGGTGAGCAGCTGCACGACATCGGACCACCGGTCGGCGTATCGCGCCGTGGGCCAGCAGGCAGTGCCAGCGGAGCGGGCGGGCCGCCTTCGCCCGGGGACGGGTGCCGACGTCCCGGCCAGCGAATCGGCGGTGGCGGTTCCCCACTCGACATGCGCCAGACCCGGAATTCCGACAGAGCCGCCCATACTCACCCTCCATCGGGATCGCGTGACACGCTCCGGGCGAAACCCAGCCGCATCGGGACGGTAACATTGAGCGCCGTATCAGGACAATGAGTAAGACAAATGTCTGTAAAGTTTGGGCGATCCGGGCAGATTCGGTGACGATCATGCCTTCGGCGGAGCAATCTCGAACTCCGGCAGCGTGATCTGCGCCGTCAGCTCACGCATCCGCACCCGCACGCGCTGCCCGATCCGCACTTCCTCCGGCGGGACGCCGACCACATGGGACAGCATCATGGCACCCTCGTCCAGCTCGATGATCGCGAGGGCGAACGGCGGGTCGAACCCGGGGCTTGGGGCGCGGTGGACGACGGTCACCGAGTACACCGTGCCCGTGCCACGGACCTCGCGATAGGTCCAGTCCCGCTCCAGGCAGCCGGGGCACGCCAGCTCCGGGGTGAAGAACCACCGGTCGCACCGGGCGCAATGGGGGATCATCAGCTGCCCCCGCCGGGTCGCCTCCCAGAACGGCGCGCTGAGCGACGTCGGCAGCGGGACGGGCCGGGCGGTCACAGCGCCCCCAGCAGAGCCAGCTCGTAGTGCTGCGCGCCGGATCCGGCGTTGGCCACGGCGGCCAGCCGGGCCTGCGGGATCTGATGGACCGCCGTCCCGCGCAGCTGCCGGACCGCCTCGATGACCCGCAGCGACAGCTGCTGCGTCCCGTTCCAGGCGTGCGCGAGGCACCCGCCGTCCGGATTCACCGGGTGCTTGCCGCCGAGCTCGATCGCGCCGGAGTCCACCAGCGGCCCGCCCTCTCCCTCATCGCACAGGCCCAGCGCCTCCAGCTGGCGGATCACCTCGAACGAGTTGGCGTCGTAGAGCGAGAACACGTCGACGTCCTGCACGCCGACCCCGGCCCGGCCGAACACCCGGGCCGCCGCCTTCCGCCCGATCTGGCCGACCTCGTCGTAGATCGGCGGATCGGCGTACGCGACCCGGTGGTACTCCATCGCCCCGGCGAGCACCGCGACCGGCGGCTGCGGCAGATCACGGGCCCGCTGCGCGGTGGTGACCACGAACGCCGCACCCCCCTCCCCGACGATGCAGCAGTCGAGCAGGTGGAAGGGCGTCGCGATCATCCTCGACGCCAGGACGTCCTGGACCGTGTAGGGCCCGCGCCGGAACATCATCGCTTCCGGGTTGGTGGTGCCGTTGTTGCGGATCGTCGCGGCGACCCGGGCCAGCTGATGCGAGGTCGTCCCGAACAGGTGCATGTGCCGGGCGGCGACCAGCGCGAACTGGGCGACCACGTAGGAGCCCCAGACGTCGGCGAACTCCATGGGCAGCCCGGCGCCGACGGGTGAGTTGTCCGCTCCCCGGGAAACCAGCCGGCACCCTCCCACCACTACCGTGTCGACCAGTCCCGACGCGATGGCGGCGCACGCCTTCAGCAGGCCGCGGACGCCCGCGTTGTCGAGGAACGAGTCGCTGGTCCACGCCAGGTCGTTCAGCATTCGCGCCCACGACGCGCCCTCGCCCGGTGCCCCGCCCGGGCCGGACCAGTCCAGCTGAGCGCCGTCGACGTCCGACGGGTCCAGGCCCGCGTCCCGGATGGCGCCGAGAGCCGCTTCCAGCGCCAGGTCGTGCGCCGTGCGGCCCGGCAGCGACAGCGCCTGCTCGGTCGCATGGACGCCGACGATCACGGGCCTCCGGGCAGGGTCAGCCCCCAGCATCACCCGTGCGCCCCCAGGTTCTGCTCGCCCGGGTACCCGCCGCCGCCGTACCGCTGATCGAGTGCGGCGTAGTCCTTCTGATAGCCGCCGATCTTGGGAAGGGCGTCGACGAACTCCACGGTCTTCGGCTTCTTGTACGACGCGATCCGCTGCCGGCAGTGGTCGATCAGCTCCGCCGCGGTCACCGTGTGACTGTCTCGCAGGACGACGACCGCCTTCACGTCCTGGGCCCACTGCGGGTTCGGAATCCCGATGACGGCGGCCTCCTTGACCGCCGGGTGGCTCTCCAGGCAGTTCTCCACCTCAGCCGGGAAGATGTTCTCCGCCGCCGACTTGATCATCCGGGTGGTGGTCCCCAGGAAGGTGATCGTGCCATCCGGCTCACGGCGGCCCAGGTCGGTGGTGTGCCACCAGCCGAACCGGAACCGCGCCTCGTTGATCTGCGGCCGGTTCCAGTACCCGAGATGGACCAGGTCTCCGCGGACGCAGATCTCCCCCGCCTCGCCGTCCGGCACGTCACGCCCGGCGGAGTCCAGCAGGCGGACCGATACCAGCGGCCCCGGCCGTCCGGCGTTCCCCTGGCCGGAGCCGCCGAACGCGCCGGTGAGAATGAACCCGCCCACCTCGGTCTGCCCGTACCCGCGCCCTTCGCCCCCGCCGTTGCGGGTGAAGCGGCTGGTGTCGGTGGCCACGGTGCCCTGCCAGAGCGGCGCGGCGATACTCGCCCGCAGATTGGACAGGTCGGCGCCGACGCTGCGGTTGAGCTCGACGAGCTCGGAGATGGTCTGCGGCATCAGATACGCGTGGGTGCACCGTTCGGCGGCCAGCAGCGGCAGCAGCTCGGCCGCGACGACCCGGCGGACGATCACGTTCGTGCCGCCCATGAGCAGCGCCGGGATCCCCCAGAACTGGTAGTTCCCGATGTGGAACATCGGTCCGGCGTTGAGGAAGCACGTCGAACTGTCGATCTCGCCGAGCCAGGCAGCCGTGAGGCCCATCGCCATCAGGTTGCGGTGGGAGAGCATCGATCCGCCGGGACGGCCGCTGATCGCCGCGGTGTAGATCACGAGGAGCGCGGTGTCGGGGTCGACGTCGAGGTGCGGGTCGAGCGGATCGCCCGCGGCTACGAAGGCTTCGTACCCGTCCGGCCCGGGGTCGTCGTGCTGAATCCACGCCGCGCCGGATCCGTCCTCGCCCAGCTCGGCCAGCGCCTTCTGGACCGTCTCGCCGATCTCCTGTTCCTGCCAGAACACCACTCGGGGCGCGAGATCCTGGACGGCGAAGACCAGTTCCGGCGCAGCCCACCGCCAGTACCCCGGGCAGACCATCGCACCGATCTTGGCGCAGGCGCCGAGCAGCTCGTAGATCCGGAACGAGTTCTGCCCCATCCACAGCACCCGGTCACCCGGCCCCACGCCGCGGGCCCGCAGTGACTGCGCGAGCCGGTTCGTCCGGTCGTCGAGGTCCTGCCAGCTGAGTCGTATCTCGCCGTCCACCAGCGCCGTCGACGCCGCATAGGATCGCCGGTGTTCCCGCAGCACGTCCCCGAAGCCGATGCCCATCGCAGGGCCCACCCGGATCACTCCCTTTCGCGGCGGTCGGCCTCGTCGGGGCCGGCATTCGCGGCGGCGCCCGCATCGGGCACCGGCCGGGCGGGCCAGCGGCACCCCGTGCGGCACCCCTTACCAAGGCCTACATCTGCTGTATTATTTAGCTAATTACACCATCACTGCGGAGGAGGCGGCAACGGTGCCAGAGCTGCCGTACACGCTGTTCGACTGCGACACGCACTGCTACGAGACCCGGGATGCCTTCACCCGCTACATGCCCGCGGGCAAGCTGGAGACGGCCGTCACCCCGATCCGGCTGCCCAGCGGCAAGGAAGTCCTGCTGGCCAACGACCGGCTCGTCACCGCCCTGGAACAAGACCTCGACAAGGCGTACGTGCCAGGCTCGCTCGCCGAGATGTTGCGGCAGCGCGCCTCCGGCAACCCTGCCGACGCGGAACGGTTCTACGAGGACATCCGCCCGGAGTACGTGGACCGGGACAAGCGGCTGGCGCAGATGGACCAGCAGCAGGTGGAGCGGGCGGTGCTCTTCCCCGGCGGCTGGGGGCTGCTGGCAGAGGCCTACCTGGACGATCCGGTGGTGCTCTACGACAACCTGCGCTCCTTCAACCGGTGGTTCAACGAGGACTGGGGCTTCAACTACAAGGACAGGATCTACGCCCCCGCGATGCTCTCGCTGCGCGACCTCGATCGCGCCTGCACCGAACTGGACGCCGTGATCGCCGAGGGGGCCCGGTTCATCTTCCTCGCGCCCGGGCCGGCCTACGGCCGCTCGCCGGGAGACCCGTACTTCGACCCCTTCTGGGCGCGGGTGAACGAGGCCAAGGTCACGGTCACGTACCACATCACGGAGTCCGGATACCAGTCCAGCGTCGCCTCCCAGTGGGGCTGGAAGCTGGTCCCGCCCTTCCAGTTCTCCGCCTGGCAATGGCAGAACACCTACGGCGAGCGGCCGATCACCGACACGCTGTCTGCGCTGATCTTCGATAACCTGTTCGGCCGGTTCCCGAACATCCACGTGCTGGTGGCGGAGTTCGGCGCCGAATGGGTTCCGCACTTCCTGCGGCACATGGACAAGAGCCGGGGCATGGCCCGAAACGGCCCGTGGCTCGGTGGCCAACTGGACCGGCGGCCGAGCCACATCTTCCGCGACCGCGTCCGCGTCGTCCCGTACCCCGAGGACGACACGGTGCAGCTCGCCGGGTTGCTGGGCGGGGCGGACTGCCTCGTCATGGGCTCCGACTGGCCGCATGCGGAAGGCCTGGCAGAGCCGGCCGACTACGTGGACAAGGTCGCCGGACTCGGTCCGGAGGGCCAGCGCAAGTTCTTGCGGGACAACGCGCTGTCCCTGGTGACCGCGTGACTGCGCGGAGCCGACGGAACCACCGACCGATCCGTGCATGCGAAGGAGCCTGATGCGCCGTACCCTGTTCGCCCCCGAGCACGAGCAGTTCCGGCTCGTCGCCCGGACCTTCTTCGAGAAGGAATGCGTGCCGCACACTGCGGCGTGGGAGCAGGCCGGCGTGGTGGATCGCCAGGCCTGGCTGCGGGCCGGTGAGCAGGGCCTCCTCGGCTGGGAAGTGCCGGAGCAGTACGGCGGCCTGGGAATCACGGACTTCCGGTACAACGCCATCGTCACCGAGGAGCTCACCGGCACCGGAGCGGTGGGCATCGGGCTGGGGCTGCAGAACGACATCATGCCGCCGTACCTGATCGGGCTCACTACGCCGGACCAGAAACGCCGGTGGCTGCCCGGCGTGGTGTCCGGGGAGATCATCACCGCCATCGCGATGTCCGAGCCGGGGGTCGGCTCGGACGTCCGCAACATCTCCACCACGGCACGACGCGACGGCGACCACTACGTGTTGAACGGGGCCAAGACGTTCATCAGCAACGGGATCCTGGCCGATCTGGTGGTCGTCGTGGCGAAGACCGATCCGGCCGCCGGCCACCGCGGGATCACCCTGCTGGCGGTGGAGCGCGGGATGGCCGGCTTCACTCGCGGGCGCAAGCTCGACAAGATCGGTCAGAAGGCGGCCGATACCGCCGAGCTGTTCTTCGCCGATGTGCGCGTTCCGGTGGAGAACCTGATCGGGGAGGAGAACCGCGGCTTCTACCATTTGATGGCGAACCTGCCCAAGGAGCGCCTCGGCATTGCCCTGCACGCGCTCGGGCAGAGCCGTCGCGCCATCCAGGTGACGTCGGAGTACGCCCGGGAACGGCACGCCTTCGGACAGCCGATCGGCGAGTTTCAAGTGAATCGGCACGCCCTGGCCGAGATGCGCACCAAGATCGACATCATGCAGGTGTACCTGGATCGTTGCATCGAAGCCGTCAACGCCGGCGAACTGACCGCGGAGGAGGCCGCCGGCGCCAAGTGGTGGTCCACCGAGACGCAATGGGAGATTGTCGATCGCTGCCTGCAGCTGCACGGCGGGTACGGCTACGTCAACGAGTACGAGATCGCGCGGCTGTGGCGGGATGCCCGGGTCCAGCGGATCTACGGCGGGACTAACGAGATCATGAAGGATCTGATCGGGCGCTCGATGGGTTTCTGAGCTCTGCGACCGGCATCCCTCAGGCGCCCATGTACCGCTCGAAGACCGACTCGTTGCGCAGCTCGTGCGACGGTCCGCTGTACACCAGCGATCCACGCTGCAGGACGTAGGCGTGGCCGGCGATCTCCAGCACCCGTGCCACGAACTGATCCACCAGCAGCAGCGACACGCCCGTGGCTGCGAGCCCGTGCAGGAACTGGAAGATCTCCTCGACGATCCGCGGTGCGAGGCCGAGCGACGCTTCATCCACCAGGATGAGCTGCGGTCCGCGCGTGTACGCCGCCGCCATCGCCAGCATCTGCTGCTCGCCGCCGCTCAGCGTGCCCGCGACTTGGGTCAGCCGCTTGCCAAGGACGGGGAACGCCGTCGTCGCGCGTTCCACCGCCGCGGACTCCTGACCGCGTGGGGCTTGCAGAACGAGGTTGTCCCGGACGCTGAGGCTGCGGAAGACGGCGTGGCCCTCGGGCACGTGGCACACACCGCGCGCCGCGCGCTGGAACGGCCGGCTGGCGGTGACGTCCTGACCGTCCACCCGGACGGCGCCGGAGCTCGGCCGGATCAGGCCCGACACCGTCCGCAACAGGGTCGTCTTGCCGGAACCGTTGGCGCCGAGCAACGCGACCACGGCTCCCCGCGGAACGGTCAGCGAGACGTCACGCAGCACGGTCGTGCCGCCGTACCCGCTGCTGACAGCGTCCAGTTCCAGTGCATGGACCGCAGCCGGCGCATCCGTCACGGGAGCGGTCATGACGCCACCTCCGAGACGCTCTGGTTCGGCTGCACGTCGGGCGACCCGAGGTAGGCCGCCTGCACGAGGGGGCTCGCCCGGACCTCCTCGGGCGTCCCCTGGTACAGCAGCTCGCCGAAGTCGAGCACGTACAGGTAGCTGCACACACTCATCACGAGAGACATGTCGTGTTCCACCAGCAGGACGCCGACCCCACGGTCGCGGACCACCTGCTCCAGCAGCTCGCCGAACGCCACGGTCTCGCGCTGATCGAGGCCGGAGGACGGCTCGTCCAGCAGGAGGACGTCGAACGACCCGGCGAGGCACCGCGCCAGCTCGACCAGCCGGCGCTCACCGGTGGACAGCGTGTGCGCCGGCCGGTCGGCCAGCGCCGTGATGCCGCACTGGTCGAGCGCCTCCCACGCCGATTGCGCGGTGGCCCGGGCGGCGGCCCGACCGGTGGCCAGCTGGGTGAGCAGGTTCGCACCGGCCAGTCCGCTCTCCCGGCCCAGCGCGACATTCTGCAGCACCGTGAGCGACTCGCCGAGCTGCATGATCTGGAACGTGCGGCCGATCCCGCGGCGGGCCCGCGCGGCCGGGCCGAGCCGGGAGACGTCGCTCCCATGCAGCCGGATCTGTCCCCGGGAGGGCCGGACCAGGCCGGTACAGGCGTTGAAAGTGGTGGTCTTGCCAGCGCCGTTCGGCCCGATCAGCCCGGTGATCCGGCCAATCGGGGCATGTAGTGAGAGGTCCCGGACCGCCACCAGCCCGCCGAATCGGACTTCCAGGTCAACGACGCGCAGACCCTCGCCGCCCTCGGCCCGTTGCGGGCGCGCATCACCACCAACGGCGGCAGCCGTCCGGACCGCCGTGACAGGTCGGATGGTGACCCGGCGTCCGCCGATCCGGTCGAGCACGGCCTGCCACGTCGCCGGCATCGAACGCTGGCCGCCGCCGACCGCGACACCGATCGCCGCGACGCCGAAGGCGACGTTCAACAGGTACGCGGTGTTCGGCCCGGTCAGGTAGGCGGGGATGAGCGCCGTCATGCCGATGAACACCGCGTACCAGGGCTCGACGAAGGGCGCCACGGCCAGCGCCGCCAGCAGCACCACCGAGTAGAAGGAGGAGAAGTGCTGGTCCGTGGTGGAGGCCACTTGAACGGAGGAGGCGTACAGGATGCCGGACAAGGCAGCGAGAGCGGCGGACAGGCAGAACACGATGAGCTTCGTCGCCTGAGTGCTTAGCCCCGACGTCGTCACCGCCAGCGGAGCGTCGGCCATCCCGCGCAGCAGCCGCCCGAGTCGCCCACGCTGGACGGCGACGATGAGTATCGCCGTCACCACGACGAAGCCGAAGGTCAGGAAGTAGAAAGACGTGTCGCCGCCGGCGAACGACGGGCGCGGCACCGGACGACCCTCGACCATCGGCGTGAACATGAAGGACTGCCCGTACAGCAGCCGCTCCACCGTTACCGCGAAGCCCAACGTCGCCAGGGCCAGGAAGAGCCCGGACAGTCGGATGGCCGGGACCGCGACGAGCGCCCCGACGGCGGCGGCGACGAGCGCCGCCGCGGCCAGCGCGAGAAGCCAGGGGAGATGCAGCTGGACGGCGAACTGGGAGAAGGCCACCGCCCCGATCGCGGCGAACGTGGAGTGACACAGCGACACCTGCCCGGACAGCCGGACGAGCAGTCCGAGCGACAGGAAGAGGATGACCTGGGTCAGGGCCGCCGTGTAGACGGGCAGCCGGGTGCCCGCGAACGACGGCACCAGAAGGAATGGGATCGTCACCAGGCATCCGGCGACCACGCGCAGCGGTAGCGGGGCCCGCCACTGCGGCAGAGGCCGGGCCGGCGCCCGGGTGGCCGTGACCAGACGGCGCCGGGGCAGCACCAGGAGTGCCACCAGCAGCGCGATGAACGGCAAGGTCGATGGCAGGCCGGTCAGCCAGTTCACGTCCAGCACGTAGTTCTTGGAGATGTCCGCGGCGACCCCGATCACCAGGCCGCCCAGGAAGGTGGCGGGGATGCTGGAGAACGCGCCGATCGCCGCAGCCCCGAAGGCCTGCACGACCAGGAACGTGAGGGCGATCGGCTCCAGACCGATCAGCGGCAGGACCAGAACGCCGGACAACGCCGCCAGGCAGGACCCGATCAGCCAGGCGACCCGGCGGACCCGCGCGGGATCGGTCCCGATCAGGTCGAGCAGGTCGGGATCGTCGACCACGGCCCGCATCGCGATGCCGATCCGGGAGAACCGGAACAGGGCGTAGAGCGCGCCGACCGCGACGAGGGCCGTGGCACCGACCACCACGAACTTGCCCTGCACGTGCACGCCGGCGACGGCGAACGAGTCCTCTCCGTGCGGGAGGAAGTCCTCGACGTTGATGAGATCCGGCCCGGTGGCGAGGCTGGCCACCCCCTGCACGGCCAGGATGAGCCCGACAGTGCCGACGATCCTCAGCGTGGCCTCCTGGCGGGCCAGCCGGCGCGCCAGGAGTTCCATCACGAGGCCGCCGATCGGGCCGCCCACACCGATGGTGAGGGCGGCCGCGACGGTGGCGTTGATCCCCTGCGAAACGTGCAGCCAGTAGAACAGGTAGGCGGCGACCGTCGCGAGCGCGCCGTGACCGAAGTTGAAGATCCCCGACGTCTTGTACGTGAGAACCAGCCCGGTCCCGGCAAGCCCGAAGACCGCTCCGACGGCCAGACCACTGACCACGAAGGGCAGGAGGTCGGACATGACAGATGCGGATCAGCCGAGCGGCTTGACGCAGTCGGACTTCAACGTGCCGCTGGAGACGCTGTTTCCGGACGGCCCGGTCAGCGCCGCCGAGCTGAACTTTCCGTCCTCCAAGCGGTAGATCCACAGACACATCACCTGGGGAGCCGGCTTGCCTTGGGCGTATGTCATCTTCTGTGGCAGCAGGCCGCCCAAGTCTTCATCGTGCAGGCCGTACAGGCCGGAGAAGACGTCCTGGCGAGTGGGCGAGTCGCTGACGGTGGCCAGCGCCTTGCGGATGAGCTCCAGGGCAGCCCAGACGGCCGTGGCGCTCGGCGTCTGGTAGTCGGCGTCCGGCGCGTACTCCTTCATGGCGTCCCGGTACTGGGCGACCGCCGGCTCGTCGCCCCACCACGGGAAGCCGTGCAGGCCACCCGCCAGCCGAACGCCGTCGATCTTCGTGAGGACGCCGCTGACCGAGCCGGCCGTGGCGCCGTACCACCCCTCGTAGCCCTGGGCGTTGCAGTCGTTGATGAACCGCTTCGCTGCGTCGGGGGAAAAGGCCAGCTGCATGAAGTCGGCGCCCGCCTTGACCACCTTCAGGCACTCGGCGGTGTAGCTGGGAGCGGCGGCCGAGATGGACAGCGATCCCTTGTAGGACAGGCCCATCGACGTCGCCGCCGGCTGACGAAGCGGTACCGTCGCCTTGCACGCGGCCACCTCGGCGCAGTCGCCGGCCATCCACGTGGTCGCTCCGACCGCCTTGGCAGACACGAACTGGGCGAGCACGTCAGTGGGGAACCCGGCCGGCGCGGTGCTGAAGTAGTTCGGCAGGGCACCCCAGATCGTGGGGCTGTATCCGGTCGCGCCGACGACGGCGACATTCTCCTTCTTCAGCACGTCGGAGACCGCCACCTCGGTGTTGGACTCCTGGGAGGTGATGGCGAGAATGGTCGTGTCGGCCGCCATCGCTTTCGCGTTCGCGACGCTGGTGGCGGGGTCGCCCTTGTCGTCCGACACCACCATCTTGACCGGATGGCCGTTGAGGCCCCCGTTGGCGTTCACCCACTCCTGCCATGCCGTGGCGGCGTCGGCTCCAGGAGCGTCGGAAGAGCTGGAGCTGCCGGTCTTCGAGATCAGCAGGCCGAGCTTGATCTCCGATTTGGTCAGGTTGGAGGCGCTGCCCGTCGAGGAGGAACCGCTCGTGCCGTCGCTGTTGCCGCCGCACGCGGCGGCCAGCAGCACGATCCCGACGCCGGCGGCAGCCGAGCGCATCAATGTGCGCGAACGGTGAGTGCTCATCATGTCCGTACGACTCCCTTGTCCAGCACGGCGTCCCCGGGCGGATGTCGGGGCACCACCACGTTGCTGAGAACGATATTTCGCTTAAGGAGTTGAATGCAAGATACTAGTTAACTATTTATACTGATCCTCGGGCGCCAGCAGGCGGCGAGCAGCACGCCGCCGCCACCACCGCCCAGAAGGACGGCCAGGATGAGTCCGCTCCAGCCCGCCAGATCCAGGCCGATCAACCGGTCCATGGACCACCGTCCGCCACCCATCGTCGCGAGGGCGGCGCTCACGAGAATGATCATCAACACGTACTCGTAGCCCTCCCCGGGGCGGAAGATGAAGAATCCGTTGCGCAGGTGATTGGCGACCAGCGCGACGGTCATGGTCCCGACCACCGCAGCAGCGGCCAGCGGCGTGACCAGCCCTGCCAGAAGCAGCGCCCCCGCGCCGAGTTCCGTCACGGTGGCCACAAACGCGTGCACGTGCCCCGGTCGGATGCCGATCGACTCGAACCAGCGGGCGGTCCCGGGGAGCCGCCCGCCACCGAAGGCGTGGTTCCAGCCGTGCGCCAGCATCGTCACGCCGAGCGTGGCACGCAGCAGCAGTGCGGCGACATCCAAACCGTCCATCAATGCTCCCGTTCCTCGGCGAGGGGGTATCCGGTCAACTCCGCGAGGTCCTTGTCCTTCCAGAACTCCTGCCAGCGCGGGAAAGCCGCGGGCAGGGTCGGCGCGCCGGACACCGGCCAACCGGCGAAGGCGTCCCGCTGCGGGGGCCGGTCGCCGTCCGCGGCGTACCAGTGCAGTTCGCGGCGGCGGCTGAAGAGCCAGTCGCCGTCGTGCTGCCGATAGTCGTCGAGGTAGCAGATCGCCATCACGATCCAGCGATCGCCCACCTCGTGCTCGGCTCGGCAGTAGACCCGCCCGCGGGCGCTCTCCTCGTCCAGGAGCTCGATCTCGTGTCCGACGATCTGGTGGACCGACCGGTAGAACCAGCCCAGCTGCGGTTCGATCAGCGCGCGCAGCGCATCCCGGCCACGCCCGTGGCGACCCAGGTAGACATCGGGGGTGAACAGAGCCAACCACGAGTCGAGGTCGCGGCCGTCGACGGCCAGCGCGTAGCGGATGGGCAGCTGGCCGATAGCTGCGCGTGCCTCCAGACGGCGCAGTCGTTGCCGCACGGACGCCTCGCGGGCCGGCCCACCGTTCAGTGCGGGGCGGCGCAGCGTCACCGAGCGAGCGGCGATCCGCCACCCGGCGCTCGTGGCCACGAGGAGGTCGGAATACGTCGCGCTGCCCACGCGGCCGTTGCGACCCACCCCTGGGCCCTTGGAGAGAGCGGGGACCGAACCGTCCGGTCTCGGGACGCCGAGCACGACGTTGGTCGCATGATGAGCGACCGGATGCCGTCGTCCCGCACGCATCGCCTCGATCAGCTCGGCCAGGCCCACCCAGACCGGCTCGCCGAAGTCGGTGGCGTCGTACCGGACATCCTCGGTGAATACCTCGCCGAGCCGGTCAAAGGCGCGCTCGTCGAGCAGGTGGCCGTAACGGGCCAGCAACTCGTGGATCTCCAGTCGGTCCGCCACGGGTAGCGCGTGGCGGCCGGCAGGAGGCGGCACGTCAGGCATCAGCCGCCTCCGGTGAGCCGCAGCGTCTGACCGGTCAGGTAGCCGAAGTCGTCGCTGACCAGGGCCGCCACCGCCCGGCCGATGTCCAGCTCGGGATCGCCCATCCGGCCGAGCGGCAGCGCGGCGGCGGCCGCGGCGAACCGTTCCGGATGGTCCATGGCGAACTGCTCGGCGGACGGCGACAGGGCGATCGGGACGATCACGTTGACCCGGATCCCGTAGCGACCCCATTCCCGGGCCGCCACCCGGGAGAGTCCGCGGATCGCCTCCTTCGCCATGGCGTACGCGCCAAACGCGGCATCGCCGTCCATCGCGGTGCTCGACCCGAAGTTGACCACGCTGCCGCCGCCGCGGGCCCGCAGGTGCGGCAGCGCCGCCTGCATGCAGTACAGCGTTCCCAGCGCACCGCTGCGCCAGCACATCTCCAGGTCCTCGTCGGTGATTCGGGCGACCGGTCCCTGGCGGCTGGACTGTGCGTTGTTCACCAGCACATCCAGGCCGCCGAAGCGCTCCACGACCGCGGCAACCGCCCGGTTCACCTGATCGCGCGCACCGACGTCGCAGGCCATCACCAGGCACTGCCCGCCCAGCTCATGGATCTCGGCCGCGACCTTCTCGCACGCTGCACTCCGCCGTGCGACCAGCCCTACCACGGCGGACTCCTTGGCCAGCGCGAGGGCGATGCCGCGGCCGATCCCCTGGCCGGCACCGGTCACCAGCGCGATCTTGCCCGCCAACTTCCCCGTCATGGCCGGTTCCCCTCGTTGTTCTCACGTTCATCGGCCCGCAGCAAGGGAGCCAGCCGGGTGCAGATGGTGCGGATGTTGCCCGCCACCAGGTCCTCGGGCATGCCGGCCAGCGATGCCCAGAGGAACACGGTCTCGACGGGCGCGTCGCCGATCCGCCGGCGGATCCGCGCCGCCATGCCCGCCGGGGTCTCATGCCAGAAGTGATCAAGCGGACCCCGCGGGTCGCGACCGCGCAGCCGGCTGGGGTCGACCGACCGTGGTGTCGGCTGACCCGTGCCCTGGACCAGGTGGCGGCGGTAGGAGTCGAACTGCGCGACCACGTGCCGGGAGACCAGGGGCCAGTCGGCGTCCGGGTCCTCGCTCACCCAGCCCTGGACGCCCCCTGCCATGCGCGCCGAGCCCGCGTCGTGGCCGCCGTCGGCCAGGCCCTTCCGGTACGGCTCGACCAGATCCGGGTCCAGACTGAGCAGCCCCGTCCCGAGCAGTCCCGCCCGTCGCGCGCCCTGCGGACCCTGGTACCCCAGCCAGAGCGGGACGGGGTGTTGCACCGGCCGCGGCGTGAGGCCGCCCTCCGCCCACAGGCGGCGGACCTCGCGCACACAGTCATCGGTTCGCCCGTACCGGCGCTCCCCCGTGACGCCGAAGAGCCGGTACTCGGGTTCCCGGTAGCCGGCGCCCAGGCCGAGTTCGAGCCGGCCGGCGGAGATCAGGTCGACCAGGGCGGCCTGCTCGGCGATCTCCACCGGATGGTGCAGCGGCGCGACCACCAGAGCGGTCCCGATCCGCACCCGCCGGGTGCGGGCGGCCACGGCGGCGGCGAAGGTCAGCGGCTGTGTCAAGTAGTCGTCGTCGAACAGATGATGCTCGGTCAACCACACCGAGTGCGCTCCGAGGTGTTCGGCCTCCTCGCACATCTCCAGGGTGAACGCGTGCAGCCGCGCCGGGTCCTGCCGCCAACCAGGGGGGTTGCGCAGGTCGAAGTAGATGCCGACGTTCACCACGGCGGGTCCAGCGTGGGTGTCACCTGGAGGGCCGGCTGTCCGGCACGACGGCGGTCTCCCAGTTCTCCTGGAACGGGATCGCCACCCGGGACAGCGTCCCGCCGTCGGCGGACGGCAGGACGACGCCGGACATGTACGCCGACTCGTCGCAGGCCAGGAACAGGGCCGTATACGCGCTGTCGATCAGCCGTGGTGGCCGGCTCAGTTTCAGCGGGATGGGCGAGGGTGCCGGGTCCCAGCCCCCTGCCGCCGCGGCAGCCGCCTCCTCGTAGGACAACCCCAGCACCTCGGCGTCCGGGGGCATCGCGAAGTTGACCGACATCCCGTGCGTCGGTGCCAGGGCGTTCGCCCGGATCCCGAAGCGGCCGAGATCGAAGGCGAGGCATTTCACCAGGTGGTGTACGCCTGCCTTGGCGGCGCAGTAGGAGAAGAAGCCGGGGTAGGCGGCGAGTCCGCCGGCGGAGCCGGTTACCACGATCGTTCCGCCGTCTCCCTGCCGCTTGAACTGGCGCACCGCGGCCTGGCAGGACAGGAACACCCCAGTCAGCACGACGTCGGTCACGTCGCGCCAGGCGTCGAGGCTGAAGTCCTCGAACGGGACGGCGCCGAACCCGTCCGGTGGAACCCCTGCGTTGGCGAACATGACGTCGAGTCGCCCGAACTCAGTGACGGCGACCTGGACCGCCGCCTCCATCTCCGCCGGCAGCCGGACGTCCGCCGTGACGCCGACGGCCCTGCCCCCTTTGTCCGCGATCTGCGCGGCGACGTCGAGCGCACGCTGCTCGATCAGGTCGGAGACGACGATGTTCGCCCCCTCCTGCGCGAACAGGAGGGCGCTCTCCCGTCCCAGCCCGGATCCGGCTCCGGTGATCACAACGGTCTTCCCGGCCAGGCGCATGAGGGTCTCCCCTACTTCGGGTGGTGACGAGAAATTATTATACTTCTTTAGCCATATCTACCACCCCGCTCTTCGGAGTCTTCAGCTGGCTCGCCGCGGGCGAGCGCGGTGTCGATCCCGGGTCGCCGGGCGCCCATGGCCGCCGTGCGTTGACACGCCGCGCGACGGTGCGTAGCGTCAATATAGCTAAATCATTAGTCTATCTGGTATCGATCCTCCGGGAAGCGGGAGGCGGGCGTGGCCGACCTGCGTGAGCAGATCCGGGACCTGGTGGCGTCACCCGATCCCTTCGACCTGCCGGCGGAGGACCTGCAGCAGCTTCAGCTGGACGCAGCGCGTGAAGCGTTCGCCGAGTTCAGCGAACGGATCCCCCTGCTGCGCCGCAGGGCCGACGAGGTCGGCGTCACGCAGGTCCGGGACATCGGCGACCTCGTTCCGCTCCTGCTATCCCACACCAGCTACAAGTCCTATCCGGTGGGGCTGATCACCGGCGGTCGCTGGGACCGCCTGCTGCGCTGGTATACGAGTGTCTGCGTGGTCGAGGAGACGGACGTCGACCTGGACGGCGTGAGTGACATCGACGCCTGGACCGAGCGGCTCAGCGCCGCCGGCCATCGCCCGTACATCACCAGCGGCACGTCCGGGAAGGTGTCCTTCCTCAACAGCACCACGGCGGATCTGGACTTCCTGCGCCGGATCGTTCGGCACCTCACCTGCTGGCCGGACCGGTTGGCCCCACAGCCCATCCGGCGCGCGTACGTCCTGGCCCCGGCGGGCGGCCCCATGCGGTCCATCGATGGCTTCCAGATGCATTGCGACGTCTTCGCCCGGCCCGGCGAGGTGATTCGCCTGTCCGATGAGAAGCTGCGGGTCGCCGAGCTGATGCGCGGCGCGACGCTGCGCCGGCAGCTGGCCGAGGGCACCGCGGCGCCACAGGAGATCAGTGAGTTCGAGGAGCAGACCGCCCGGCGGGAGACCGAGCTGAACGCCGCAGTGGAACGGATCATCGACGACATGGTGGCCCATCATGCGGAGCCGCTGCTGATCGCCGGGATGAACAACCAGCAGTTCATGCTGATCCAGGCGGCGCGGGCGCGCGGTGTGCCGGACGGCGGCCTGCACCCCGACACCTTGATCCTGGCCGGCGGCGGCAACAAGGGCAGGGCACTGCCGGAGGACTACCAGCAGCAGCTCGCCGCCTTCTATCAGGGCGTTCGCCGGGTGCGCAGCTACGGGATGACCGAGATGCAGGGGTCCTGCCTCGCGTGCGAGCGTGGCCGGTACCACGTGCCGCCGTGGGTGATCCCGCTGGTGCTGGACGAGCCGGGCGAGACCCTGCTCAACGCAGGCGGCATCGTGGCGGGCCGGTTCGCCTTCCTCGATCTGTCGCTGCAGGGCCGCTGGGGCGGGCTGATCAGCGGCGATCGGGTGGCGGTCAACTTCGCACGGTGCGAGTGCGGCCGATCCGGGCCGAGCGTCCAACCGGACATTCAGCGCTACGGCGAACTCGGCGGCGAAGACAAGATCACGTGTGCTGCGACGCTGGACACCTACGTGCGCGGAATGATCCACGCATGACCGGCCAGGCCCTTCCAGACGTCACGGCTGACCCGCTGCCGCGCGCCCCGGAACCGGTCCGCGTCGTCCATCTGGTGCGCGGTGAACCGGACGGAGTCGACAGTCCCGGCGTGGCGTTCGGCGGCGGGGGCCGGCCGTTCATCGCGCCCGAGCTGCACCTGGACCGCCTGGTGTGGCCGCGCAGCGAACCCGGGCCGGCGTTTGACGTGCCGATCGGCGAGATCCTGGATGTGCTGGTCGAGACCGGAGAGGCGCTCAGGTCCGACCGCTGCGGCCTGCTCGCGCAGGCGCTGGCCCAGCTCGTCAAGGTCAGCCCACTGCCGTCCGAGGTGCTGGAACGCGCGTACGCCATCCTGTGGCGCGGCTTTCGCCGTCCGGCGCTGGAGGCGCAGATCGAGCACGAACTCGGCGGCGCCGACGTCCTCGACGGGTGGCGGGAGGTCCGGCTGCCGGAGGGCGGACGGGCCGCCGTCCGCGCGTTCCCGCCCAGGCTGGTGCACGTCATCGCCGGGAACGCGCCCGGTGTGGCGGCGATGTCGGTCACCCGCGGGGCGCTGACCAAGGGCGTCCACCTGGTCAAACTGCCGTCGAACGACCTCTTCACCGCCACTGCGATCCTGCGCACGATGGCCGCCGTGGCCCCGGGTCATCCGGTGGTCCGCTCCTTCTCCGCCGCGTACTGGCGCGGCGGTGATGAGAGGGTCGAAAGCGTGCTCTTCCGCGCTCAGTTCTTCGACAAGCTCGTGGCCTGGGGCGGCGAGGCCACGATCCGCGGAGCGCTCCGCTATGTCGGGCCCGGCTTCGAGCTGGTGTCCTTCGACCCCAAGGCGTCCATGTCCCTGATCGGCAGGGAGGCCTTCGCGTCCGAGCAGGCCCTCGCCCATGCCGCCGACGCCGCCGCCGAGGACGCCACGTTCTTCAACCAGCAGGCATGCGCCTCCAGCCGGTTCCAGTTCGTCGAAGGGTCACCGGAGGATGCCGACCGCTTCGCCGCCTTGCTGTGCCGCCGGCTCGGGGTGGCCCGCGAATTCGCCTCCGCCGGCGGGCCCCGGGTGCCGACCGAGCTGCGGGAGGAGGTCGACGTCCTGCGCACACTCGATCCGGACTACCGCGTCTGGGGCGGGTACGACGGGAGCGGATTGGTCATCCGGTCCCCCGAGCCCGTCGAGTTCCATCCCGACGGCAAAATGGTCAATGTCGTCCCCGTTGCCACGCTGGCCGACGCTGTGCGGTACGCCGGGGTCGCCACCCAGACGGTCGGCGTCTACCCGGATCCGCGCAAGTCAGAGTTGCGGGACGCGCTGGCCTGCGCGGGCGTGCAGCGCGTGGTCTCGCTCGGCAAGGCGGGCGGGATGCTCCCGGGCCTCGCCCACGACGGCTTCTACCCCTTGCAGCGGCTGGTGCGCTGGGTGAACTCGGAGTAGGCCCGCGCCCGTGCCACGGCGCCGATGATCGAGTGTGCGGTTCCACCGCGACTCGCCGGGCGTCTCGCGTGGACGTGCACACTCGAGGACCTGAGGCGGGGTGGCCAGCTGCCGAGTCCACGAGCTGATCTCTGCCTGCGCTATTCTCGGCGGCTGTCAACTGCTCCGTCCCACCTCGTACTCGGGCAGGCGGCAACGCTCCCGGAAGGCAGGTGACGACGTCCAGATGAGCGTCGAGGATCTCCGCTCGATCAGCCTCTTCAGCGGCCTGACTGACGGTCAGCTGAGTGAGCTGATCGAGGCCGGAACCGAGGTGCGCATCGAGCCGGGCGTCGACCTGTTCCGGGAAGGCGAGGACGCGGACTTCTGGTGGGTGCTCCTGGACGGCGCCATCGACCTCGTCCGCCACGTCGGCAGGGAAGACTCGGTGGTCGCCCGCATGGAAGTGCCCGGTCGGTGGGCCGGCGGGTTCCGGGCCTGGGACGACCACGGCGTCTATCTCGCGACGGCCCGCGGCCGGGTCGCGGGACGGGTGCTCCGGGTGCCGGCGGAGGCCCTACGGGAACGATCCAGTGTCTGGTTCCCGTTCGCCGGTCACCTGATCGAAGGGCTGTACCACACGGCCCGCAGCATCGAGTCGACGGCGCGGCAGCGTGAGTCGTTGGTCGCCCTCGGCACGCTCGCCGCGGGCCTGGCGCATGAGATCAACAATCCGGCCGCGGCGGCCAGCAGGGCGGTCGATGTCCTCGAGGGTGCGTGCGCCACGATGCTGTCCTCGCTCACCCGACTCGCCGGGCGGGACATCTCGGCCTCTCAGTTCAGCGCTCTGGACGCCTTGCGGCGCGAGATCCGGACGCCGGCCGCAGCCCTGAGCGCGCTGGCCGTGTCCGACCGGGAGGAAGCACTCTCGAGGTGGCTCGATGACCATGGGATCGACCAGGGCTGGCTGATCGCCCCGGCGCTGGCCGCCGCCGGCGTGGACGTCGCGTGGTGCGAACGAGCGGCAGGGATGCTCGGCGAAACCGCATTGGCGCCGGGATTGGACTGGGTGGCCAGCACACTCACAGCGACGACGGTGCTCGCCGAGCTGAAGGAATCGACCCGGCGCGTCACGGAGCTCATCGGCGCCATCCGCTCCTACTCGCAGATGGATCGGGCGTCGCTACAGATCATCGACGTCACCGACGGTCTTGACAGCACACTGACGATCCTCGGACACCGATTGGGCGACGGCGTCACGGTGCTGCGTGACTACGGCGCCGACGTCCCGCGCATCGAGGCCTACGCCGGGGAACTCAACCAGGTGTGGACCAACGTCATCGACAACGCCATTGACGCGATGGACGGCGCGGGCGCGCTCGACGTGACCGTATGCGCCGACGGTGAGTTCGTGGTCGTCGAGATCGGCGACACCGGTGTGGGGATGCCACCCCACGTCGCCGCACGCGCATTCGACGCGTTCTTCACCACCAAGGACGTCGGCCACGGCGTCGGCCTGGGACTCGACGTCGCCCGACGCGTCATCGTCGAGCGTCACGGGGGAACCATCACCATCGATTCCCGGCCCGGTCGAACGGTTCTGCAGATACGTCTTCCAGTCCGTGCGCCGCGGAGTAGCCGGGCTACGGGAGGCCGGTGACCGTCGCCGGTGTCCGAGACACAGAAGGGAAATCCCCGTGTTCGTCGAGACTGTGACTGCTCCCCGCGACGTCTGGCAACACTGGACCAACCGTCTACGTATGCACTCCGATCCACCAGCAGCCCTGGTCGCCACGATTGCCTGGAACAGTGGTGAGGGCATGATCACCAGCATCAACGTGTGGGATGAGCCGTCGGCGGTAGCCGACTTCTTCATGGAACGCATCCAGCCCATCGTCGAGGCCGAGGGACAACCCGACTACAAGCCGGCCCGGCACGGTAACGCCGTCGTGGCCTACTTCCGCGACCCAGCCCAGGCCGACTCCTCGTCATGACAACCTCGCACCATCGTCACGGGTGGGGTGAGGTGAGCGCCCGACGGCAGGAGTCCAGGTGGCGGCGAAGCGACTTCGCCTCGGCCGCACTCAATTCGGACACCATAAGGCGTTCGATGTTCTGCACAGCCGGACCGAGGGCGTCGATGACGTTCTGGCCTTCCGCCGTCAGGTAGAGCAGATAGTGCCGGCCGTCGTGGGGGTTTCGCCTCCGATCCACCAACCCGCGTTGGATCAGGGGGCTCAGCATCTCGGCCATGGATTGGGCCCGGACGAAGGAGTTGCGGGCCAATTGTGCCGCTGTGATGCCCGGATGCCGCTGTAGTGCCGTCAGTGCTGTGTACTGCAGCGCGGTCAGACCGGCGAGGCTCGTCACCTGATCCAGGGCGGAACGCACCGCAAGCTCGAGCTGCTTGACCAGGTAGAGGATCGACACCTCCGGCCTGTCTCGCCTCTTGTCACGCGGACGGGCCGGCTCGGCCGCGGAACTCGCCGCGTCACCCACCATCGGACACATGCTCCCAATCTACGATCTGCTGCTTCCGGCCCGGCGCAGGCGCCCTGACACCATGGTCAACGCGGGGAGCAGCCCGCGCGGAAGGAAGATCAGCGTTGCCACGAGGCATTGGGGTTGATCGGGTGGACGCTGCGTTGATCAGATGGGCAAACATGCTGTGGCCAGGGGCCGCGGGCCAACCAAAACGTCCATCTCGCTGCGCTCCGGTGACACCGGACGGGGGCCTGCGCTCCCCCACCGGCGTCACCGGGTGTGCTTACGACTGTCCTTCCTCGTAGCTCTGCGCGTTGGGGACGAGGGGACCTACCAAATCCAGCGAATCGTCATCGCCAGGAGCATGCTCGCCCCGTCCAGCCGAGCCGAGCGTCATAGTGGAGACGCTTGGTAAGCCGGCGATGGTCCGCTGCGTCATGCGCGCGTACTGCCTCGTCGAACGACGTACCATGACGCGGGCTGAGACTCCTGGGCCTGGCCGAGTGCCGTGCGGGCGCATGCAGCGCCCTGCTCGCGTAGTGACTGCGCGACTGTGGTCAGGTCCAGTTGCGCCGCCACGGCCGCGTCGTCCCACCCGGTGATCGCCACATGGTCAGGGATGACGCGACCTGCGGTGCGCGCGGCGCTGACGACCCCGGCCGCGAGTTGGTCGCCCATCGCGGCGATCGCGTCGGGCGGTTGGGCGGATGCCAGCAGGGTCGCCGCGATTTGCTCACCCTCGGCTGCGTCGTTGCGTGCGCACACCGCGACGACGACATCACCCCAGGCGATACCAGTGGCCTCGGCGGCCTGTCGGTAGCCCTCCAGCCGATCGCGTGTCACCGGGAACGGGACATCCGTGATCTCCGCGCCGCGAACGATCATGCTGATCCGATCTCGAGACAGCGGAAAGCTCACCACCGCCGGACGTCTGGCGCCCGCGAATGCGACGGCGCCCACCGCGCGTGCCGCCTCGCGGTTGTCGATGCTCACCAGACCCAACCCGCGGATCGCCGGTCCGCCGTGGATCACCGCGGGACGCTGCACGGCCTGAACGGCCGCCAGGATCGGGTCGTCGTCCGACGTTGTCCAGACGATGAAGCCATCGACGGCGGCGTTCGTGATACGCGGGACGTCATCAGCCGCGCCAGTGATGGGCAGGATCGTCATGCCGTAACCGCGATCGGCGCAGACATCGGCGATCCCGGCCAGGAAAGACACCGCCCCCGGATCGTCGAACGCGTAGGTCAGATGCTCGCCCAAGACGACGCCGAGGGTCTGGGTCCTCCCGCGACGCAGCGACCGGGCACTCGGGTCGGGTCCGGCATACCCGAGCTGCGTTGCCGCGGCAAGCACCCGTGATCGAGCCCGGTCCGACACGCGGTCCGGCCGGTTGTACGTGTACGACGCGGTCATCACCGATACGCCCGCCAACTCGGCCACCTGGGCGAGGGTCACCCGCTTCGAGCCGGCCGATGGCTTCACGATGCGATCCTAGCGGACTTGTGTATCGTTACACAGATGTGGGGATCGGCCACTTCGCCACGCCAGATGACCGCTTCGGCGTTTCTCGCCGCCGCCAGCTTCGGCGCCTTCTGGGGAGTGTGGGGCGCCGCCGTGCCGCTGGTTCAGCAGCAGGCCGGCGTCAGTGCCGGTCAACTCGGCGTCGCTCTGCTGTTCGTGGGTGCGGGCGCCCTACCCGCCATGCTGGTGGCGGGCCGGGCGCTCGACCGATGGGGCCTGCGGATCGCAGGACTCTTGATCGGGAGCCTCGGCCTGGCAGGTGCCGGACTGGCGCTGACCGCGGTGAACCTTACGAGCTTGTGCATCGGACTGGCCGTGGTCGGCGCAACGAGCGGAGCGGCCGACGTGGCCATCAACGCGCTCGCCGGCCGGGCGGAGCAGGTCGCCGATCGGCCCGTCATCACCCGCGCCCACGGCACCTTTTCCAGCCTGGTGGTTCTGGCGAGTCTCGGCACGGGGCTGGCGTGGGCCGCATCCCTGCCGCTTGCTGTCCCGTTCACTGCCGTGGCCGTGCTGTCGCTGGCGGCTGGTGGATTCCTGATCACCAGGCCGCCGACCGGGCTGATGGCTCGTCGCCAGGATCGCATCCGCGTGGCGGATCCCGTTCCGTTCGGCCGGCAGAGGATCGTCCCGTGTCTGCTCATCGGAGCCCTCGGGGCGCTTGCCTTCGCCAGCGAGAACGCGCACCAGAGTTGGAGCGCGCTCTTCGCCCACCACGAGCTTCACACAGGTCCGGGGCTGAGCTCCGTGGCGCCCGCTGTGTTCGCGGGCACGGTGGCGATCACGCGGTTCGCCATCGGCGGCCTCACGGCGGCCCACGATCGCACCGTTCTCCTCGCGGGCGCCTCGACCGCCGCGTGCGGCGCCCTTCTCATCGCCACCGCACCAACCCTGTACGTCGCCGCGATCGGTCTCGCGGCGGCGGCCGCCGGCACCGCGGTGCTGTTTCCGACGCTCGTGGGAGTCGTCTCGCGAAACGTCGAGGAGGCGCACCGGGGCCGCGCGACGTCGGTCGTCACGACCGTCTCCTATCTCGGGTTCCTCCTGAGTCCGGTCTACGTCGGGCTGTGGGCCGATGCCGTGGGCCTGCGCGGAGCCATGGTCGCGGTCTCGGCTCTGGCGGTCGTTCTGTTCGTGGTCACCCCGCACCTGCTCCGCCTGAGCGGCTTCAGCCATCCTGACCACAGCGGACGGAGATCGGCTGCAGAACCCGGCCACCAGGGATCCTCCCCGCGCACGGTGTGATCCTGTGCTTCGTCGCCCTTTGTCGAGCCACTGTCATTGCGACCAAGGTCATGTAGCTTTGGCCCGACTTGATAGCTGACGCCCGCGACGCTCCCGATTCCGCCTCAGGCGTTAGTCCACCAGGCCGGCCAGGAGTTCGCTATGCATCGACGGTTTGCCGTGTTCCTTGTGTGGGCGTTGGCCACGGGCATGGTGTCACCGCTTCTCGTCGCCTCCCAGGCGGAAGCGGCACCCGTCCTGCCGTCCGGTTTCCGGTTGATCGACTATCCGACCGCTCAGGCGGCCTCCAGCCTGGCGAACTTCTTCTTCACGGCTGACGGCGGGCTGCTGGCGACGGGTCGGGACGGACGCGTCACGTTCACGCCGCCAGGTGGCGCTTCATACGAGGTCGGTGTCGTCCCGAGCGTGCGAGTCGCGTCGAACCACGGGATGCTCGGTCTCGCCGCACGGAACGACTACGCCGTGTCCGGACGGTTCTACGTCCTGTACCCGCGGTACAACGCAACCCGGGACGCGGCCTATGGCGTGGTCGAGGAGTGGCAGGCCTCGCCGCCGTCCCGTCCCACCAGCATGTCGGCAATTCGGCTGGTCATGGATGGATCAGCGACGACGCCCCTGCTCACGGCGCAGACGCTCAACCACGGTGTTGACAGTGTGGTCGTCGCACCGGACGACTCGTTGTTCGTCAGCATCGGCGATGACTCCGAAAACATCGTCAATGCGGCAGGGTTGCGAGCACAGGACCTGAACGATCCGCATGGCAAGATCCTGCACATCCTGCCCGACGGCCGCGGCGCTCCCAGCAACCCGTTCTATGACGCGGCGGACCCCGGCTCGTGGCGAAGCAGGGTCTACGCCTTCGGGTTCCGCAATCCGTACCGCTTCACGATCGACCCGCGCAGCGGGCAGCTCTACGTCGGCGACGTCGGTCTCGACACCGTCGAGGAGATCGACCTGGTCACGGCCGGCGGAAACTACGGATGGCCGTGCTTCGAAGGCACGGCCAAGACCGGCTACTCGACCACGGTTACCTGCCAACAGCTCTACGCACGGCCCGATCAGCCGTCACCCCCACTGTGGGGCTACACGCACGCCGCCGTGGGCGGCGGGGCCGCGATCGTCGGCGGGATCTTCTATCAGGGCAGCAGCTACCCCTCCTCCTACAGCGGCAGCTACTTCTTCGGCGACTACGTCACGCAGAACCTTTGGACCATGGCCACCAGCGCCGCAGGCAGCGTGCTTCGTAACCCGGAAGCGGGTGGCTTCGCCACGAACGCGAGTGCGCCGGTCGCGTTCGGTGTCGGGCCGAATGGTGACATCGCCTACGCCGACATCGCGACAGGCACAGTTCGCCGGCTCGTCTACCAGGCGGGCAACCGGGCGCCGACCGCGGTGTTCACCACGACGACGGACCCCGCGACGCTGACGGTCCATTTCTCGGCCGCCGACTCCTACGACCTCGACGGCGACCAGCTCACCTACGCCTGGGACCTCGGCGACGGCACCACCGCCTCCGGCGTCACCGCCACGCATGCCTACGCCGGCCCGGGAACCTATGCCGTCCGGCTGACCGTGACCGACCAGCTCGGGGCGACCGGCACGAGCACCCAGAACATTCGTCCCGACAATCACTCCCCGACCCTGACGCTGACAGCGCCGCCGCCGGACGCCACCTTCGCCGTCGGCGGGATCGTCGACCTGTCGGCCACAGGCACTGACGTCGAAGACGGCGCGCTTCCTGTCACCTGGACGACGGCCCTTCTGCACTGTCCGACCGCGGGCGGCTGCCACCTGCACCCGGACGCCACCGCGACCGGCAATTCGTTCTCCACGCCGTTCACCAGTCATGGCGCCGACACCACCATGCTGATCACAGCGAGCGTCGTCGACGGCGTCGGGGCGAAAGCCCAGGCGACGTACGAGGCGGCACCTCGGCTGCGCAGGCTCAGCGTTCAGGGTCCGGTTCCCATCGGCATCAACGGCACACCGCAGATCAGCGCCGACGTCGTGGTCGGATCGCTCACCTCCGTCGAAGCTCCCACGGCGCTCAGCTACTGGAGCTTCGTCCGATGGTCCGACGGCGGCGGGCGCGTCCACGAGATCACCATGCCGGACAACGACGTCTCGCTGACCGCGACGTACGAGACGGCCATCGCCGTGAAGTACGGGCAACTCGGCGGCACCTCCTCCGTGCTCGGTGCACCGACAACGCCGGAATACGACGTCGCGGGCGGCCGGGCCCGCCACTACGAGCACGGACGCATCTACTGGGCAGCCGCGACCGGGGCGAAGCTCGTCAGGGGCGCCATTCTGACGAAGTACGCCGCGATCGGCGGCCCGGCGCGCTTCGGCTTCCCCACCACGGACGAGATCGCCGTGACCGGTGGCCGGGCCAGCTACTTCCAGACGGGCCGCGTCTACTGGTCGAGCGCCACGGGCGCCCATGCGATGTGGGGCTCGATCTTGACCAAGTACCTCGCGGTGGGAGGGCCGAGCGGATACGGCCTGCCCCTGAACGACGAAACCGGCACCCCCGACGGAGTCGGTCGGTACAACCACTTCAGCCCTGGCAACCGCAGCATCTATTGGACGCAGGCGATAGGCGCGCACGAGACCCACGGCATGATTCGAAGCCGATGGGCGTCGATGGGTTGGGAGCGCAGCTGTCTCGGTTATCCCAGAACGGACGAGATGGCGTTCTCGGGCGGGGCGATCAGCTACTTCCAACGCGGCTGGATCAAGTGGTGGAAGGCGACGAACACAACCACCGTCTACTGCGCCTGACTGCCACCTGCGATGTCCTCAATTCCAGGACTACGTCGGGACGGCGAGATTTGAACTCGCGACCCCTTGACCCCCAGTCAAGTGCGCTACCAAGCTGCGCCACGTCCCGTGCCCGCTCGCGCCCGCGCCCAGCGCCGCCCGAGGAACGCTTGTGAGCCTACCGCACGCGGCCCTGTCCCCCGAGTGACTAACCCGCGGCGCAAGATGGTGGAAACTTTCGGGCGTATAGGCCCGAAAGTTTCCACCATCCTCGCCTCAGGGCCAGATCAGGCGGCCGCGCCCTCCAGCTCGAGTCCCGGCTCCCGGACCCGCTCGGGCGAAACCCGGCGGCGCGGTGTGCGCAGCTCGTCCAGCCGGACCAGTGCGACGCCGACCACGATGAACACCCCGCCGAGGAGCTGGAGCGCTCCCGGCAGCTGTCCGAGCATCAGCCACGCGAACAGCACCGCGAACAGGACCTCGGTGAGGCCGAGGAAGGAGCCGAGCTTCGCGCCCAGGAAGCGCACCGCCCTGATGCCAGTGACGTAGGCCACCGCGGCGGAGATGAGCGCCAGCCAGAGAATGGGGAAGAGCCAGGTGACGTCGCCGTTCAGCATGCGGACGTCCGCGGCGCCGATACGCAACGGCGCCAGGCCGATCGCGCCCACCACGAGCAGCACGGCGGCGCCGACCACCATGCTCAGCCAGGTCATCGGAACGGGCGGCAGGCCGCCGTCCGAGGACGCCGTCACCACGAAGAAGGTCGCCAGCCCGACTGCCGCGACCAGCGCCCACAGGACGCCCACCACGTCCAGGTGCTGGGAACCCGTCAGGTTCAGCACGAGGAGGAGGCCGACAACGGCAGCGGCGGCTCCGGCGACGGTCAACCGCCGCGGGCGCTCGCCGTGCCGCAACCAGAGCCACGCCACGACCAGGACGCTGCCGAGGTACTCCAGCAGCAGCGCCACACCCACGGACAGGTGCTGCACGGCGTTGAAGTAGGCGAACTGGCAGCCCGCCACTGCCACGGCGCCGGTCAACAGCACTTGCCCCGCGCCACGCCGGACCGCGTGCCAGATGCCGCGAAGCTGCACGAGCGCCGGAACGGTGAGGACCAATGCTGCCAGCGCGACCCGGATGCCGACCACCGCCGCCGGAGACCACCCGGCGGTGATCAGGGCCGACGCCATCGGCCCGGACGTGCCGAACGTCGCCGCCGACACCAACCCCAGCGTCAGCCCTGTTCCGCTCCACCGAGCCTGCATCTCGCCCTCCTCGTCGACCGGTGTAAGGAGTAAACTCTCTTATGCTCGTTACAATGGAGCGTAGTCGTGGTGCTGTAAGGAGTCAACTTGCTTTTTGCACATGACACAGAGCTGGCGCTGTCGGCCGCAGCGGCTCTGGTGAACACTGGCCGCGGCTCCGTCGACGAGCTGACGACCCTGAGTGAGCTCGACGGCTTCGTCGACAGCTGGCAGTGGAGCGGCAGCCGCACGCACGACGACGCCGAGCTGGAGTCGGTCCGCGCGCTACGGCCCACGCTCCAACGACTGTGGCAAGTTGGCGAGGACGACGCTGTCCAGCTGGTGAACGAGTTGCTGCGCACGTACGGCGCACTCCCCCAGCTGGTCAAGCACGACGGCTGGGACTACCACCTGCACGCGACGCCGACAGAGGCTCCGCTCGCCGAGCGGATGGCTGTCGAGGCCGCCATGGCGATGATCGACGTCATCCGGGCCGGGGAGCTGGACCGGCTGCAGATCTGCGCGGCCGGCGACTGCCAGGACGTGCTGGTGGACCTGTCGAAGAACCGCTCACGTCGCTTCTGCAGCACCAGCTGCTCCAACCGCACGAATGTGGCCGCCTATCGTGCCCGGAAGGCGGCCACCACGCGCTCACACCACTGATGCGCTCCACGATTGACGATCGAGTGTGCGCAGATTGTCTACTGTGAGCGCTCACGGCCGGCACGGTGCGCACACTCGATCTTCGACCTCCGCGAACCGCTCTGTCACGCGAGCACGTATCAGTGACATCCACTGGCGCCTCGGAAACGTCAGACGGATTGAGCGGAGGTCAACAATGAGCGTTGCGACGAACGGCGGGTATGTCCTCGGTCACGACGTCCCGGAAATGCAGCGCCTGGACCGGCAGGCGGCCTCGCTGGCCACTCCGACTCGGCTCTTCCTGGAGTCGGCCGGGCTGGCTCCCGGGATGACCGTCCTGGATCTCGGCACCGGCACCGGCGAGGTCGCCTTCGCGGCCGCCGACCTGGTCGGCCCCAGCGGACGCGTCATCGGTATGGACCGATCGCCCAGGGCTCTGGCGTACGCCGAGAGCAAGCGCCTGCTCGCGGGCCGCGAGAACGTCTCGTTCATGGTCGGCGAGGTCGGCACGGATCTCGTCGGACAGACCATCGATGCCGTGATCGGCCGACTGGTGCTCGCGTACCTGCCCGATCCCGTAGCGGGGCTGCGTCACCACCTCCGCGAGCTGCGGCCAGGCGGAATCGTCGTGGCGATGGAGTACGACACCACCGCGTTGCGGGCCACACCGCAGAATCCCCTTGCCGCGCAGGTGTTCGACTGGATCATCAGAGCGTTCGAGTACGCCGGGACGCCGCAGACCCTCGGGCCGCGGCTCGGCTCGGTGCTCGGCGAGGCGGGTATCGAGACCGCCGACGTGCTCGGTGTGCAGGTCTATCTGGAGTCGACGAATCCCGCCGGGCCCCTGCTGGTGTCAGGCGTCGTCCGCTCACTGCTGCCGGCGATCGAGCAAGCCGGCCTGGCAACCCGCGCCGAGGTCGACATCGACACCCTTGGCGAGCGGTTCCACGCGGCGCTCCTGGCCGATGACGCCGTCATGCTGCCCCCGACACTGGTCGGCGCTTGGGGCCGCCTGGCCAATGACGTCTGACCAGATCAGCGACGGCGCTTCTCGCGGGGGCGTACGGAGACCGAGATCGGCGTCCCCTCGAAGCCGAAGGCCTCGCGCAACCGTCGCTCGATGAACCGGCGGTACTGCGCCTCGAAGAATCCGGTCGTGAACAGCACGAACCGCGGCGGCCGGGTCGAGGCCTGGGTGCCGAACAGGATCCGCGGCTGCTTCCCGCCACGGACCGGGTGCGGGTGCGAGGCCGCGATCTCGGCGAGCAGGCCGTTCAGCCGCGACGTCGGCACTCGGGCCTCCCACGACGCCAGCGCCATATCGAGCGCCGGCACCAGCCGATCCGTGTGCCGCTTCGTCCGCGCCGAGATGTTCACCCGCGGCGCCCAGCGCGCGTGCGCGAGATCCTGCTCGAACTCCCGCTCCAGGTAGCGCCGCCGCTCGTCATCCACCAGGTCCCACTTGTTGTACGCCAGGACAAGCGCCCGCCCGGCGTCCACCACCATTTGCACGACTCGGACGTCCTGCTCGGTCAGCGGCTGCGCGGCGTCCAGCAGGACGACGGCAACCTCGGCCTTCTCCAGCGCGGCCTGGGTGCGAAGAGAGGCGTAGAAGTCAGCGCCGTGTGTGTGGTGCACCCGGCGCCGGATCCCTGCCGTATCGACGAACCGCCACGGCCGCCCGGCGATGACCACGACCTCGTCGACCGGGTCCCGGGTCGTCCCGGCGACCTCGTCCACCACCACGCGCTCGTTGCCCGCCAGCGTGTTCAGCAGGCTGGACTTCCCCACGTTCGGCCGCCCGAGCAGCGCCACCCGGCGCAGCCCACCCTCCGCCGGCCCACCCACCGCCGATACGGGCGGCAGTACGTCCAGGACGGCATCGAGCAGGTCACCGCTGCCCCGCCCGTGCAGCGCCGACACCGGATAGGGCTCGCCGAGCCCGAGTGACCACAGGCCTGCGGCGTCCGCCTCACCGCGGGCGTCGTCCACCTTGTTCGCCGCCAGCACGACGGGCTTCCCGGATCGCCGAAGCAGCCGGACCACCGCCTCGTCGGTGTCCGTCGCCCCGACCGTCGCGTCGACGACGAACAGAACGGCGTCGGCGAGCTCCACCGCCAGCTCGGCCTGCTCGGCCACCCGCGCGCTCAGGCCTCGGACGTCACGCTCCCAGCCGCCGGTGTCGACAACGGCGAACCGCCGTCCGGCCCAGTCGGTCTCGTAGGTGACTCGGTCGCGGGTGACACCGGGGGTGTCCTCGACGACCGCCTCGCGCCGCCCGAGCACGCGGTTGACCAGGGTCGACTTCCCGACGTTCGGCCGCCCGACGACGGCGAGCACCGGAAGCGGACCGGGCGGCTCCGCCTCCCCCGCCATCCCCTCCGGGGCGTCGAGCAGCTCTAGGTCATCCGCCGAGAGGTCGTACTCTGCGAGACCCGCGCGCAATGCCCGGTCGACGCCGGTGACGCCGTCGGTCATGACCGGACGGAGACCGCCTCGCCGTGCGCGACGACCGCGTGGAGCACCGCCGTCACCGTCTCCTCGAAGTCCATCGTCGAGGAGTCCAGCTTCACGACGCCGGCCGCCGCAGTGTGGAAGTTGGACACGGTGGCGTCGTCGGCGTCCCGGCGGAGCACCTCGTCGCGGGTGGCCTCCAGCGCAGACGCGTCGTCCCGGCCGTGCATCTCCAGCGCGCGGCGGGCCAGCCGCGACTCCTCACTCGCCGTCAGCAGCAGCCGGACGTCGGCGTCCGGGGCGACCACAGTCGTGATGTCCCGCCCCTCGGCGACCACCCCGGCCCGCGGCCCGCGCCGGGCCGCCTCAATGAGCTCCTGCTGCCGCCTGCGCAGTTCGGCCCGTACGTCCTGATTGGTGGCCACCGTGCTGACGAGCGCCGAGATCCGGCTCTCCCGGATCTGCGCGGTGACGTCGCGCCCGTCGACGCGGACACGCGGCGCCTCGGCGTCGGTCTCCAGCTGCAGGTCCAGCCGGCGCGCCACCTGGGCGACCCGCGTCTTGTCCCTCAGGTCGACGCCCGCCTCCAGGGCGGCCCAGCACACGGCCCGGTACATCGCTCCGGTGTCCAGGTACTCCAGCCCCAACCTGCGCGCCACCTCGCGGGACACGCTCGACTTGCCGGAGCCGGAGGGTCCGTCGATGGCCACGACCAGCGGGCGCGGAGCGGGCGAATCGGCGGGCACGTCGGACCTCCGGAGGTCACGGGGTTTACCCAAAGCCTAGGGCACGGCGGATGCCACCACGTGCCAGCCCCGGTCCGTCAGCGCGCGTTCGAGTGATTCCCGGACGGCGGGAAGCACGGACACTTCGGCCATACCGACCGGCTGCCCGGGCGAGTGCTCCAGCGAGAACTCCTCGACGTTGATGTCCGCCTCGCCGATGTCGTGGAACAACCGGGCCAGTTGGCCGGGCCGATCCGGAAGGAGCACCGTGATGACGGCGTACGACGTCGGCGGCGCCCCATGCTTGCCGGGGATGCGGTCGCGGCCGGCGTTCCCGTCCGCCACCAGCCGGGCCACCGCCGCGCGGGCACCCAACGCGTCCTCGATATCGCCCGATTCGCCGGAATCGGCGGCCTCAAGGGCGTTCAGCGCCTCGATCAGGGCGTCCAGGTCCGTCCGCAGCTCCCGCAGCGGCCCCAGCACCGGTGCGGCGTTCGCGCTGAGGATCTGCGCCCACAGCAGCGGGTCGCTGCCCGCGATGCGCGTAACGTCGCGCAGCCCCTGCCCCGCCAGTCGGACAGCGGAGTCCCCGGCCCGCCGCAGCCGCGCCGCCACGAGAGTGGCGGCCACCTGAGGCAGGTGCGACACGAGCGCCGCCGCGGCGTCGTGGTCCGTGGCGTCCATCAGCACCGGCGACGCGCCGAGCGCCAGCACCAGCCGGCGGACCTGGTCCGCCCGCTCCGGGATCACCCCGGACGCCGCACACACCACCCACGGCCGGCCCAGGAACAGGTCGGCGCGAGCGGCAACCGGCCCGGACCGCTCCCGGCCCGCCATCGGATGCCCACCGACGTATCGGGCTCGGTCGTCCGGCTTCAGGTCCGGGTGCCGCTCCAGCGCGGTCGCGATCGACCCCTTGACGCTGGCGACGTCCGTCACCGTGGCCGCCGGGTGCGCCATCAGCTCCGCCGCGACGACATTCGCCGTGACATCGGGCGGCGCCGCGACCACGACAAGGTCGCACGGCACGTCCTGGGGATCGACCTCACCGGCGCCCATGTCGCGGGCCAGCGCGAGCGACGTCGGCGAGGAGTCCGCAAGCAGCACCCGGCAGCCGGATGACCGCAGCCCGAGGCCGATGCTGGTGCCCAGCAGCCCGGTTCCGACGACGCGAACCGTCCCCAGCGAGACGGCCTGCGCGCTGTCGAGGCTCATGCCGGGCCCGTTCCCGGCGCGACGCCGGGCACGGCGTCCGGGACTACGTCCGAGATTGGGGCCGGGATTGCGTCCGGGATTGCGTCCGGGGTGGCCTCCGGCGGGAGGTCCGGCACCCCGGGGATGTCGCCGCGCAGCACCTCCGTACCGTGCAGGTATACGTTGCTCAGCTGGCTTCTCGACCGCTGGCTCTCCACGTGCGCCAACAGGCGGACGACACGCGGCATCGCGCCATCGACGTCCATCTCCTGCAGGCACAGCAGCGCCGCGTCGTGCAGCCCCAGCTGCCGCGCCGCGAGCGCCGGCGCGACGCTGCGGATGTCCTTGGTGGCGCTGAACACGATGCTCAGCACGTCGTCGTCGTCGAGCGCATTGCGGTGCAGCAGCTGGTCGACGAGCTCGCGGCTGCGAGCGAGCACGTGCTCGCGCTCGTCGACGTCCACCCGCGTCGCTCCCCGGATCGCCCGGACGGCCACGCCTATCCTCCTCGTCTCGGCGTCACAGCCCCCGGGACACGGTAGTCGATCTTGAAGATCACAGCCCGACTGCGGCCAGTAGGCTGCCCAGTTCCGCGCCCTGGATCACTCTGGCCCGCCCGGGCCGCAGATCACCCAGCTTGATCGGGCCGACCTGGGTGCGGACCAGCCGGATCACCGGATGACCGACGACGTCGAACATCCGCCGCACGATGTGATTGCGTCCCTCGTGCAGGACGACCTCCACCAGCGCGGCGCCGGGCCGCGCGTCCACCACCTTGAAGGAGTCGACCGACGCCGGCCCGTCGTCCAGCTCGACGCCCTCGCGCAGGCGCCGGCCCAAGTCACGCGGAAGAGGGCCGGTCACCTCGGCGAGGTAGGTCTTGGGCACCTCGTAGCTGGGATGAGCCAGCCGATGCGCCAGCTCACCGTCGTTCGTCAGCAGGATGAGTCCCTCGGTCGCCGTGTCCAGCCGGCCGACGTGGAACAGCCGTTCCTCGTGGGGGCCGACGATGCCGCCGAGGTCGGGCCGGCCGTCGGGGTCGTTCATGGTGGAGACAACGCCGGCCGGCTTGTTCAGCGCCAGGTAGACCATGCTCTCGTCGAGTTGCACCGGCATGCCGTCGACGTGCACCGACCGGCGCTGCGGATCGATCCTGATGCCGAGTTCGCGCACCGTGACGCCGTCCACCTGGACCCGGCCGGCGGTGATCAGTTCTTCGCAGGCGCGCCGCGACCCGACGCCGGCCTGAGCCAGCACCTTCTGCAGCCGGACACCGTCCGGGTCATGTAGATCCGCCGGGCGACCGGTCACGCCGGCCCCTCGATGTCGTCCAAGGCGTCCACCTCGGGCAGGAACGGCGCCAGGGCCGGCAGCTCGTCCAGCGACGTGAGACCGAGGCGGTGCAGGAACGTCGTCGTTGTCCGGTACAGGATGGCGCCGGTCTCCGGATTGGTGCCGGCCTCCTCCACCAGGCCACGCGTGACGAGCGTGCGCATGACGGCGTCGACGTTGACGCCACGCACCGCCGAGACCCGGGCGCGGCTCACCGGCTGCCGGTAGGCCACGATCGCCAGCGTCTCCAGGGCGGCCTGGGTGAGCCGGGCGGTCTGTCCGTCGAGCACGAATCGCTCCACGACGGGGGCGTAGTCGCCGCGACTGAAGATCCGCCAGCCGCCGGCCACGTGCCGCAGCTCGAAACCACGGTGCGTCTCGTCGTAGTCCGCCGCGAGCTCGGCGAGCAACTCGCGGACGCGCTCCGCGGGCAGCGTGAGGGCCGAGGCGAGGGTGAGCTCGTCGACCGGCTCCTCAACCACCATGAGAACGGCCTCCAGCGCGCCACGAGGTCCGCCGGGGAGCCCATCGAGATCAAGCTGGACCGGCGCCTCCTCCGGTGCCTCCGGCTCAGAGGTGTCGGACTCGACGTCGACACCGTGGACCTGAGGCGGAGCGTCGTCCGGCTGCACCGCGAGGCCGGCCGGATGCTCCTCGGTCGTCGCGTTCACGCCGTCATCATCCCTCCTCAGCCGGCATCGGCTCGCCGGCCACCACGTCGAGCGACTCACCCGGCGGCATCCCGGTCGGCCCGACGCCCTCGTCGAACTCGTCGTCCACCGCGATGTCACCCTCGTGGGCGCCGGTCCATCGGATCGTCAGCTCGCCCAGCGGGGTCACCTGGTCGAAGGCGACCGCGCCTTCACGGAACAGCTCGAGCAGCGCGAGGAACCGGGCGACCACGACGACGGTCCCGTCGGCGTCCGAGACCAGGGCGCGGAAGCTCGCCGCCCCGACCCGGCGCATCCGCCCCACGATCAGCGCGGCCTGCTCGCGCACGCTCACTGCGGCCGCATGGAGGTGTTCCATCGCGACGACGGGCGGCGCCTTCGGCGTCATCGCCTTGCCCGCTATGGCGGCCAGCTGGGCGGGCGTGATGCCCAGGACCAGCTCGGGCAGCAGCTGGGCGAACCGCGGCTCCACCGGCACGGCACGCGGGAACCGCTTGGCCTCGACGGCGATCCGGTGCGCGAAGGTCGCGGCGACCTCCTTGAACGCGCGGTACTGCAGGAGCCGGGCGAACAGCAGGTCGCGGGCTTCCAGGAGAGCGAGGTCCTCGTCGTCCTCGACCTCGGCCGCGGGCAGGAGGCGGGCCGCCTTGAGATCCAGCAGGGTGGCCGCGACCAGCAGGAACTCGCTGGCCTCGCTCAGGTCCCACTCGGGGCCGCGGGAGCGGATGTAGGCGACGAATTCGTCGGTGACCTTCGCGAGCGCGATCTCGGTGACGTCCAGCTTGTGCTTGGAGATCAGACCCAGCAGCAGGTCGAACGGCCCCTCGAAGACGTCCAGGTGGACGTGGAACGCCGACTGCCGACCGGGCAGCACTCCACCCGGAGTGGTCTCGTCGGCCGCCAGCGCGTCGTCGTGCTGCTCAGGCAGCGTCGCCCCGGGCGATGAGCTCGCGGGCCAGCAGGCGATAGGCGTAGGCGCCGGCGTGCGAAGAGGCGTACGTCGTGATCGGCTCGGCGGCCACGGATGCGTCGGGGAACTTGACCGTCCGGCCGATGACCGTGTGGAACACCCGGTCGCCGAATGCCTCCACGACCCGGGAGACGACCTCGCGGCTGTGCAGGGTCCGCGGGTCGTACATCGTGGCCAGGATGCCGTCGACCTCCAGGCCGGGGTTGAGCCGGTCCTTGACCTTGTCGATCGTCTCGACCAGCAGTGCGACGCCACGCAGCGCAAAGAACTCACATTCCAGCGGGATGATGACGCCGTGCGCCGCGGTGAGTGCGTTCACCGTGAGCAGCCCGAGGGACGGCTGGCAGTCGATCAGGATGACGTCGTACTCGTCGAGGATCGGCCGCAGCGCCCGGCCCAGCACCTGCTCCCGGGCCACCTCGCCGACCAGTTGCACCTCGGCGGCGGACAGGTCGATGTTCGCGGGCAGCAAATGCAGGTCCGGTACCGCCGTTGGGCGGATCACCCGGCGGACGTCGCCTCCGCGATCCATCAGGACGTTGTAGATGGTCTCGTCGAGTTCGTGCGGGTTGATGCCGAGGCCCACGGACAGCGCTCCCTGCGGATCGAAGTCCAGCAGGAGCACCCGGCGCCCGTACTCCGCGAGCGCGGCACCCAGGTTGATCGTGGTCGTCGTCTTGCCGACGCCGCCCTTCTGGTTGCACATGGCGATGATCCGGGCCGGCCCATGGGTGATCAGTGGCACCGGAACGGGGAACGACGGCATCGGCCGGCCCGTCGGACCCTCACCACCCGAGCTCAGGGCCAAGAGTTGACCGTCGTCCCGGTCGAGGACGACGTCGATCGTCGCCTCCGTCGTCTCGTTGGTCACGCTCGGCCCACCTTCTCCTCGGCCGCGAACCCGGCGTAGGGTTCCCGGCGTCCGGTGCTGTACCTCGTTCGGCGGGTGCGGCCGTGGATGCCGCCACACCGCGACGCGCCAGTACGATCCTCCCGCGTGCCGCCGCCGGACCATGCGAGGCTAGTCGGCGCGTCGCGCACGTCTCAAGGCGAGGCGGGTCGCCGGACACACCGTCAGGCCAGTGCGCGGGGGTGGGTGGCCACGTAGACCTCGCGCAGGGTGTCGGCGGTGACCCGGGTGTACAGCTGTGTCGTGGTCACCGATGCGTGTCCCAACAGTTCCTGCACCACGCGCACGTCCGCACCGCCCTCCAGCAGATGAGTCGCAAAAGAGTGGCGCAGCGTGTGCGGTGACACCCGCCCGGTCAGCCCGGCCCGGTCCGCCGCCGCGGCCAGCACCGCCCACGCGCTCTGCCGGGACAGCGGCCCGCCGCGGGCATTGAGGAACAGCAGCGTCGCGCCCCTACCCCGCGCCGCCAGGGCGGGCCGGCCGCGGACCTGGTACGCCTCGACGGCGGCCACGGCGTAGCTGCCCAGCGGAACCACACGTTCCTTGGCGCCCTTGCCGCGCAACCGGACCAGCCCACCGGTGACGTCCAGGTCGTCGGCCGCGAGCCCGACCGCCTCGCTGATCCTCGCCCCACTGCCGTAGAGCACCTCCAGCAGCGCCCGGTCGCGCAGGCCGGTCGGCCGGTCCAACGGCCCGGCGGCCGCCAGGAGCCGCTCCACCTCGTGCACGCCGATGGCCTTCGGCAGCCGCTTCGGCGTGGCCGGCGGTTGCACCTGCCCGGCCGGGTCGTCCGGAGTCACGCCCTCCACCATGAGGAAACGGTGCAGCCCGCGGACGGCGACGACGGCCCGGGCCGCCGACGTCGCACTCAGCGCCGAGCCGCCGTCGTCACCGGTACGGACGGCCGCCAGGAACGCCGACACATCCGCCTCGCGGACGGCCGCCGGATCGGCGATCCCGCGTGCCGCCAGGTGGACGACGTAGCGGCGCAGGTCCCGCTGGTAGGCCGCCAGCGTGTTCGCCGCCAGCCCACGCTCCACGGCGAGGTGGTCGAGGTACGTCGACACCGCCTCGCTGAGTGCCATGGTTCCCAGCGTCAGGACAGGACCTCCGCGAGCGGCGTGAACGGCATGTCGTGCGCCTCGGCCACCGGCCCGTAGGTGATCGCGCCGTCGTGCGTGTTCAGCCCCTTGGCCAGCGAGGCGTCGGCGGCCAGCGCGTCCTTCCAGCCGCGGTTGGCCAGCTCGACGGCGTACGGCAGCGTGACGTTCGTCAACGCGTACGTGCTGGTGTGCGGGACCGCGCCCGGCATGTTCGCCACGCAGTAGAAGACCGACTCGTGCACCCGGTACGTCGGGTCCGCGTGCGTGGTGGGCCGGGAGTCCTCGAAGCAGCCGCCCTGGTCGATCGAGATGTCCACGAGCACGCTGCCCGGCTTCATCCGCCGCACCTGCTCGTTGGTCACCAGCTTCGGCGCCTTCGCGCCGGCCACCAGTACGGCGCCGATGACGAGGTCGGCGTCCCCGATGGCGTGCTCGATCTCGTACGCGTTGGACGCCACGGTCTGGACGTGCCCCTGGTATATGCGGTCCATCTGCCGCAGCCGGTCGATGTTGCGGTCCAGCAGGATGACCTCCGCCTCCATGCCGAGGGCGATAGCCGCGGCGTTCATGCCTGCCACACCGGCCCCGATGACCACGACCTTCGCCGCCCACACGCCGGAGACGCCACCCAGCAGGACGCCGCGGCCGCCCATCGTGCGCATGAGCGTATAGGCGCCGACTTGCGGGGCGAGCCGGCCCGCCACCTCGCTCATGGGGGCCAGCAGCGGCAGCGAGCGATCGGGCAGCTCGACGGTCTCGTAGGCGATGCCGGTGACGCCGCGATTCACCAGCTCCTCGGTCAGCGGGCGGTCGGCGGCCAGGTGCAGGTAGGTGAAGACCACCTGCCCGGAGCGCATCCGGTGGTACTCCTCTGCGACGGGTTCCTTCACCTTGAGGATGAGATCCCCGGTGGCCCATACGTCATCCGCAGCGCCCAGGATGGTTGCTCCGGCGGCGACGTAGTCCTCGTCGAGGATCGAGGACCCCGCGCCCGCGTCCTTCTCCAGGTAGACCTCGTGGCCGTGTCCGACCAGCTCGTGCACCCCGGCTGGAGTGATCGCGACCCGGTACTCGTGGTTCTTGACCTCGCGCGGGATGCCGATCTTCACCTGTACCAACGCCCTTCGCTCAGGCTCGCCGACGGCTGAACTGCTCATCGCCGGCTGCGAGTCTAGATGGGCCCGGGGGACGCGCGGATCAGCCGGTGATGACGACGACGACTCGCCGGTTCGTGGTCCGCTGACTGCGCTTGCCGCCGACCACGGCCGGTCGGGTCCCGCCGTAGCCGACCGCGCGCGAGGTGACGTGCAGTCGAAGCGGAACAGCGCGTCGTTGCTCAGTTGTGCCGCCTGCCGGGAGTGGAGCTGGTAGCCGTCCAGCGTGGGGGGCCCGGCGCCCGCGGCGTTCCCCGCACGCACCCGCACCGAGTACGTGGTCCCGTTCGTCAATCCGGTCAGGTTCCCGGTCACCGTAGAGCCGTTCGTCGTGGTGGCGAGGGTCTGCCAGGTCGTACCGCCGTTAGTGCTCTTCTGGTATCCGGTGATCGGCGTGTTGCCTCGAAGACCGGCGCGGTGAAGCTGAGCGCCCCCGACCCGGTCACGCTTTCTCCCCTTTCGCCCGGCGCAGGCGCCGGCCGCCATGTGCGCCCAGCGCGAAGGTGTTGTGGTGCCGGCTTCCTCGCGGCTGTAGCGCCGCCGGCGGCGCGTCGCCCGGACGGGGTAACCGGCTGCGGGGCAACCCGGAGGGCGCGCACGGGCGGACGTTCTTATGATCCACATGTGGCACGCAAAGGGATCGGATCGCCGCGCCTGCTGCCCTACGCGGCGACGCCGGGACGTGCGGCCGTGCAGGCCCTCACGGACGTGTCGGTCGTGCTGTGGATCGTGCTCTGGGTGGTCGTCGGCCGGGCGGTGCACACGGCGATCTCGGCGTTCGCCGCCGCCGGCCGGCAGGTGGAGTCGGGCGCGGGCGGCATCGGCAGCAACCTCGACACCGCCGGCGACCGTGTCGCAAAGCTGCCGGTGGTCGGGGACGCGGTGCGGGCGCCGCTGCGATCGGCCGGGGACGCGGCGCGACAGATCGCCGCGGCAGGTCACGGGCTGGACGAGCGTGCGACCTGGCTCGCCGTCGTCCTGGCCTTCGCCGTCGCGGTGCCGCCGGCGCTGGCGGTCGGCGTCCCGTGGCTGCTGCTTCGTCTGCGGTTCGCCCGGCGCGCCGGCGCGGCGGTGGCGCTCGGGCGCACTCCCGAGGGGCAGCGGCTGCTGGCGTTGCGGGCGCTCAGCACCCGGCCGTTACCGCGGCTGGCGCGCATCGCGCCCGACCCGGTGGAGGCCTGGCGCCGCGACGAACCGCAGGTCGTGGCCCGGTTGGCCGCCCTGGAGCTGCGGGCCAGCGGCGTGCGGGTGCCGCGCCCGGGGTCTACCGGTTGAGCTCAGGCGCCCGCGATTCGGTCCACGATCAGGTCAGCGACGACGTCCGGTTGCGTCTCCGGGAGCCAGTGCCCGGCGTCGAGTTCCACGAAACGGTAGGAGGCGTGCACGTACTGCGCAGTCTGCTCGGCCGCCGCACGGCGCAGCGCGGGGTCGTTGTGCCCCCAGACGTACGTGG
>Ga0081539_10001112_pt1 | contig 48776 bp, 48 predicted proteins | sample TabmetS4T2R2_FD_71023 | JGI IMG/M metagenome (GOLD analysis project Ga0081539, IMG submission 71023) | Tabebuia heterophylla rhizosphere microbial communities from the University of Puerto Rico - S4T2R2 | ecosystem: Host-associated > Plants > Roots > Rhizosphere ... | reverse complement strand
GCACGACGTGCGGAACCTGTGGTGGGTGATCGACTACAATCGCCAGAGCCTCGACGGCGTCGTCAACGACCGCCTGTTCGGCCGCATCGGCGAGATGTTCGAGCTGGTCGGCTGGCGCATCGTCACGCTGAAGTACGGCAAGCTTCTGGAAGCGGCCTTCGCCCAGCCCGACGGCGAACAGCTGCGGCAGTGGATCGACGACTGCCCCAACTCGCTCTACTCGGCGCTTGTGTTCAAGGGCGGCGCGGGCTGGCGCGAGGCGCTGACGCGCGACCTCAACCAGTATCCCGGCATCCGCCGCATCCTCGACCAGCACGACGACGAGGCGCTGCACCGGCTGATGACCAACCTCGCCGGCAACGACATGCAGGCCGTGCTCGACGCCTTCGAGGGCGTCGAGGGCGACCAGCCGACCTGCTTCATCGCCTACACCATCAAGGGCCAGGGCCTGCCCTTCGCCGGCCACAAGGACAACCATTCCGGCCTGATGACGCTCGACCAGATGGCGGGCTTCAAGAAGGGCATGGGCATCGCCGACGGCCAGGAGTGGGAGAAGTTCGCCGGCCTGTCGGCCACGCCAGCCGAGCTGCAGGCGTTCCTGAGCGAGGCGCCGTTCAACGCCGAAGGTCGCCGCCGCACCGAAGCGCCGGTCGTGGCGATCCCCGCGGCGCTGCGCAAGCCCAACGACAAGGACTCGAGCACCCAGGCGGGCTTCGGCAAGATCCTGAACGCCATCGCCGCCGAGGACAGCGAGCTTTCCAAGCGTATCGTCACGACCTCACCCGACGTCACCGTCTCGACCAATCTCGGCGCCTGGGTGAACCGGCGCGGCCTGTGGGCGCACACCGAGGCCGAGGACGTGTTCCGCGAGCTGAAGGTCGTGTCGGCCCAGCTGTGGCGCAAGACGCCGCGCGGCCAGCACATCGAGCTCGGCATCGCCGAGAACAACCTGTTCATCCAGCTCGCGGCCATGGGATTGAGCCACCAGCTCTTCGGCGCGCGCCTGCTGCCGATCGGCACGCTCTACGATCCCTTCATCGCCCGCGGTCTCGATGCGCTGAACTACGCCTGCTACCAGGATGCGCGGTTCATGATCGTGGCGACGCCCTCGGGCGTGACCCTGTCGCCGGAAGGCGGCGCGCATCAGAGCATCCACACGCCGCTGATCGGCATCGGCCAGCCCGGCCTGCTCTCCTACGAGCCCGCCTATGTCGACGAGCTCGCCGTGCTGATGCGGCATGGTCTCGAGTACATGCAGCAGGACAAGGGCGGTTCGGTCTACCTGCGCCTCTCGACGCGAAGCCTGCCGCAGCCGCAACGTACGCTCTCGCCTGAGCAGGAAGCCGACATCGTCGCCGGCGGCTACTGGTACGCTCCGCCCGAACAGGGCAGCGACGTCGCCATCGTCGCCATGGGTGCCGTCACACCCGAGGCGATCGCCGCGCACGAGAGCGTGGTGCGCGATTTCGCGGGCGCCGGCCTGCTGGTGCTGACATCGCCCGACCGCCTGCATGCCGATTGGCTCTCCGCGCAGCGCAACCGTGGCCGCACCGCGGGCCTGGTCGACCGCAGCGCCGCTCCCGTCGAGCGGCTGCTGGCGCCCTTGTCGCGCGATGCCCGTCTGGTCACCGTGCTCGATGGCCACCCGTTGGCGCTTTCCTGGCTGGGCTCGGTGCGCGGACAGCGCGTCGTGCCGCTCGGCATCGAGGCTTTTGGCCAGTCCGGCGACATTCCCGACCTCTACCGGGCCTACAAGCTCGACGCGGCGGCGATCATCGACGCGGTGGCGCGGTCGATCTGAACCGTCATCCCGAGCGAAGCCGCCCCCAGGGCGGCGCAGTCGAGGGACCTGATCTTGTCAACGGGAGGACAAAAAGAGGTCCCTCCGCTCCGCCTCGCTGCGCTCGGCTCCGGTCGGGATGACGGAACTTGACCTGTGTCGCCTCCCGCCCCTATCTCCGACCGCATGAAGGTCGACGGCACCCCCTACCGCACCATCTGGCTCGGCGCCGACGGCACGACCGTCCAGGTGATCGACCAGACCCTGCTGCCGCACCGGTTCGTCGTGCGCGACTGGCTGAGCATGGAGGACGCCGAGCGCGGCATCCGCACCATGATCGTGCGCGGCGCGCCCCTGATCGGCGCAGCGGCGGCCTATGGCATGGCCCTCGCGATGGCCAAGGATGCCTCTGATGCCATGCTGACCCAGGCCTACACCACCCTGATGGCGTCGCGCCCGACAGCGGTGAACCTGCGCTGGGCGCTTGACGACTTGCGCAACCTTTTAGCCCCCCTGCCGCCCGCCAAGCGAGCAGACGCGGCCTATCGGCGTGCCGCCGAGATCTGCGATGAGGACGCCGAGATCTGCCGGCGCATCGGCGAGAACGGCCTCGGCCTGATCAAGAAGATCAAGCCCAAGGGCGAGCGCATCAATGCGCTGACCCACTGCAACGCGGGCTGGCTCGCCACCGTCGACTGGGGCACCGCGCTGGCGCCGATCTACCAGGCGCACAATGCCGGCATTCCGATCCATGTCTGGGTCGACGAGACGCGCCCGCGCAACCAGGGCGCCAGCCTGACGGCCTGGGAGCTCGCCAAGCACGGCGTGCCGCACACCGTGATCGCCGACAACGCCGGCGGCCATCTGATGCAGCGCGGCCAGGTCGACTTCTGCATCACCGGCACCGACCGCACGACGCGCCGCGGCGACGTCTGCAACAAGATCGGCACCTACCTGAAGGCGCTCGCGGCGCACGACAACGGCATCCCGTTCTATGTCGGCCTGCCCTACCCCAGCATCGACTGGATGATCGAGGACGGACATCGCGACATCCCGATCGAGGAGCGCCACGCCAGCGAGGTCTCGCGCATCGCCGGCCGCACCGCATCGGGCGAGGTCGTCACGGTCGACGTTCTGCCCGAGGGCAGCCCGGCCGCCAATCCCGCCTTCGACGTCACGCCGGCGCGCCTGGTGACGGCGCTGATCACCGAGCGCGGCGTCTGCCCGGCCAGCGAAGCGGGCCTCCTGTCGCTCTATCCCGAACAGTCCCGGGCGGCGTGATCCTTTCGCCCGCATTCCGGGCGACAGCGGGCCTCGGCTTCACGCAGATCGTGGGCTGGGGCACCACCTTCCTGATGCCCGCCGTGCTCGGCCGGCACATCCAGGACTCGCTCGGCCTCGCGAGCGAGGTCGTGTTCGCCGGCATCACGGTGATGTTCGGCATAGGCTCGCTGCTGGCGCCGCAGGTCGGCCGGCTGATCGACCGCAGCGGCGCGCGCACCGTCATGGCGTCGGGCTCCGCGCTCTACGCCGTTTCGCTTGCGGCGCTCGCTTTCAGCCAGGGGCTGGCGAGCTACCTCTCGTGCTGGACAGCGATGGGCATCGCCTCGACCCTGGCGCTCAGCACGCCGTCCAGCATCGCGCTCGCCCAGGTCGCGGGACCGGGCGCGCGGCGCGCCATCGCCATGCTGGCCATCATCGGCGGCTTCGCCTCCACAGTGTTCTGGCCGCTGTCGGGCGCACTCGACGTGGCCGTGGGCTGGCGCGGCACGCTGCTGGTCTATGCCGCGATCCATCTCTTCGCCTGCCTGCCCGTCCATTTGCTGATTCTGCCGCGCCAGCCGCCGGCGCACCATCTCGCCGCCGCGGCCAATCCGGCGGCAAGCGGCGTGCCGTCCGACGTGCGCTCCCGCGCCTTCCTCTTGCTGTCGATCACGCTCTCCAGCGGGGCGTTCGTGTTCACCGGCGCCATGGTGCACATGATCGAGTTGATGCGCGGGCTCGGCCATCCCGCGGCCTCGGCGGTGTTCCTGGCCTCCCTGATCGGCCCTTCCCAGGTCACGGTCCGCGTGTTCGAACTGCTGTTCGGCCATCGCTACTCGATCATGAACTCGGCGGTGTTCGGCTCGGCGATGCTGGTCGTCGGCCTGGCCGTGGCGCTGATCGACGGCGGCAACTTCGTTCTGGCGTTCGTCTGTATCCTCTCCTACGGCATCGCCAACGGGCTGAAGGCCGTGCAGCGCGCCACCCTGCCGCTCGCCCTGTTCGGCCGCGGCCAGTTCGGCGCCTACATGGGCCGCCTCGCCCTGCCCCAGGGCATCGTCTCGGCCTCGGCGCCGCCGGTCATCGCCGCCGTGCTCAGCACCTGGGGCACGCCCGGCGCGCTGTGGCTGATCTTCGCGGCCGCGACCCTGTCGCTCGTCAGCATGATCCTGCTGGCAAGGCTGGCGCGGAGCGTTCGTTGACCTTTACCGGCCGGGGTCCGCCTTTACCGCACCCAACGACTTCTTCCTGCCGGGCGTGGCGAAGCCGTCCGGATCGACCGTCACGATGCGCGAGCAACCAGCCAGGCCGTCGCCATAGAGGTCTCTCAGAAAGGCCTGCCGCGCTTCGGCATCGAGGATCGCCGTCGCGAGGTCCGTCGCGGCAACAAGGACGCGGTGATCGCCACAGAGGATACCGAGTGTCCAGCCCTGCCTGACGGCCGTGACTTCGGCGCCACAGTCGCTCTGCTCCTTGGACATGGCGTTGCATTTGCGCAACGCCGAGGCCAGTGCCGGGCCGTAGTACTCGGACGTTCCGACGCCCCACGATCCGTCGCGCGCCAGCGTCACCACCGTCCATTCCGATTCGTGTTGAGCGGCGAGGGGAACCGGCAACAGCAGGGCCAGCAGAAACGCGAGGATCGCCTTCATGGGACCTCCGGCGAGTCCTAATCACATTGCGGGAATCCGCCGCCGCCGTCGGTGGCAATTCGCACAGTGCGCGGTACGCTCGGCCCATGAGCCAGACCGCCTTCATCCGCTCCACCGTCGATCGCCATGTCGGCTGGCTGGAGTTCAATCGCCCGCCCGTCAACGCCTTCACCCGCGAGATGGTCGACGAAATGCACGACGCCATCGCCGCGGCGCTCGGCGATCCCGGGGTGCGCGTGCTGGTGCTGGCGAGCGCCGTGCCACGCTTTTTCAGCGCCGGCGCCGACCTGCACGTCTTCAAGGACATCGGCCGGGACGGCATGCGCGGCTGGGCCGAGCGCTGCCATGAGATCGTGCGCCTGCTGCGCGGCTCGCCCAAGCCGTTGCTCGCGGCCATCAACGGCACCGCGGTCGGCGGCGGGCTGGAGATGACGCTGCATTGCGACCTGCGCTTCGCCGCCACCGACGCGAGGCTCGGCCAGCCCGAGATCAAGATCGGCTTCATCCCGCCCATCGCCACGACCCAGGCCCTGGCCCGCCTGATCGGCCGGCCGCGCGCCATCCGCTATCTCTACGAGGGCGGCCTGGTGCTCGCCGCGGAGGCCCTGGAGTGGGGTCTAGTGGACGAGCTGGTCGAACCGGCCGGCTTGCGGGCCCGCGTGCAGGCTTACGGCGAAGATCTGGCCAGCAAGTCGCCGGCGGCCCTCGCCGCCATCCGCCGCACCGTCACCCTGGGCGGAGGCATGACTTTCGAGGACGGCATGGCCTTCGAGCTCGCGACCGTCGTCGAGCTGGCAGGCACACCGGACTTCGCCGAAGGTGTCGATGCCTTTCTCGCCAAGCGCCAGCCGAAGTGGAAAACCTCATGACATCGCTCGCCGCCGTCGATTCGCTCGACATCCAGGTCATCGTCGACAATGTCACCGATTCGCTGTCGTCCGTCCCTTCCTTCATCGAAACCGAGCTGGGCGGCCTGGGACGCCGCCGCGGCGGCGCCTGGGTGCTGGGCGGCAACTGCCTGTGCTGCGCCGCGCACGGCCTCTCCTGCCTGCTCACGGTCAAGGTCGGCGGCCGCAGACATTCCGTGCTGTTCGACACCGGACCGGAGGATCGGGTGTTCGAGCAGAACGTCTCGCGGTTGGGGCTCGATCTCGGGCCTGTCGAGGCCATGGTGCTGAGCCACGGCCATTGGGACCACGCCGGCGCCATGCTGCGCGCGCTCCAGCTCATACTCGACCGCAACGGCGGCAAGCGCGTCGGCTGCTACGTCCATCCTGACATGTTCCGCAGCCGCGCCGTCAAGATGCCGGACGGCTCCTTCCGGCCGATGGAGGACGTGCCCTCGCTGGCCGACCTGGAAGCCCAGGGCGGCCGCGTCGTCTGCACGCGCGAGCCGCAGACCATTGCCGACGCCGTGTTCGTGAGCGGCGAGATCCCGCGGCGCACGCCGTTCGAGACCGGCCTGCCCGGTCAGCACCGCCGCACCGAGGACGGCCAGGGCTGGGAGCCGGACGAGCTTCTGATCGACGAGCGCTTCGTGGCGGTGAACGTGCGCGGCAAGGGGCTGGTCGTGCTGACGGCCTGCAGCCATGCCGGCGTGATCAATGTGCTCAATCACGCACGCGAGAGCTTCCCCGGTGTGAAGCTGCATTGCGTGCTGGGCGGCCTGCATCTGTCGGGCACCAACGAGCGTGTCATTCCGCAGACGGTCGAGGCCCTCAAGGGCTTCGATCTCGACGTCGTCGCCGCCGGCCACTGCACCGGCTGGCGCGCCATGGCGGCCCTCACCAACGCCTTCGGCGACAAGATTCTCGCGCCGCTCGCCGTCGGCAAACGACTGAGCTTCTAGTCCGCGTCACGACCAGTCGGCACCCCGTCGACTGAGAACCACCGAACAGTGCATGCACTGCTGTCAGCGGCGCGAGGGGTTTCCGGCGTTCCTGGCGTTTGCGCATCGGAGACCCGGGGCGCGTCCCATCCGGACGCAAGCGGACGGGACGCGCGTTGCCGTGCAGCGTGCCGATGGTCTCCGGATGGACGATGCATAGAGCAGGAACGCGGCGGAGCCGCGCAACGAGCCGACGATATAACTCAAGTTCGTCAATGTCAAGAACTGTGGTCAATTTAATTTTTGCGTTTTTGCGTACCGTAGAGGGCCTATCTGGGCTCCCGAGCGGGCGACCATGCCATTCATTGTGCCACTGAGCCCGAGTGCCAGCAGTGCCGTCAACGACATCGCGCTCTTCGTCCCGCCGCGCGAACCTTTCCTCGCCTGGGCGTATTAGAGCGGGATGACGCTGGGAGCGCGCCACTCCGTGGCGCTCATGATCTTCCGGACCGCGCGCATCCTGCGCGCTCATGAGCCCGCTGGAAGCGGGCGGTCCGGAAGACAATGAGATGAGCGCCACGGAGTGGCGCGCTCCCGGCAATGAGTCGGACGCGCGCGGTCCGCAAGAGCATCAGACTAGCTTTCGTTCGCCGTGCTGCGCGGCCGGTTCGCGGCCCTGCTCATGCGACGCCGGCGACCGATCTCCAGCAGTTCCTCGCGCTTGGCGGGATCGACGCGACCGTAGCGACCGCGCCAGTCGGGATCCTCCCAGACGAACGGCGCGGCGATGGTGGTGCGCGGCGCGCTCGCGGACGAGAGCAGGTCAAGGGCCATCGCCACGACAGTGCGCTGGATGTCGCGGCGGTACGGCGGGCCGCAGGGGTTGCCGAGCGGGAAGTCGGTGAAGACGAAGCGCGGCACGCCGCAATGCTCGACGACGTCCCGCGCCGAGCCGATGATCACCGTCGGCAGGCCGTTGGCTTCGACATGTCGGGCGGCCAAACTCACGGTTTGGTGGCAGACGGGTCAAAGCGGACAGAGGATCGCGGCATCGGCGCCGTCGTCGCGCAGGCGCGACAGGACCTGCGGCGCGTCGACCTCGAGCGTCTTGCGCTGGCTGTATTCCGTCGGGATGCCGTGGAAGTGCGCGGCGAGGCCGGCGAAGACGCCCTCGCCCGCCAGCTCCGTCGCCACCTCGATCGGCAGGTAGCTGCCGCGGTCGCGCGTATGCGTGGATTCCTTGTCCCAGGCGACATTGTCCGTGAAGGGACGCTCCGGCGGATCGGCGACCAGGCCCGACCAGACGTGGCGGACACGGTCGCTGTCGACGTTGCTGCGATCGGGCGGGCTCGCCGTCGTCAGCAGGGCGATCTTCGCTTCGGCGAGCGGCTTTTGCAGGCGCGCGAATGGAACGTCGGCGAACGTCGCCCACACATAGTCGCTCTCGTAGCCAAGCGCGCGATAGTAAAGGCGCGTACGCTCCATATACGGGACGGGCTGGCCAGCCATGACCGATGCTAGCCCGCCCGCGGCGGTCGCCTCAACCTCAGGCGGCCTTCGGCGCTGCCAAATGGCCAGGATATTCCGCATCGAGAATGAATGGGAACGGTCCGTCGAACGTGCCGATTGTCACACCGTGCGTCACCAGCCCGGCCTCCTTCGACCAGACGTGCAGGTGGAAGCCCGGCGGCTCCATGGTGAAGGTCGATGCGCCGCTGTCGGGCACGAGATCGAGCGTCACCTGGTGAGCCGTGCTCGGCGCGACCGAGCCGATGGTGCCGCCCCAGCGCACGGTGATCGGCCGATGATGATGCCCGCACACCACGCGCTCGATATTGTCGAAGCGGCGCAGCACCGCCGCCATCGACGCGCCGTTGCGGCAGTTGATGCGGTCCATGTCGGCAAGGCCGGTGCTGAATGGCGGATGGTGCATGAAGATCACGGTCGGCCGCTCACGCTCCTCGCCGAGCCTTCCCTCCAGCCAGGCCAGTCGCGCGGCGCACATCTCACCGTGGCCGTGGCCCGGCACCACGGTGTCGAGGCCGATCAGGCGAACGTCGTGGCCCTCGATGGCGTAGTGCAGGAAGCCGTCGTCGTTCTTCAGGTATCCGTCCGAGCCGAATTCGGCGAAAAGCTCGGCGCGACGGTCGTGGTTGCCGGGCACGAGATAGACCGGCATGGAGAGTGGCTCGAGGATCTCGCGCAACACCCTGTACTCCGCGGCGAGCCCGCAGTCGGTGAGATCGCCGGTGGCGATCACCAGGTCGGGCTTGCGCGGCAGGGCCTCGATGGCGGCCACGGCCGCCTCGAGCATGGCGTTGGTGTCGACCCGCTCGTAGGCGACCCTGCCGCGCGGGCGGACATGGAGGTCGGTGATCTGGGCGATCATCATGGGCTTTGGCTCCTTCCGAATAGTCGTGCCGACCGGGGCCTTCTTCTCCTCTCCCGTATGACGGGGGAGGACATGATAGGACGGTTGGCTACGGCAACTTCAACGACGTCGTCTCGGCGTAGGGCCGCATCAGTTCGTCGGCCTTCTTCTGGGCGTCCTTGACGGCCTCAGCGGCCTTCTTCTTGCCGTTCATCACCGCCTGGATCTCGTCCTCCAGCGCCTTGCGCACGGCCACGGTCTGGTAGGTCGCGAACCACGGCTTGGCGTAGGGCAGCTGATCGAGCGCCACCTTGGCGTCCGGGTTCTTGGCGATGAACTCCTTCATCTCGGGCTTGTCGTAGGCCGACTTGCGCGGCGCGAAGTAGCCGGTGAAGCGGCTCCAGCCGCCCAGCGTATCGGCGGTGGTCAGCCACTTGATGAACTTCCAGCCGGCCTTCCTGCTCTCCTCGTTCTGGCCCGCGAACATGACCAGCGAGGCGCCGCCGATCGGCACGGCGTTGCGCACGTTCTTCGGCACGAAGGCCACGTCATAGGGTGTCTTCATGTTCTCGCGGATGAAGGACAGCGAACCGGTCGAGAGCAGCACCATCGATGCCTTGCCGGCGAAGAAAGCGGTCGACACGCCGCCCGCCTCGGTGACGCCCTGCGGCATGACCTTGTGCTTGAAGATCAGGTCCTCGACGAAGCGCGCCGCGCCCAGCATCGAGGGCTGGTCGTAATACACCTCGCCGCCGTAATCCTCGTTGAAGTAGCGGCCGCCGTTGGAGAGGGAGAATGCCTCCATCAGCCAGCCGAGATAGTCGTAGCCTGCCGGCATCAGGAAGCCCGAGCGGTCGCCCTTGGTGAGCTTCCTGGCGGCATCGACCATCTCCGCCCAAGTGCGTGGCGGCTTGGCCGGGTCGAGGCCTGCTTCCTTGAAGTGCTCGACGTTGTAGTAGAGCAGCGGGGTCGAGTTGTGGAACGGCACGCCGTAGAGCTCGCCGTCGACCGTGGCGTTGGCGTGCAGCGCCGGCCAGAAATCCTTCAGGAAATCCTCGCGCGTGGTCTCGTCGGCCTTGAGCATGGGCTCGAGCGAGATGATGTCACCCGAGAGCTTGAGGTCGACGTTGAAGTTGGCGCTCATCAGCACGACCGACGGAGGCTTGCCGGCCTTGGCGGCCGCCTGGGCCTTGAGCTTGGTGTCGTCGTAGCTGCCGGTGTAGGAGGCCACGACTTCCACGTCCTTCTGGCTGTCGTTGTAGAGCTTGACCAGCCGCGTCATCTCGCGTGCGAGCTTGCCCTCGACAGGAACCGGGAAGAAGAAATCGATCTTGGTCTGCGACCATGCCGGCCATGCGGCCGTGGCGAGCGAGAGCGCGAGCGCGCCCAATCCCAAACGTGTCATTCTCATTGTTGTGCCTCCTAGCCTTTCACACCGCTGAACACGAAGCTGTCGACGAAGCGGCGCTGGAAGGCGATGAAAGCCACCGCCAGCGGCGCCATGACGAGGAGTGTGCCGGCTGCCAGCACGCCCCATTCCTTGCCGCCCTCGGCGCCGCGCGTGAACGCAGCGAGGCCGATCGTGAGCGTCTGGTTGTCGGGAGAGCTGATCACCATCAGCGGCCACAGGAATTCGTTCCAATGCGCGGTGACCGAGACGATGGCGAAGGCGATCAGGCCGGGCTTGGCCATGGGCAGCAGCACGTACCAGACGATCGCCCACCACGGAGCGCCGTCGATGGCGGCCGCCTCCTCGAAGTCGCGCGGCAGGGCGAGGAAGGTCTGGCGCATCAGGAAGGTGCCGAAGGCCGAGGCGAAGTAAGGCGCAATCACGCCGGGCAGCGTGTCGTAGAGATGCAGGTCGACGACCGTCGACAGGTTGGGCACGATCAATGCCGGCGGCACCAGCATGAGCTGCAGCAGGAAAGCGTAGAACAGCACGTCGCGTCCGGGGAAGCGCAGGCGGGCGAAGGCGTAGCCTGCAAGGCTCACCGTGACGCACTGCACGGCGAGCACGCCGACCACGACGATCAGGGTGTTGACGTAGTAGAGGCCGAACGAGCCGCTATCGAGGGCGTTGCGGAAGTTGGCCAAGGTCGGCGTGAAGTCGGGCCACAGCGAGGCCATGCCGGCGCTGCCGGCGCTCTCGGGACGGAACGAGGCGGCCAGGGTCCACAGGAACGGGCTCGCCCACAGGAAGGCGACCGCCGACAAGAGCGCGGCCAGCACGGCCGACCACAGACGCTTCTCTTGCCGGACCGCGGGCCTCCAGGCCCGCATCATCCTCATGAGCGGGCCTGAAGGCCCGCGGTCCGGCAAGATTTCAGCCATTGCCGCGCGCTCCGCGTTCCATGATCCGCAGCGAGCCCAGGGAGATCGCGAGCAGCACGGCGACGCTCATCAGGGTCGCCGCGGCGGCCTTGCCGTACTCGAAGTTCTCGTGCGCCGACTGGAAGATGTAATAGAGCAGGAGGTTGGTGGCGTTCGACGGCCCGCCGCGCGTCAGCACGATCACATGGTCGACGTTGGTCAGGAGCTGGATCAGAGCGATCACCACGACGAACGCCGTGGTCGGCGCCAGGGCCGGCAGGATGACGAAGCGGAGCCGCTGCCAGGCGTTGGCGCCGTCGATCATCGCCGCCTCGACGGTGTCGCGCGGCACGTTCTGCAGGCCGGCGATGTAGAACAGCATGTAGTAGCCGGCGTTCTTCCATACGGTGAGGCCGATCACCGACCATAGCGCCACGTCGGAATCGCCCAGCCAGTTCGGACCGTGCAGGCCGATCTTGGCGAGGTAGTAGTCGAGCAGGCCGACGCGCGGCAGGAAGATGAAGAAGAACAGCGAGGCCGCCGCCACCAGCGGTACCAGCGAGGGGAAGAAGAACACCGTGCGCAGCACCGCCGAGAAGCGCGTCGAGCGCTGCACCGCAAGCGCGAACGCCAGCGCCAGCACCAGGGTCGGCACCAGCACGCCCACGGCGTAGACCAGGTTGTTGAGCGCGGCCTGGCGGAAGGCCGGATCGGCCAGCACCTTCGCGTAGTTGCCTAGCCCGACGAAGCTTGCCGCCGCTCCGGTGCCATGCGGCTTGTCATAGAGCGATTCGACCAGCACCCGCGCCACCGGCAGGTAGGTGAAGAGGACGAGGAACAGGAGCGACGGCGCCAGCAAGGCAAAGGGCAGCAGCCGCAGCCTGCGACGCCGAACGGGGACCGCCGCAGCCTGGATGCCGTCGAGGACTCCAGTCGTGCCGGCCAAGCTCATGGGCCGCTGCATAGGCAGGGCGGAATAAGGCCGAGTTACGGAACCATTACGCTTGTGTGACGCCAGGCCCGGCTATGGGGGATAATGGCTGATGTCCATCGTGCACCCCCTGGTCGTCGGATTCCTGGTGGCGCTGGGCGTCGGCCTGCTGATCGGGATCGACCGCGAGCGCAACAAGGGTGACGGTTCGACCCGCCAGGCGGCGGGCCTGCGCACCTTCACACTGGCCTCCCTGGCCGGTGCGGCGGCGATGGCGGTCGGCGATGAGATCGTGCTCGCCACCGTCGCCTTGGGCATGGTGGGCTTTGCCGGCCTGTCCTATTGGCGGGCGCGCGACGGCGATCCAGGGCTCACCACCGAGACGGCGCTGGTGCTGACGACGCTGCTGGGCGGCCTGGCCATCAAGCACCCGGAGTTCGCCGCTGGCCTCGGGGTCGTGGTCGCGGTCCTGCTGGCCGCGCGTTCGGCCCTGCACCGCTTCGTCCGCTCGGTGCTGACCGACGACGAGCTGCGCGACCTGCTGATCTTCGCCGCCGCAACGCTGGTCGTGCTGCCGCTGCTGCCCGACGAGCCGATCGGCCCCTACGGCGCCCTCAATCTGCGCACGGTGTGGACCATCGTCATCCTGGTGATGGCCGTGAGCGCCCTGGGCTACGTCGCCGTCCGCGTGGTTGGCCCGCGCTACGGCCTGCCGCTGGCCGGTCTCGCCTCGGGCTTCGTCTCGAGCAGCGCCACAATCGGCGCCATGGGCACGCGCGCGAAGGATGAGCCGGCCCTGATGAAGCCCGCGGTCGCCGGCGCCGTGCTGTCGTCGGTCGCCACCGTCGTGCAGCTCGCCATCCTGATCGCCGCCACCAACATGCCCACGCTGCAGGCGCTGTGGCTGCCGCTGATCTTATCCGGCGCCACCGCCGTGCTCTATGGCGGCGCCTTCACCCTGTGGGCGCTGAGACAGAAGACGCAGAAGCACCAAGCGCAGGGCAACGCGTTCAGCCTCGCCACGGCGCTCACCTTCGCCGCCATCCTGGCCGTCGTGCTGCTGGTCGCCGCGGCGGCGCAGGACTGGTTCGGCGAGGCGGGCGTGCTGGTCGCCGCCGCTGCCGCCGGCTTCGCCGACACGCACTCGGCTGCCGTCTCGGTCGCCTCGCTGGCCAGCGACGGCCGGATCAAGCCATCGCAGACGATCATCCCGGTGCTGGCGGCCTTCACCACCAATACCGTGACCAAGATGATCTTCGCCGTGACCGCGGGCGGCCGGCTCTTCGCGCTCTACGTCATTCCCGGCCTGCTGCTGATGCTCGCGGCAGCGTGGGCCGGCGTCTCCATCGCCTGACGATCAGGATGGCTGGACCTCGATCTGCCGCGCGCGGTCGGGCCGGCCTGCCATCTTGGCGATCTGCAGGGTGAGCACGCCCTTGGCGAAGTTGGCCGAGATGCCGTTGCGGTCGGCATCGGACGGCAGGGTGAAGGCACGCGTAAAGCTGCCGTAGCTGCGCTCCGAATAGTGCGTCTTCTCGTCGGTGCGCTCGACATGCTTCTCGCCTGACACCGTCAGAACATCGTCCTCGACAAGGACCTTCACATCCCTCTGCTCGACGCCCGGCAGTTCCACCGTGATGGTGTAGGTCTTGCCGTTCTCCTGCACCTCGACCTTGGGTGCGTGCTCGGCGGAGTGGAGCGCCCGCAGATGGTGTCCGTTGCCGGCGGGCTCGAGGAAACCGAACGACCAGGCGCGCACCATGCGATTGAAGAGCTGATCGAACTCGCCGCCGAACGGCGTGAAGGCGCTGGGCGTCATGGCCTTGGGCACGTTCTCTGCCATCGCAATCCTCCTGGGTGAAGTCGATTCGGATTTAGAGCCCCGAGATGACAATGCAATCACAGGCGCATTGGATGCCGCGACATTCACGCAATCTTCACGGCGAGCGCCAGCAGTGACTCGTCTTCGCCGGGACCAGCGACGATCGACAGCCCAAGCGGACAATCGTGCAGCGTCGCGATCGGCAGGCTCACGGCCGGCAAGCCAGCGTGTCCCGCGATCGATCCCAAGGTGAGCGCCGCGTCATAGAAGCGGCCTGCGGCTTCGTCGCGCAGGAAACGCAAGGGCGCAATCGACGGCGCCGCCGGCAGGACGAGAAACGTTCCCGATGGCAACAGTTGCCGCAACCGAACTGTCGTCTCGGCACGCCAGGCGTTCCATCGCGTGCCGACGGCTGGATCGAGCGCACGGACACTGTCGAAACGAGGTTTTATGGTCGGGCCGAAGATCGGATCGCTGCCCAAGAAGTCGCTGTGCTCGCGCATGATGTCGAGACCCTGCAAGGTCACGTAGGCCTCGAGGAAATCGGCTGGCCGGCCGGCGAAGACCTGCGCCTCTTCGAATACACCCAGCGATCTTTTCAGGACAGCCGCCGCCTCGGAGTCAGCCAGCGCGAAGGCGTCGGTGGCCAACAGCAACCGGGCACTCGGTGGCGCCGCCGGCAGTGTTCCGAGCAGGCACTGTGCACCAAGCTGCAGGTGTGCGGCGTTGCGGGCGAGCAGGCCGACGGTGTCGAAGCTCGGCGCAAAGCGCACGACGCCGTCCATCGAGACACGGCCATGGCTGGGACGCCAGCCGAACACGCCGCAAAAGCTCGCGGGAACGCGCACCGATCCGCCGGTGTCGGTGCCGAGAGCGAGATCAGCGAGACCGGCGGCGACGGCGACGGCGGAACCGCTCGACGAGCCGCCGGGCAGGCGGTCGGGCGCGCGGGGGTTTATCGGCGTGCCGTGATGCTCGTTCTCGCCTTCCAGGCTGAAGGCCAGTTCGTCGGTGATGGTCTTGCCGACCAGGGTCGCGCCGGCGCGCAGGAGGCAATCGACGGCTGCGGCCGACGTCGACGCCGGCAGCTGTCGGCGCTCCCAATGGGGATTGCCGCCGCCGGTCACGTATCCGGCGACGTCCAGAAGATCCTTGGCGACGAAGGTGAGGTTATCGAGCGGGCCCGATGCGAGCGGCGCCAGGCGTGCCCGGGGACCGGGAACGAACGCGCCGAAGTCGTTCACTTGAGGGCTTTGACGATGGTGTCGGTCGGCGCCGTCCAGCCGACGATGCCGCCCTGGGCGCGGATCATGGCGAGGGTCGCGGCCTTGAATTCGGGGAAGTAGCTCTCGGTCGCGTCCTCGGCCAAGAGGCATTCGTAGCCGCGGTCGTTGGCCTCGCGCATGGTCGTCTGCACGCAGACCTCGGTGGTGACGCCGGCGAGCACCAGATGACCGATGCCGTCGCGCTTCAGGATGTCGTCGAGATGCGTGGCATAGAACGCGCCCTTGCCCGGCTTCACGATCACCGCCTCGCCCGGCAGCGCGGCGAGCTCTGGCACCAGATCGTTGCCGGGCTCGCCGTCGACCAGGATGCGGCCCATCGGGCCCTCGTCGCCGATGGTGAGCGTGCCGCGCCCACGCGCTCGCTTGGACGGCGGACAGTCCGAGAGATCGGGCCGGTGGCCTTCGCGGGTATGGATGATGGGCAGGCGCGCTGCGCGGAAGCCGTCGAGCAGGCGGCGCACGGCGGGCACGATCTTGGCCAGCGGTCGTACGTCGTTGCCGAGCACCGAACCGAAGCCGCCCTCCTCGACGAAGTCGCGTTGCATGTCGATCACGATCAGCGCCAGCCGGCCGGCCGGGAAACTGTACTCATAGGGCTGGGCGACGATGGTGGGCATGCATTACTTCCCGCGCTGGAACGGCAGGGTGAGAGACGTGGGCGGCTCGAGCCGGCCGACGACGCCCGCCACCGCCAGGAGTGCCAGCAGATACGGCAGCATCAGCAGGAAGGCGGTGGGCACGTTGATGCCCATGGCCGGCAGCTGGAACTGCAGCGCCGTGGCGGCGCCGAACAGCAGGCAGGCGGCGATGGTGCGGCCGACGTTCCAGCCGCCGAAGATCACCGCAGCCAGCGCGAGGTAGCCCGCGCCGTTGGTCATGTTCTCGGTGAAGGTGTGGATGTCGGCGATCGAGATGAAGGCGCCGGCAAAGCCCGCCATGAAGCCCGTGATCAGCACCGCCTTCCAGCGCGTGGCGGCGACCGGGATGCCGGCCTTGTCGGCGCTGCGCGGCTCGTCGCCGACGGCGCGCACCGCGAGGCCGAACGAGGTGTGGTTCAGCATGGCCCAGATCAGCACGATCAGTCCCAGGCCGAGGTAGACGATGACCGACTGCTGGAAGAACGCGGTGCCGGCAAACGGAAGATCGCTCAGGCCCTTCACCGCGAGCTTCGGCAGGCCGGGGATCTCCTCGCGCGACAGGCCGCCGAAGATGATGCGGTAGAGCAAGGTGGTGGCGCCGAGCGCCAGGATGTTGAAGCCGATGCCGACCACCAGCTGGTTGGCGCGCAGGTTGACGCTGAGCCAGGCCTGCACCGCCGACATCACGACCGACGCCAGGATCGCACAGGCCACGCCAAGGTACGGATTGCCCGAGGCCCACGACCCCAGCGCGCCGAAGAAGGCGGCCGTCAGCATCATGCCTTCGAGGCTGAGGTTCAGCACGCCGGCGCGCTCGGAGACCAGCTCGCCGCTCGCCGCCAGCATCAGCGGCATGGCGAGCCGCAAGGTCGAGGCGATGAAGATGGCGAGCGTCTCTTCCATCAGCGCGCCCCTTGCAGCTTCTCGACCACGATCACCGAGCCTGCGACGGCGATCACGATCAGGCCCTGGATGACCAAGGTGAGGGCCGCCGGCACCTGGGCCATGATCTCCATGGAGATGCCACCCGAGCGCAGGAAGCCGAAGAACAACGCACCCGCCAGCACACCCACGGTCGAGCCGCGCGACAGCAGGCCGACGACGAGGCCATCGAAGCCGTAGCCGGAGGAGAAGCCGGTCTTGAGGTAATACTGCTCGCCCTGCAGCATGATGGCGCCGGCGAGGCCGCCGAACGCACCGGCCATGGCCAGCGCCACCACCAGCAGGATGCCGCCCGGCATGCCGGCGCGCCGCGCCGCCAGCTCGTTGAGACCGATGGCGCGCAGCCTGAGGCCGAAGGTCGAGCGCTGCAGGACGATCGCCGTGGCGACGGCCAGCAGCAGGCAGATCACCAGGCCGATATGCAGGGGCGATTCGGAATTGCCGGTGAGGCTCGGCAGCTTGGCCGCGTCGCCGATCGGCAGGGATTCCGGCAAGGTCGCCGACGAGGTCTGCGGCTGGCGCAACAGCGCTGTCGACTGCACGCACCAATACACCGCCAGCAAGGCGACGAAGCCCAGCAGCAGGGTGCTGATCACCTCGTTGGTGCCGAAGCGCACCTTCATGAAGCCGGCGATGCCGCCCCAGAACGCGCCGGCCACGGTGCCGCCCAGCAGCGGGATGATCACGGCGAGCCCGAGCGGCAGGCTGGCGATCGGCGGCCACAGCCCCAGCGCCGTCGCGGCAATGCCGCCAACCGCGATCTGGCCCTCGCCGCCCACGTTGGTGAGGTTGGCGCGGAAGGCCAGGATGAAGCCGAGGCCGACCAGCGACAGGGCGACGGCGCGGTTGATCGAGGCGCCGATCGCGAAGGCCGAGCCGACGGCGCCGTCCATGAAGGCTTCTATGGCGTCGGGCACGTCCTTGCCGCTCAGCGCGATCAGCAGCAGGCCCGCGATCATCGAGCCCACGACGGCGATGAACGGCACGGCCATGCCGAGCAGGCGACGACGATCCGTCACGCGACCTGTCCCGACACGATTTGCCCCGACATGAGGGCGCCGATGGCGCCGCGCTCGCTCATCTCGGCCGGACGCTCGCCGACGAGGCGGCCGCGATAGAGCACGGCGACACGGTCGGCGACGGCGAGAAGCTCGTCGAGCTCGCTCGAGATCAGCAGCACGCCGACGCCGCGGCGCGCCGCGGCGCGGATCTGGCGATAGACCGCCTCGACCGCGCTGACATCGAGGCCGCGCGTCGGCTGGGCGGCGACCAGCGCCACCAGGGGATCGAGCGTGAGCTCGCGCGCCAGCACCGCCTTCTGCTGGTTGCCGCCCGAGAGTCCCGAGAAGGCGACCTCGGGGCCGGCGGCGCGCACGTCGAACGCCTTCATCTGTTTCTCTGCTGCCGCGCTCAGCGCGCTGCGCTGCAGAAGGCCGAAGCGCGTGAACCGGTCGAGCTTGTTCAAGAACATGTTCTCGGCAACCGACATGGCCGTGACGCAGGCCACGGCATGGCGGTCCTCCGGCACGATGCCGCCGCCCGCCGCCGTCACGGCCGCGGCGCCGGCATGCGTGAGGTCGCTGCCGCCTATATAGAAATGCCCCTCGGTCGGCCGCAGCAGGCCGGCCAGGACCATGCCGAGCTCGCTCTGGCCGTTGCCCTCGACGCCGGCCAGCCCGACGATCTCGCCCGGGCGGATCTCCAGGGTGAAGTTGTCCAACCGCACGGCGCCATGGCGGTCGTGCACCGTGAGGCCGTCGCACACCAGGGCAAAGCCCCTCGGCGCCTCCGGGGCCGCGACGTCCTCGTCGCTCTCGGCCAGCGCCACGTCGAGCGGACGCAATTCGCGACCGACCATGGCATGGACCAGCGCGCCCATGTCGGCCTCGGCCATGCTCTCGTCGGCGACCAGGCGGCCGGTGCGCAGCACGGCGACGCGATCGGCGACCTTGGCGATCTCGGCGAGCTTGTGCGTGACGAGAATCACGGCGCGGCCGGAATCGGCAACGCGGCGGCAGATGTCCAGAAGCGCTCCGATCTCGCCGGGCGGCAGCACGGCCGTCGGCTCATCGAGCACCAGCAGCTTGGGATCGCGCATCAGGCATTTCACGATCTCGGCGCGCTGGCGCTCGCCGACCGAGAGCTCGTTCACCACCGAATCGGGATCGAGGGTGAAGCCGAAGCTCTCGGCGATGTCGCGGATCCGGGCGCCGAACTCGTGGCGCTTCAGCACGCCCTTGACCTGGCCCAGCATCAGATTCTCGACCACGGTCATGCGCGGCACCAGGCTGAAATGCTGGTGCACCATGGCGATGCCTTTCTCCAGGGCGACCGCCGGGCTTTCCGGCGCCCAGGCCGCGCCATCGAAGGTCATGTCGCCCTGCGACGGCTCGTAGACGCCGAAGATCAGGTTGCAGAGCGTCGACTTGCCGGCGCCGTTCTCGCCCAACAGGCACTGCACGGAGCCCAAGCGCACGTCGAGGCTGACGCCTTCGAGCGCCTGCAGGCTGCCGAAGCGCTTACCGAGATTTTTAAGCGACAGCAGCGGGTCGGCGGACAACGATCAGGCGTCCAGGACCTTGATCTTGCCCGACAGCAGGTCCTTCTTGATCTCCTCGATCTTGGCCTTCTGCTCCGCCGTCGCCTTGCAGATCACCATGTCGGAGGCCTTCGGACCCATCGCCAGGCCGAACGGCTTGAACTCCGGCTTCCATGTGCCGGCTGCCGCCTGCTCCATGGCGTACTCGACCTGGAAGCCGACGCCGGTGATCGAATAGGCGACGTAGAGCGGATCGGTGCCGCAGCGGTCGGTGTAGCTGCCGATGATGTGCGTGGCCTTCTCGCGGGCGGCCTGCTCCATGCCGCGCAGGCCGAGATTGAGGATGTGGTAGTGGATGTCGGCGCCCTGGGCGATGGCGGCGAGCGTCGCCTCCTTGGCCTTGGCGACGTCGTCGAAGTCGCCGGTATAGCTCTCGAAATACTTGATGTTGGGATTGATGTACTTGGCACCCTTGCCGAACTCGATGCCGGCGTTCTTGATGGCCGGGATCTCGAGGCCGCCGACGTAGGACACGCCGCCGGTCTTGGACAGCATGGCGGCCGACGCACCGGCGACGAAGGCGATCTCGGCCTGGCGGACGTCGTAGCCCGAGACGTTGTCGGGCTTCTTGGGGTCGGCATTGCCGCCGATGATGGCGAACTTCACCTTGGGGAAGCGCGGCGCCACCTTGAACACCGACGCCTGGGTCTGGCCGCCGATGCCGATCACCAGCTCGTTCTTGCCCGCCAGGGTGACCAGCACCTGCTCCATGTCGCCGAACTTCACGTTCTCGATGAACTTCACCGCGACCTTGCCGCCGAGCTTCTTCTCGGCCGCCTTCATGCCGTCATAGCCCGATTCCATCCAGCCCTTGTCGGACTTCGAGCCCGGGATCAGGACGCCGACATTGAGCGGCCCGGCCGCGCGCGCCGGCGCCGCAAGGCCGCCCAGCATCACAAGGCCTGCAATGCCGGTCGTGCCGGCCAGGAATCCGCGACGATCGAACTTGTTCATGGCTATGTTCCCCCGCTCGTTGGGCGTTTGATCCCGTCGAGGCAGAGGCAATCGGCGTGCCAACTGGCAGGGAACTTGCAACTACCTGGGCAATCACAAAGCCCTTGGGGGAGATTGATGGCCAACAAACTGCATCCTTTGAGCGCCCCGCGCGCCGGTTTCGCCTGGGGCGCCAATGCCCGCGAAATAGACATGGCGATGCCCCCGGCGAAGCCTGTTCCGCTCAAGATCGCGGCGGCGCCACAGAACGTCACGATCGACCTCAAGCGCACGGCCATGATCGTCATCGACATGCAGAACGACTTCTGCGCCAAGGGCGGTTGGGTCGACTATCTCGGCGCCGACTACACGCCCGACCGCAAGCCCATCAAGCCGCTGCAGAAGCTCCTGCCGGCGCTGCGCCGGGCGGGCGTGCCGGTGATCTGGGTGAACTGGGGCAACCGGCCCGACCTCGCCAACATGCCGCCCAATCAGATCCACCTCTACAAGCCCACCGGCGTCGGCGTGGGCCTCGGCGATCCCCTGCCCGGCAATGGCGCGCCGGTGCTGCAGAAGGATTCGTGGGCGGCCGCCGTCGTCGACGAACTCGCGCAGGAGCCCGAGGATATCAAGGTCGACAAGCATCGCATCTCTGGCTTCTGGGACACGCCGCTCGATTCCATCCTGCGCAATCTCGGCACGCGCACCGTGCTGTTCTCCGGCGTCAACACCGACCAGTGCGTGCTGCACTCGCTGACCGACGCCAACTTCCTGGGCTATGGCTGCGTGCTGGTCGAGGATTGCTGCGCCACCACCTCGCCCGGCTTCTGCACCGAAGCGACGGTGTGGAACGTCAAGAAGTGCTTCGGCTTCGTCACCGATTCGGGGAAGATATTGAAGGCCCTGAAGAAGTAACCAAGCGTTTGCGCCACCTCGTCCTGCTGCCCGGCTTCATGTGCGACCAGGACCTGTGGACCGACATGGTCCCGGGTCTGGCGGCGCTCGGCGCGATCCACTACGGCAACGTCTACGAGGACTCTACGCTCGACGGCATGGCGCAGCGCGTGCTCGCCTCCTCGCCCGAGCGCTTCGTGCTCGTCGGCTTCTCGATGGGCGGTTTCGTTTCCCGCGTGCTCGCCCTGATGGCGCCGGAGCGCGTCGGAGGCGTGGCCTTCATCGCCACGTCGGCGCGCGGCTACTCGAAAGAGGAGATCGAGCGGCGCCAGGCAGGCTACCAGCCGGGCGACCGGCCGCCGCGCGCGGCAGGCGAGATCCCGATCGCGCGCGGCCTGCACCCCGACCGCGAGAACGATCCCGTGCTGATCGATCGCCTGCGCAGCATGCAGCGCCGGCTGGGTCGCGAGGTGCGCAAGCGCCAGTCCGCGCTGGTCCGGCTCGACGGCTACGCCGATCTCGAACGCATCGCCTGCCCGTCCCTGGTCGTGGCCTGTCGCCAGGACCGCTTGCGCCGCTTCGCCGAGACCGAACGCATGGCGCAGCACCTGCCGCGGGCCCGCTTCGCCATCCTGGAAGATTGCGGTCACATGGCGCCGCTGGAGCGGCCGCACGAGCTGACAGCGCTGCTCGCAGACTGGATTGAGGAAGCGCGTCTCTGATGCATGAGGTAATTTGTCGGATCGGTCGGCTTGAACCGGCTGTGTCCCACGCCATTTCTGGGCGAGGCATCCGACCATGAGCGAAGCACAATCACTGTTTGCAGTTCTGAGGCAATCGGCTGATACCGATTGCGTGGCCGCGCTTGAACGATTGGTGCGCGACGCGCCCGATCGGTGGCTGGCGCGCATCAACGTGCTCGACTTCGCCCAGCGCGAGAAACTCGACGAGGAGCGGTCGATCGCGACGTTCCTGCAGGCCGCCCAGATCGGCCTTCTGGACATGTCGTGGAACGTGCTCTGCCCCAGCTGCAGCGGCGTTCTCGACGCCAACACCTCGCTGAAGAGCGTGCGCTCGCAGGAATACTATTGCGCCTTCTGCAATCTCAACAACGAGCCGACGCTCGATGACATGGTCGAGGTGACCTTCACCGTGAACCCGCGTGCGCGGCGGATCGCGGCGCACGACCCCGACGTCCTTCCGCTCTGGGAATTCTACCGCCAGGCCTTCTGGGGCAGCGGTGTCGAGTTGCCCGAGGACGGCCTCGAAGGGGCGATGCAGGAGGTCACCCTCGACGCCGTCGAGCTGCCGGGCGGTGAGAAGGCGTTCCTGTCGCTGCAGTTGCCGGCGGGCTTCGTCATCGTGCTCGAGCCTGCAACCCACGCCGCGCAGTTCATCAACGTGAGCGGCGAGCCGACCCAGGAGCGTCAGGCCCTGACCTTGGTCTACAACAACCTGCGGGCCCCGACGCGCGAGGTGACCCTGCGTCCCGGGCCGATCCGCCTGTCGCTGGAGAACCGCACGACCACGCGCGTGCTGCCCACCGTCTGGGTCGTCGACGACAAGTTTGCCGCCGCGGTCGGCAAGCGCCGGCCGTTCCTGACGGCCAAGCGCCTGCTGTCGAACCAGACCTTCCGCGACATCTATCGCACCGACACGCTCGACGTCGACCAGCGGCTGAAGATCACCAGCCTCACCTTCCTGTTCACCGACCTCAAAGGCTCGACCGAGCTCTACGAGCGGGTCGGCGACCTGGTGGCCTTCGACCTGGTGCGTGAGCATTTTCGGACGCTGAACGAGATCGTCGCGGCCGAGGGCGGCGCCGTGGTCAAGACCATCGGCGATGCGGTGATGGCGACTTTCCTCACGCCCGACCATGCGCTCTCCGCCGCGCTGCGCATGCGCGAAGCCATGCGCAAGCTGAACGACACGCACGGCCGCGAGGATCTGCTGCTCAAGATCGGCATCCACGAAGGCCCGTGCCTGGCGGTGAACCTGAACGAGCGCCAGGACTATTTCGGCCAGACCGTGAACATCGCCTCGCGCGTGCAGGGCCTGGCCCAGACCCGCTCGATCCTGGCAACGGCGCCGGTGATCGACAATCCGAGGAGCGCCGAGGTGCTCGGCAACAACGGCCAGAAGCCGCTGGCGCAGAGCCATCCCCTGCGCGGCGTCGCAGCCGAGATGGCGGTCTACGAAATCCCTTAGGAAGTAGTGCGCCTCCGCGACCAGCGCGACAGCCAGACCGAGCCGCCGAACAGGATTGCCACGCCGAAGGCCACGACCGTGGGCAGCCAGAGGTCGAGGAAGGAGACGATGCGGGCGCGGATGGGATTGCCCGGATCGTAGACCACCGTCACGCGATCGCCCTCAGTGAAGCCTCTGTTGCTGCCGCCGCGGCCGTGGAATTCGATCTCGCGGCGATCGCTCGTGACGAAGCGCACGACCGGCGTATAGGAGACGCGTTCGACGTTGCGACGGTATTCGCTGCCGTCGGGCCGCGTCACCTCCTCCTGCTCGGTGCGTCGTGTCTCGCGCACTTCCAGCACCGTGCCCTCGGTGCGCGTGCCGCCGACATAGAGCCCGACGGTGCTCCAGAGGACCGCGACGCCGATCGCCAGTGCCGCTGCCGCAATCACGGCGAAGGCCCGCTCGCCAACGATGAACAGATCGACCTCGCGCGACAGCGCCCAGGCGACGGCGCCGAACAGCAGCCAGAAGCCCGCGAACACGGTGACGAAGATCGCCGAGAACCACAGCCGCTCGAACGTGTCGATGCGGAAGTCCTCGGGATCGTCCGGCATGTAGAGAACGGCGACCCGGTCGCCGACCGCAAAGTCGGGGGCGCCGCTGCCCAGATCCTTGACCTCCTGCACCTCGCCGTTGGCCCGGCGAAAGCGCAACACGGGCGCGTACATGTCGCCCTCGCGGCGGATCTCGATCACCTCGCCGGCGGCGCGCTCGGCGTAAAGTACGTGCCGCAGGCTGCCCCAGCCCAGCGCCAGGCCGCCGGCCATGATCAAGCCGCCGATTCCCAGGATGGCCCAGGAAATCCGCCGCCAGCTTCGATCGATGGCCACGCGATCAGCCGGGGGCCGGCCGCTGGCGCAGGGCGTCGACGATGGTGACCAGCCGTTGGCCCGGCGGCGTCTGCGGATCGAGCAGCTGCTCGCGCGGCGTCGTCTCGGCGAGGCGGCTGAGCTCCATCAGGGCGCGCACATGCTGGCGGCGGGTCAAGCGGTGCTGGCTGGAGCGATGGCGGAAGAACAGGCGGAACAACTGGCCCTCGCCCAAGAGGTGGCTGAGCTCGGTCGCCGTCACCCAGATCAGGAAGCAGGTGAAGATCCAGATCTGGACCGCCACGAAGCGTCGCCAGGTGAAGTCCTGCACCGCCGCATCGAACGCCACGCTGAAGCCGTGGTCGTCGATGGCCAGGTGGATGAACCGCTCGGCGAGGCGCACCACCAGCACGACCAGCGTGTAGAACAAAGCCTTGTAGAGGATGGGCTGGATCAGCGGCGCGCCGCGGAAGCGGTCGATCAACTTGATGTTGTTGGCCACCAGCACGGCCTTGCCGACGACCAGCGCGGTGGTGGTGGCGAGGATGAAGCTCGACAGCTTGAACCAGTAGTCGTGGACCAGCAGGTTGGTGGTGAAGACGATGAGGTTGAAGGAGAGCAGGAAGAACAGCGTCGGCGGCAGCATGTGCCGGAAGGCATGGACGAATCGACGGCCGATCCGCGCCGGTAGGGCCGCCGAAGTCACATCCGTCCCCCGTCGACCACGAAGTTCTGCCCCGTCACCATCCGGCTGTCGTCGGAGGCGAGCCACAGCACCATGCGGGCGATGTCGGGCGGATAGACCTTCTCCTTGAGGCACTGCACCTTCATCAGGTCGGCCTCGGCCTCCGGCGTCAGCCAGAGATCGATCTGGCGCTGGGTCATGATCCAGCCCGGCGTGATGATGTTGAGCCGGATCTTGTCGGCCCCGAGGTCGCGCGCCAGGCCGCGCGTCATGCCGACCACCGCGGCCTTGGCGCCTTGGTAGACCGCGAGCTTTGCGGTCATGGCGTGATAGCTCACCGAGCTGAAGTTGATGATCGAGCCGCCGCCCGCCTTCTTCATGCCCGGCGCCACCGACTGGATGGCGAAGAACTGGTGGCGCAGGTTCACGTTCATGCGCTCGTCCCAATAGGCCTCGGTCACCTCCTCCATCGTGTGGCGGTCGTCACGCGCCGCGTTGTTCACCAGCACCGTGAAGTCGCCCACCTGCTTGGCCATTGCCGCGATGATTTTCTGGTAGGCCGCAGTGTCGCGCACGTCGCATTTGGCGAAGGCAGGCTCGCGATGACCTGCGCCCTTCAGCTTCTTGAGCAGCGCCTGCGACGCCGGCTCGTCGATGTCGACGAAAGCCACCTTGGCGCCCTGCTCGGCGAAGTGTTCCACGATCGACGCGCCGATGCCCGAGCCGCCGCCCGAGACGAACACCGCGCGATCTTTCAGGCTCGGATAGGAGGCGAAGCCAGGCATGGGACCCTCACAAGGTTGAGACGCGGAATGTCACGTCACCGGCGAGCCTAGCACCCGGCGCAAGCCGGGACTCGGCAACCTTGCCGTTGACGTGGCTCACGGGCTCGACACAGAAGTATGGACGGTTCGCCGGGGTGTAGACCACGGCATGACGGAACGGCGCCGAGGCCTCCAGCTCGAGCCCGAGGCCGCGGCCCAGCCAGGTGATGGAAGCCCGTCCGTCCCAGTCCTCGAAGCAGTTGTCGAGGCCGGGCTCGACCCTGCGGGACCTCGAGTAGTCCCATTCGGCCGGCACGGCGACGCGCCTGGTCGGCAGCACTTCCTCGTTGCCGAGCCAGACGCCGGCCGCGCGGAACTTCAGCTCGCTGTCGGCGTCGCGCGTGAAGAAAGGATGCAAGCCCATTCCCGCCGGCGCCGACCGGCGCTCGAGATTTTCGATGGCCATGTTCACGCTGAGGCCGACCTCATCGAGGCGAAACGACAGCTGTGCCCGATAGCGGAACGGCCATCCTTTCTTCCCGTCATGCTCGTGCACAAGCTCTGCGCTGTGACCGTCGCGGTGCGCCACGTCCCACGCGCGCGCCCAGCCCTCGCCGTGCATGGGATGGCGCACACCCGGCCAATTCTGCTCGAGGCTGAATTCCTGGCCGTCGAAAACGAGACGGCCATTTGCAATGCGATTGGAGAACGGCACCAGCGGATAGCAGGCCGCGTCGTTGCCGCGGCCGGATGCCATCGCCTCTTCCGTCATCGGCCGCATCAGATCGATGTCGTCATGGCGGAAACGCGCGATCGACCCGCCGGCCTGCGGCGCAAGCTCGACCGCGAGGCGGCCGGCCCGAAGGGACAGAGAAGTCATGGCGTTGCCTCTAACCCCATCCAGGCGTGCAATCCACCCTGGCGTAGTTTTTGCTGCATATCCCTACATCCGCGTGTGGTGCGGTGATAGGGTTTCATCATCGAACAACGCTTTGGGGGAACACGACATGACCGATGACCTGATCCGCAAATGGGAGCTCAGCCGCCGTCGTGTCCTTGCCGGCGCCGCGGGCCTCGGAGCCGCCGGCCTGTCGGGTGGCGCCTTCGGCCAGCAAGGCGGTCCCTGGAGCGTTCCGCCCAGGAGCAAGGTGGACCGCGTCAACTTCGTGGTCTGGACCTATGGCGATATCTACACGCGCATCGCCAAGCAATTCGAGACCGACTGGGGTGTGAAGGTCGATTCAACCATCTCCTCGTTCAACGACCACCCGACCAAGCTCACCACCATGTTCGCGGCGGGCGAGAAGATCGACGTCTCGCAATCCTCGCCCTTCTCCTTCCCGAACTTCGTCAGCCAGGGCCTGGTCGAGCCGATCGACAGCCTTCCGGGCGCTGCCGACTACATCAAGGATTTCACGCCCTTCACCAAGCAGGTGGCGACGGTCGGCGGCAAGACCATGGGCCTGCCCTACTTCTCGGCCGTGTGGGTCTGGAACTACTACACCGACATGCTGGAGAAGCTGAAGATCGACAAGCCGTTTTCGACCTACGACGAGTTCATCGAGCATTGCGTGAAGGCCAAGAAGGATGGCGTGTCGCGCTATCCCATCCTGTGGGTCGCGGGCGTCGGTCTGGAGCAGCTGCCGGGCACCTGGTACCAGATGACCTGGAACAAGGGCGGCACCTTCTTCGACAAGCAGGGCAACCACCAGCTCGGACCGGGCTCGATCGCCCGCGAGACCTTGAAATGGTGGGCCAACACCTTCGAGAAGGGCCTCGACATCGCCGATCCCGAATCGCTCAAGGTGCAGTTCACCACCTCGGCCAAGGCCTTCGGCGCCGGCAAGAACCTCTATCGCGGCCCGAACCATCACTATGGCCTGAACGTCGTCAACGATCCGGCGCAGTCGCCGATCGCCGGCAAGGTGAAGGTCCTGGGCTCGCCGGGCGAGGGCAAGACCATCGGCGTCACCCACGTCTACTTCCTGTCGACGGCGACGCGCGACAAGGAATGGGGCTGGAAGCTGCTGCAATATCTCGGCGGCAAGACCAAGGACGGCAACTACACGCAGGCCGTCAGCCTGGCCAAGGATGCCATGCTGGGCTCGGGCTACACCTCGGTGATGAACAGCGATGCGGTGAAGCAGGGCTGGGCGCCATGGGGCGACGTGCCGGAGATCCTGAAGATCTGGGACAAGGCCGCGTACATCGGCGAGGTCTGCTCGTCGGTCTATCAGCCCTGGCACTTCCCGTGGACCGACCAGCTCAACATCGAGGTCCAGAAGACCCTGACCGGGCAGATCACGGCCGACCAGTGCTGTGACAACCTGATCAAGGGCATCGCCGACGCCAAGCGCAAGGTCTGACCCTGACCACGCAAGTCCAGGAGTTGGCCGTGAACCGGGTGCGTATCCCCTGGTTCCGGCGCGAGATGTCGGCCGGGCGCTTCGCGCTCGTCATGAACCTGCCGACCTTGATCTGCCTCGGCCTGGTGCTGGCCTATCCGGTGGGCTACGCGGCCTGGCTCTCGGTCCATCGCGTCGGCCTCGCCCAACTGCGGCGCGGCGAGTTCGCCTTCACCGGCTGGGAGAATTACGGCCGAGTCCTGGAAGATCCGCTGTTCTGGATCGCCATCAAGAACACGCTGATCTTCACCGTCATCACCGTCGGCAGCGAGATCGTGCTGGCGGTGGCGATCGCGCTCCTGATCAACCAGGCCAGCATCTGGACCTCGCGCATCACGCGGTTCCTGATCCTTCTGCCCTACGCCATCCCACCGATCTGCAACGGCCTCATCTGGTCGTTCCTCTACAGCTTCCAGTTCGGCTTTTTGAACCGCATCCTGTTCTCGCTGGGCCTGATCAGCGATCCGGTGAACTGGGCCGGCAATCCCGACACCGCCCTCTACGCCGTCACCGTGCCCTACATCTGGCGCACTCTGCCCTTCGCCATCATCCTGGTGCATGCGGCGCTCCAGGGCATCCCGCGCGAGCTCTACGAGCAGGCGGCGATCGACGGCGCCAACGCTTGGCATCGCTTCACCAAGATCACCTGGCCGATGCTGCAGCAGATCATCGCCATCATCCTGATCCTGCGCACCGCCTTCGCCTTCGCCGTTTTCGAGGAGATTTTAGCCATCACCCAGGGCGGGCCGGGCGACGCCACCTGGGTCGCCGCCTGGTACAGCTACAAGATCACCTTCGCGCCGCCCAACAACTTCGGCATGGGCTCGGCCTCGGCTTTCATCCTGACCCTGATGATCGCGGCCATCGCGCTGGTCTACCTGCGCCTGGTCTACCGCCGGGTGACCCTCTGATGTTCAAGAAGACACCCACCGCCCGGCTGATGCTGCACGTCGCCAACCTGATGGTGATCTTCTTCATCCTGCTGCCGGTCGTGGCGGTGTTCATCGGCAGCATCCAGTCGGAGAAGGCGCTGCAGGCCGACACCCGCCGCGTCCTGCCGCTGGAAGTCACGCTCGACAACTTCCTGGTGATCCTGAGCAAGGGCGAGCAGAAGGGCCGCATCTTCGAGCAGGTCACGTACCTGCCCGACAACATCAAGAATTTCTACGTCGCCTTCGCCAACTCGGCGGTCGTGGCGATCTCCGTCACGGTGCTGACCCTGCTGTTCGGGGCGCTGTCGGCCTACACGCTGGCCCGCCTGCGCTATCGATGGACGCTGTTCCTGCTCCAGGCCAACATCGTCGCGCGCTTCGTGCCGGTGATCGTGCTGATGATCCCGTTGTATGTGGTCATGCGGTCCGTCGGGCAGCTCAATTCGCTGAGCGGCGTCATCATCGCCGAGACCGGCTTCCTGCTGCCCTACGCCATCCTGATCCTGGCGCCTTACTTCGACACCATCCCGGGCGAGCTGGAAGAGGCCGCCCGCATCGACGGCTGCACACGCTTCTCTGCCTTCGTGCGCATCGTGCTGCCGCTCGCCACGCCGGCGCTCGCGGCCTGCGGCGTCATCATGTTCATCATCTCCTGGCACGAGCTCCTGATCCCGCTGATCCTGAACGCCCGCCCCAACTTCATGACCCTGCCGGTGGTCATCGCGAGCCTGGTCGGCGACGTCCATGTCTTCTTCAACCTGATGATGGCGATCTGCCTGCTGGCGCTGGCGCCGACGGTGGTGCTGGTGGCGCTGCTGCAGAAGTACATCGTCGAGGGCCTGTCGGCGGGTGCCGTAAAGGGCTAGCGCCCGCTGTCATCCCGAGCGTAGCGAGGGACCTTTCCTGCCGCCTAAAGGCCCCTCGCTGCGCTCGGGGTGACAGTCATCGCACTGCGACAGGATACCATGGCCCCACGGCCCCCGCCTCCTTATGATCGCGCCGTCTTCGCTCCCGCCTGAAAGAGGAAACCATGAACTCGTCCAACATGCTGAAAAAGCGCCTGAAAGAGGGCAAGGCCTGCGTCAATGCATGGCTCGCCATCCCCAGCGGCTTCTCGGCCGAGACCATGGCGCAATGCGGCTGGGACAGCGTCACCGTCGACATGCAGCACGGCGTGCAGGACTACCATTCGATGGTCGCCTGCTTCCAGGCGATGGACAAGCATCCGGTGACGCCGCTGGTGCGCGTGCCGTGGAACGAGCCCGGCATCATCGGCAAGGTTTTGGACGGCGGCGCCTGGGGGGTGATCTGCCCGATGGTGAACAACGCCGCCGAGGCCAAGGCGCTTGTCTCCTATTCGCTCTATCCGCCCAAGGGCAAGCGCAGCAACGGCCCGATCCGCGCCGGCGCCTACGGCTCGGCCACGCCCTACCAGGCGACGGCCAACGACGAAGTGCTGATCATTCCCATGATCGAGACGCAGGAAGCGATCGACAACATCGACGCCATCCTCGACGTGCCGGGCATCAGCGGCATCTATATCGGCCCCTCCGACCTCGGCCTGTCGCTCGGCCTGGTGCCCAAGCTCGACCGCGACGAGCCGCAGGTCCTGGCGATCTACGACAAGCTCGTCGCCGCGGTGAAGAAGCGCGGCCAGTTCGCCGGCATCCATAACGCCACGGCGAGCTATGCCGCCAAGATCATCGGCAAGGGCTTCCAGTTCGTGACCATCGCCAACGACTCCGGCCTGATGGCCATGGCGGCCCGCGCCGCCGTCGCCCAGACCCGCAAGGAAGCGGGCGCCATCGCCGACAAGTAAGGGCGTGCGGCTCGCCAACGCCACGCTGCCCGACGGCAGCAAGCACGACATCGAGGTTCTGGAAGGGCGGATCGCCGCCTTCCTTCCGGCGTCGCAGACGGGCGACCTCGATCTCACAGGGGCGCTCGTCCTGCCGCCGCTGGTCGACGGCCATATCCATCTCGACAAGACGCTGCTCGGCCTGCCCTGGGTGCCCAACCAGGCCGCGGGCAATCGCGTCGCCGATCGCATCGAGGCCGAGCGCAAGGTCCGCGCCGCCCGCAGCGTTCCCGAATCGGAGACCGGCGCCAATCTGGTGCGCCAGATCGTGGCGAGCGGCACGCTGCACATGCGCAGCCACGTCGACATCGACAACCAGCTGGGCCTGAAAAACCTCCACGAGATCCTGAAGGTCCGTGAGCGTTTCCGCGATCTCGTCACCATCCAGATCGTTGCCTTCCCGCAAAGCGGCATCCTGCGCTCGCCGGGCACGGCCGCGCTGCTCGACGCCGCCATCGCCGAGGGCGCCGACCTTCTGGGCGGCCTCGATCCTGTCGGCATCGACGGCGATCTCGACGGCCATCTCGACGCGATCTTCGCCATCGCGGAGCGGCGCGGCGCGGGCGTCGACATCCATCTGCACGACGGGGGCGAAGGCGGCCTGGCCCAGATCGAGGCGATCGCCGAGCGCACCAAGGCGGCCGGCCTCGAGGGCAAGGTCGCCGTCAGCCATGCCTTCGCGCTGGGCTCGGTTCCGATCGAGCGCGCCCAGCGCACTGCCGACCTTTTGGCCAAGACCGGCGTCGGCATCATGAGCCACGGTCCGGGCGGCGCCACCATCCCGCCCCTGAAACTCCTGCGCGACCATGGTGTCCGGGTGTTCGGCGGCTCCGACAACATCCGCGATGCCTGGTCGCCCTTCGGCAACGGCGACATGCTCGAACGCGCCATGATGATCGGCTATCGCGCGAACTTCCGGCACGACGAGGAGTTGGCGCTGGCCTTCGACATGGTGAGCCGGACCGCCGCCGACGTCCTGGGCATAGAGGGCTACGGCATCGCCGTCGGCGGCCCGGCCGACTTCGTGGTGGTCGAGGCAGGCTCGCTGGCCGAGGCGGTGGCCACCCGGCCGCGGCGCAAGCTCGTGATCAAAGCCGGTCGCATTGTCGCCAAGGATGGCGTACTGGTCTGATCAATCCGTCATCCTGAGCGGAGCCGTCCGAGGGCGGCGTAGTCGAGCGACGTGTTTTGTAGACGCATCAACAGAACAGGTCCCTCCACTCCGCCTCGCTCCGCTCGGCTCCGGTCGGAATGACGGGGTATTGGAGATCGACCCATGGCGGCGCGTCAGGCCGTGCTCGGGATGGAGCGCGGCTCCTTCTTCTATGGCTCGGCTGCGGTCTTCCGCGGCATCACCTTCCTGCTGGACGGCGCGCGCACGGCGCTGGTCGGCGAGAACGGCACGGGCAAGTCGACACTCTTGAAGTGCCTGACCGGCGAGCTCGAGCTGAACGGCGGCAAGGTGGTCAAGTCGCGCGGGCTGCGCACCGGCAGCGTGCCGCAGGACGTGCCGCCGGGCTTGGCGGACCTTCCCGTCCGCGACGTGCTGCAACGCTCGCTGGCCAAGGTGGGACTGGGCGACGACTGGTGGCGCATCGACGTGCTGCTGGACGATATCGGCCTCGAGCCCGCAATCCTGGACAGGCCGTTCGGCACCTTGTCGGGCGGCTGGCAGCGCCTGTTGCTGATCGCGGCAGCGGCGCGGCTGGAGGAGCCGGACATCCTGATCCTCGACGAGCCGACCAACCATCTCGACCTCGCCAATATCAGCACGCTCGAGCGCTGGCTCACCGTCGACTTCCCGGTGCCCATGCTGATCGTGAGCCACGACCGCGAGTTCCTGAATCGCGTCACCGAGCGCACCCTCTTCCTGCGCAGCGACGGCATGCATGCCTTCAAGACCAGCTTCAGCCAGGCGCGCGAAGAACTGCTGCGCCGCGACGCCACGGCGGCCGCGCGCGCCCAGCTCGAGGAGAAGGAGATCCGCCGCCTGGAGCAGGCTGCGGCGCGCTACAAGGTATGGGCGGTCAAGAACCCCGACCTCAACAAGCGCAAGGCTGCGCTCGAGACACGCATCGCCCGCATCGAGAAGGACCGCACCCAGACCTATGTCGCCCGTGAACGGCGGCTGGAACTGGCCGATGGCGACATCGACGCCAAGGTGGCGCTGCGCATTGCCGGCCTCGACGTCCTGGCCCCGGGCAGCGAGCGCAAGCTTTTGGCCATCGATCGCCTCGCCATCGCCGCCGGCGACCGCATCGCGCTCCTGGGCGTCAACGGCGCCGGCAAGTCGACGCTGCTGTCGGCGCTGGCTCAGGCCTTCGATCCCGAGCTGGAGCACTACGACAGCCTCTCGCCGGTGCGCTTCAACCCGGCCTGCCGGCTGGTCTATTTCGACCAGACCATGCGCGACCTGCCGCTCGACACCTCGATCCTCGACTACGTGCTGGAGGCGCCCGGCATCAGCGAGCGGGACGCGATCCGGCAACTCGCCGGTGCGGGCTTCCCCTTCGCCAAGACCCCGGAGCCGATCGGCATCCTGAGCCACGGCGAGCGCGCGCGGCTGGTCTTCCTCAAGATGAAGCTGTTGCGGCCCAACATGTACCTGCTGGACGAGCCGACCAACCACCTCGACATCGAGGGCCAGGAGGCGCTCGAGGCTGAGCTGGAGCAGAGTGACGTATCGTGCCTGTTCGTCAGCCACGATCGCTACTTCACCCGTACCGTCGCCAACCGCTTCGTGGAAATCCGCAAGGGTCGGCTGGTCGAAATCGACGATGCCGAGAGCTTCTTCGAGCAGAGCGAGGTAGGCTAGTGTCTGCGACAGACCCACTGTCATCCCGAGCGCAGCGAGGGACCTTTCCTGGTCCGCAAAGGCCCCTCGCTTCGCTCGGGGTGACAGTCTTCGCCAATCGGAATCAAACGCCATGGACCTGCCCCTGAACGACCACCTCAGCATCGGCGTGCAGACCCTCCACCGGCGGACGGAGCCCGCCGACGGCCCGTGGCTGCCCACCATCGACGAGCTCGCCGACCTGGTCGGCCTGGTCGACCGCTGCGGTTACGATTCGATGTGGGTGGGCGATCACGTCGCCTTCACCATCGCGATCTTCGATCCGCTGCTGCAGCTCGCGCAGGCCGCCGTCCTGAGCCGGCGCCTGCTGTTCGGCACCGACGTCTTCCTGCTGCCGTTGCGCCATCCGACGCCGATCGCCAAGCAGGTTTCCACGCTCGACCACCTGACCGAGGGGCGCTTCATCTTCGGTGTCGGCGTCGGTGGCGAATTCCCCAAGGAGTACGAGGCCTGCGGCGTACCGCTCAACGAACGCGGCGCGCGGCTGAGCGAAAGCCTCACCATCATGCGCAAGCTGTGGACCGGCGAGCCGGTCTCCCATGCCGGCAAGTTCTTCAGCTTCGCGGACATCAGGATGCAGCCGCCGCCGCGGCAAGCTGGCGGCCCGCCGATCTGGTGCGGCGGCCGGGCCGACCCGGCGCTCAGGCGCATCGGGCGCATGACCGACGGGTGGATGTCCTACGTCGTCACGCCCGACATGTACCGCCAGGGACTGGAGAAGATCGCCACGGCCGCCAGCGAGGCGGGCCGAACCTTCGCCCGCGGCTTCGGCACCGCCCACCTGCTGTTCACGCGCATCGACGACACCTACGAGACGGCGCTCGACGCGGCGACGGTGTCGCTCAGCCAGCGCTACGCCATGGATTTCCGCAAGGCCGCCCAGCGCTATGCCGCGCTGGGCACGCCGCAGGACGTGGTCGAGACAATCTTCAAGTTCCAGCAGGCCGGCGTGCGCCACCTCATCCTCGACTTCGTCGGTCCCTACGAGGAGCGCGACCAGCAGATCGAGCGCTTCGCCGCCGAGGCGATGCCATTGCTCGCCGGCTTGCGCAGGGGATGACCATGCGGTTGGGAATGCTCCTGCGCTATCACGGCGATCATCTCGCGCTCGACGAGGTCCTGGAGGCCGAGCGGCTGGGCTACAGCTCGGTGTGGAGCGGCGAGGCCTACGGCACCGATGCGGTGACGCCGACCGCCTGGATCCTGGCCCGCACGACGCGCATCAAGGCCGGCGTCGGCATCATGCAGATGCAGGCGCGCACGCCAGCCTGCACCGCGATGACGGCGTTGACCCTGCAGGCCCTGTCGAACAACCGCTTCCTGCTGGGCATCGGCGCGTCGGGGCCGCAGGTCGTCGAGGGCTGGCACGGCGTGCCCTTCGGCAAGCCGATGGCGCGCACCCGCGAATACATCGAAATCCTGCGCAAGATCCTGAAGCGCGAGGCGCCGTTGCAGCATGACGGCGAGCTCTACCAGATCCCCTATACGGGCCCCGGCGCCACCGGGCTGGGCAAGCCGCTGAAAAGCATCCTGCACGGCGACCCCGACATGCCGATCTACGCCGCCTCGATCACGCCGATCGGACTCAAGGTCGCGGGCGAAGTGGCCGACGGCGTGCTGCCGATCTTCATCTCGCCAGAGAAGGCTGGCTTGGTGACCAAACCGCTGCAGGAAGGCATCGCCCGCGGGCGCGCGGGTCGCAGCCTTGCCGACTTCGACGTGGCGCCATTCGTCCGCATCAACATGGGCCCCGACCTCCAGGCCTGCCGCGATGCGCTCAAGCCCGAACTCGCGCTCTACATCGGCGGCATGGGTGCGCGCTCCAAGAACTTCTACAACGACTTCGCCAAGCAGATGGGCTACGAGGCTGCCGCGGCGAAAATCCAGGATGCCTTTTTAGGCGGCCGCCGCGCCGAAGCGATCGCAGCGGTGCCTGACGCCCTGGTCGACGAGACCTGTCTGGTCGGCAGCCCCGAGCGCATAAAGGATCGACTGAACGCCTGGAAGGAGGCCGGCAGCCGCCACGAGGTCGGCTCGATGCTGTTGAGCGGCGTCACCATCAACTCCCTGCGCGTCGTCGCCGAAGCGGTGCTCTGACAGCGCCTACTGCAACGTCACGCCGACCTCTGCGCAAAGCGAAACAACCTCGGCTCGCTCGCGGGCCGTGGCGCCAATTCCCACAACCACGAACTCGGCATCGCTGCGCGCTCCCGTCAGCACCCCGATATAGGGCGACATGCCGCGATAGGCGCCGGAGCCGTTCTGGCCATCGATCCATCCACACACCACGATCGGGCCGCGCGGATCGCGCACCACCTGCATCGAGCCGAAGCGTGCCGAAGAGCGGTCCTTCAGCCATTTCGTGACGCCGACGACGACAACTTCCTGCTGCTGCGGATCGAGTTTCGCCGGTGCGCCGCGCAGGATGGCAGGCGTTGGCCCGCCCTGCGGATCGCGCGCGCAGGGCTGCGCCTGCGCCGCCGGAACACGGCCGGGCCGCGGTGGTGGCGCGCACGCCCAAGGCGGTGGCGTGTATTCAAAGTGGTACGCGGTATCGTCGGTCACGCACGCCCCAAGGGCGCCAAACGCCACCAAGCCGGCCACGAGCCGCATCCAACGGCGCATCTCGCCCTCTCCCGGCGGCCGCCCTTGCCCAATCTCGGGTGCGCCGCCTACCCCTGTCCCACGGCCTGACGATGCGCGCACGCCCAGCGCAAAGCGAGACCCTAAAGCGCCGGTTCCAGAATGATCACAACGTGCCTGCGATACCGCCACCGAATTTCGCGTTGTGACCGGTCCGGGAAGGGTGTCCGAAACGGCCATGGGCCATGGCGGTTGCGTGGCCGTGGCGTGCCTTCCTCTTTCTTGGCGCACATGTCGCGGGCACTGCCCAACGTCACCGGCGTTCCTTCCCGTCACCATCGAAGGAGGATGACATGCCGCTGTTCTTTCTAATCGCCATCGGGGCCGGCGCGCTCACTTTCGGTGCGACGGCGATCGACCCGGCCGCTGACGTGCGTCATCAGAATACCGCGCAGGTGCAGACGACCGGCTACCAGGCCACTGCCACGACCTACGCGACCTATGAGGACTGCGTGAGGGCCATGCAGCAGCAGTACCTGCCGGCCTCGAACTGCCAGCAGCGGTAATCAGCTTTTCCTGGACGGGGACCCTGTCTTGCAGGGTCCCCGTTCCTCTAGCTCACAAGCTCGCCGCGGAACGCCCAGCGCGTCATGCGCTTCTCGACCAGGGCGCAGACGGCGTACATCAGCACACCCATGATGGCGATGGCGAACAGGCCGGCGAAGGTCGTCGGCGCGTCGTTGCGCGCGCTGGCCGACAACATCAGGAAGCCGATGCCGTTGTTGCCGCCGACCGTTTCGGAGATCACCGAGCCGATGAAGGCGAGCGTGATCGCGACCTTCAGGCTGGCGAAGAGATAGGGCATGGCGCGTGGGATGCCGACCTTGGTCAGGATCTCGGTGCGCGTGGCGCCCAGGCTTCGGAGCACATCGCGCATCTCCGGCTCGATGGTGGCGAGGCCGGTTGCCACGTTCACCACGATGGGGAAGAAGCTGATGACGAAGGCGGTGATGACCGCCGGCAGGGAGCCCACGCCGACCCAGATCATCAGGATCGGCACCAGCGCCACCTTGGGGATGGCGTTGAAGGCGATCAGCAGCGGGTAGAGTCCCGAATAGATGAACGGCGAGGCGCCAATCGCCAGCCCCAGCAGCAGGCCGCCTGCGATCGCGAGCAGGAAGCCGATCACGGTGGTCCACAGCGTGTCCCAGCAATAGGCCATCAGGATGTCGAAGCGGGCCACGAACACCGTGAAGATCTTGCTGGGCTTGGGCAGGATGATCTCGGGAATGTCGAAGGCGATGCAGGCCAGCTCCCAGATGACCAGCAGCACCGCCGTCGCCAGCCACGGCATGGCGATTCGCAGCGCCTCGCGCCGGAAATCGGTCATGCGTGCTCCTGGGAGATGCGGTCGCGCAGCTCATGCACGATGTCGACGAAGTGCGGCTCGAAGGTCGTCGCAAGCGAGCGCGGCCGGGGAATGTCGATCTTGCGCGTGAGCACGATGCGGCCGGGCCGCTTGCTCATGACATAGACGGTGTCGGCGAGATAGACCGCCTCGCGCAGGTCGTGCGTCACCAGCACGCCGGTGAAGCGCTTCTCCAGCCACAGCGCCTGCATCACGCCCCACAGCTCCTCGCGGGTGAAGGCATCGAGGGCGCCGAACGGCTCGTCGAGCATCAGAAGCTCGGGTTCGTGGATCAGGGCGCGACAGAGGTTGGAGCGCTGCTGCATGCCGCCCGAGAGCTGCCAGGGATAGCGCCGCGCGAAGTCGGCGAGGCCGACCGTCTGCAGGAGCTTCATCGCCCGCTCCTCGTACTCGGCGCGGTTGCTGCGGAAGCGCCGCTTGTGCGGCTCGACCACCTCCATCGGCAGCAGGATGTTGTCCATGGTGGTGCGCCAGGGCATCAAGGTCGGGTTCTGGAAGGCCATGCCGACGCCCTTGATCGGGCCTTTGACGACCTCGCCCGACACCCGCACCTCGCCCGACGAGGCGGGCAAGAGGCCGGTCACCAGCTTCATGATGGTCGACTTGCCGCAGCCCGACGGACCTACGACGGCAATGAACTCGCCCTTGTCGATGCTGAGCGTCGCATCAGCAAGGGCGAGCGTGGTTTCCTTGCCCAGACGATAGGTGAGACTGACGCCTTTGAGGTCGACGAAGGCCATTTAACAGCCCGTCATCCCGAGCGTAGCCGCCCGAAGGGCGGCGTAGTCGAGGGACCTCTTTTGTCGATTCTGCGCAAACAGATCCCTCCGCTACGCCTCGCTACGCTCGGCTGCGGTCGGGATGACGGTCCTTCGGACCGTCACTTCGCGACCATCCGGTCCGCCTTGGGCGGCAGGTACTTGTTGGTGAAGACCTTGTCGACCGGCGGCGCCGCCGGCAGGCCGAAGGCTTCCGACACCAGCTTGACCGACTTCGCGAAACGCTCGGGCTGGACGTCGCCCATGCCGTTGGCCTTCACATAGGGCGTCAGGATGTTGGTCTGCAGCGAGATCTGCAGGCGCTCGGTCTCCAGCGCCTCGTCGATCAGCGGATCGCGCTTCTTGGCAGCGGCGATGCCGACCTTGTTGTCGGCGATGACGTCCTTCCAGCCCTTGATGGTGGCGTTGATGAAGCCCTTCACCGCCTTCTCGTTGCTCGCGATCTCCGGCGAGATGACGATGCCGTTGCCGTAAACGTCCATGCCGAAGTCGACGTAGCGCATGGCGACGATGTCGTCGAACTTCACGCCACGCGCCTTGAGGTCGAGCATCGACGAGAAGTAGTGGCCCGAGATGAAGTCGACGGTCCCCTGCACCAGGCTCTGCTCCCTGAGCTGCGGGGTCAGGTTCACGTGCTCCCACTTGGAGATGCCGTTCAGCTTGGCGAAGGCCGGGAACAGCCGGTAGGAGGCATCGAACACCGGCGCGCCGAGCTTCTTGCCTTCGAGGTCCTTCGGCACCTTGATGCCGCTCTTCTTCAGGGCATAGACGCCGAACGGCGCGAAATCGTAGGCCATGAAGACGCAGAGCACTTCCTTGCCGGGATTCTTGGCGTTGTACTCGATGGTGGCGTTCACGTCGGCAAAGCCGATCTGGTAGGCGCCGGTGGCGACGCGCTGCACGGCGCCGGCCGAGCCCTGGCCCGGGTCCATCGTGACGTCGAGGCCTTCGGCCTTGTAGTAGCCCTTCTCCAGCGCCACCAGGAACGGCGAGGTCGGGCCCTGGAACACCCAGTCCAGGGTGAATTTGATCGGCGTCTGCGCATTGGCGGGCATGCTGCCCAGCGCCAGCGCGACAACCGCGCCGCCCAGCCATTTGGCGAATTTGCTCATGATCGTCTGCCCCTCTGATGTCCCCGTCCGGCGACTCTTAGGCGGACAGGACACATCCGCCAAGGGGATATCAGGCAGATTCTATGCCAGCCTGCTCCAAGGATTAGCCAATACCCAGCATTCCGCCGATCAGGCGAAAGACGTGCACTTTCGTCCAGATGTCTGCCGGGGCGAAGCTTGGGCGCGCCTGCATGGCACGCCAATAACGCGCAAGCGCCGGCCGCTTCTGAAGCTCGACGCCCATGCCGACAAATTCCATGCGCGCGAGGAACACGGTCCAGACAACGTCGGCAACGCCATAGGCCGGCGGCACAAGCACGCTGCGGCCATCAGCAAGCGTCTGGTCGAGCCGATCCATGAAGCCGATCGCTTCGGCGCGGCGTTTCTCGGAGAGCCGCACGACAGCCGCGGGATCGAAGGCGCGGACGCGGCCGGCGAAGACCGCGGCACGCTCTTCGTAGATCCTTGCGAGATCGGGATTCTGGTCGGCCCGTTCGAGGAGGCGGCGACGGACGGACTCGAGCCGCCTGGGAATCATGATGCGAGCCAGGGGATTGCGGGCGAGAAGCCCTCCGAAGGTCAGTTCCTCGATCGGATAGCCGTAGTGAAGGTCGAGCCAGGCTTTCGTATCGCCATCGATGGTCGCTTCGCTCAGGCCCAGCGCATACTCGGCGATGTCCCGGCTCTGGTCGAGGATGCGGTCCGGCAACACCAAGGTCGGCACGGTCATGTTCGGATTGAGCCGTACATAGTCCGGCTGCTGCTGGACCATCTTGAGATGGATGTCGATCACGACCGACTGGTAGGCGATGCCGCCTTCGATCAGCGCGAGACGCGCGATCATCGAATAGTAGGAAGACAGTGCGTGATAGAGGCGCGGCCTGGTGCCGGAAGGCTTAGCTGGCTCCGCCATTGCTCACGCCGCCTCGATGCCAGCCTGCTGGGTGGCGACAAGGCGGGCGAAGGCGCCGCCCTGTCCGACCAGTTCCCGGTAGTTGCCCTGCTCGACCACGCGACCGTGCTCGAATACCACCACGAGGTCGGCGTCGCGGATGGTCGACAGCCGATGGGCGATGATGAAGGTGGTGCGGCCGGCCATCAGCGTCTTCAGCGCCTTCTGGATGCGCGCTTCGGTCACCGAGTCCAGCGCACTGGTCGCCTCGTCGAGGATCAGGATGGGCGGGTTCTTCAACAGCGCACGGGCGATCGCCAGCCGCTGGCGCTCGCCGCCCGACAATGTCGTGCCGCGCTCGCCCACCATGGTGTCGTAGCCGTCGGGCTGGCGCATGATGAAATCGTGCGCCTCGGCGAGCTTCGCCGCCTCCTCGAGCTCGGCCTGGGTGGCGTCGGGTTTGCCGATGCGCAGGTTGTCGGCAATGGTGCGGTAGAACATGGTGCTGTCCTGGAACACCACGCCGATGTTGCGGCGCAGCGATTCCAGCTTGACGTCGCGATGGTCGGCGCCGTCGACGCGGATGACGCCGGACTGCGCGTCCCACATGCGGTGCAGCAGCGACAAGGCCGTGCTCTTGCCGGCCCCGGTAGGACCGACGAAGGCGACCGTGGTGCCGGCCGGCACCTTCAGCGAGAAATGCACCAGCGCCGGTCGCTTGCCGTCGTAGGAGAAGTTGATGTTGTCGAACTCGACGTCGCCCTTGGCGCGGCCGATATCCCGGCCGTGCGGGTTGTCGGGCACGGTCGACTGCGAATCGAGCACGCGGAAGAAGTCGGCCAGCGCCGGCATCTGGAAGAAGATACGGCTGACGAAGCCCGAGGCCTGGTCCATGCGGCTGATCAGGAGCGTGGCGAAGCCCATGAAGCTCACGATCTCGCCGACGCTCGCCTCGCCGCGCGTGTAGAGCCATGTGCCGAGCACGAAGATCAGGATCACGGTGACGGTGGACGCGGCCCGGGTCAGCACCGAGAGCAGCGCCCACCAGTTCAGCACCGGATACTGCGCCGCCAGGGTCTCGCGGATGATGCGATGCAACTCGCCAGTCTCGGCACCCAACCGCACGAAGCTCTGGATGAGGTGGATGTTGCCCAGCGCATCGCCGGCCCGGCTGGCGAGCTCGCTGTGGCGGTCCTCGACCTGCTGCTGCAGGCGGTCGGTGCGGCCCACCACCCAGGCGTTGGCCACGGCGAAGAAGATGATCAGCACGATCAGCAGCAGACCCAGCCGCCAGTTCATGAACAGGCTGAGCGGCAGCATGATGAAGAGAGCGACGAAGGTCGCGAGGTTCTCGCGGAAGAACGACAGCCAGATGCCGAACAGATGGTCGACGCCGGTCAGCATGACCTTCAACAGCCGGCCGGAATGCTGGCTGTGGTGGAAGGCGAAGGGCAGCACCAGGACGTGCTCGAAGAAGGTCGCCATGGCGCCGAGCCGCCGACGGTGGGCCATGCGGTCGGCCTGCAGGGAGACCACGATGTTGGCCACGATGCCGCCGATGCCGACGGCCGCCCACAGGATCAGCAGCTCGCGCGCGTCGTGCCACAGCACGTCGACCGGCTTGTCGCGCGCCGTGCTCAAGAGGTCCACGACCTTGCCGAACAGCACCGGCTCGTAGAATTGCAGCGCCGCCACCGCGACGTTGGCCAGCGCCAGCATGATCGCAAGCCCGCGTTCGGCGCGTAAGAGACCGATGACCCGACCGTAGACGCGGAAGAATTCCATGACTCGCTGTCACCCGGAGCGTAGCGAGGGGCCTTTCAGGCCACAGTAAAGGTCCCTCGCTACGCTCGGGATGACAGCGGGCCTCATTGGCTACATACCGCGCGGCTCGAGGAACCGCTCGACGGTGCGCACGAAGAAGCTGACACCGAACGGGATCGCCATGTCGTTGAAGTCGTAGCGCGGGTTGTGCAGGCTCGCGGCTTCGGGCCCGCCGCCGTTGCCCAGCATCACCATGGCGCCCGGCACCTTCTCCAGCATGTAGGAGAAGTCCTCCGCACCCATGCTGGGCCGCACCTTGTCGCTGACGGCATGATCGCCGCACACGCCCGCTGCCACGTCGAGAGCGAAGCGCACGCGCTCGTCGTTGTTCACGGTCGGCGGATAGCCCGGCCGGTGCTCGACCTCGATCTTGACGCCGTGCATCTCGGCGGCGCCGCGGCAGATCTCCTCGATGCGGCGCTTCACCAGCTCGCGGTTGGCCGGCGTCGTGGTCCGGGTCGTGCCGCCGATATGGACGTCGGCCGGAATGACGTTGTAGGCCGAGCCCGCCTTGAAGAAGCCGACGGTCACGACGGTGGCGTCGAGCGGATCGATGTTGCGGCTGACGATGGTCTGCAGCGCCAGCACGACGTTGGCACCCACGACCATGGGGTCGATCGCGAGATGCGGATGGGCGGCATGGCCGCCCTTGCCGGTGATGCGGATGTCCCAGCGGTCGGCGGCCGCCAGCAAGGGGCCGGGCTTGGTGACGATATGGCCGACCGGAATGCCGGGCTTGTTGTGGATGGCAAAGACGGCATCGCAGGGGAACTTCTCGAACAGGCCGTCCTTGATCATCTCGCGCGCGCCGCCGCCGCCTTCCTCGGCCGGCTGGAAGATGAAGTGCACGGCGCCCTCGAAGTCGCGCTTCTCACTCAGCATCTTGGCCGCACCCAGCAGCATGGCGGTGTGTCCGTCATGGCCGCAGGCATGCATGCGGCCATTGTTCTGCGAGCGGTGCTGGAAGTCGTTGGCTTCTTCCATGGGCAGGGCATCCATGTCGGCGCGCAGGCCGATGGACCTCAACGAATTGCCTTTGCGCAGGGTTCCGACCACGCCGGTCCTGCCCAGCCCGCGCGTCACCTCGAGGCCCCATTCGGTGAGCTTGGCGGCGACGATGTCCGACGTCCGCGTCTCCTCATAGGCAAGCTCGGGATGGGCATGGATGTCGCGGCGGATGGTGGCAATCTCGCCCTGGATCTCGAGCGAACGCGGCAGAACAGGCATTGCGTACTCCAGTTGGAAAGGTCGGCCATCTTAGCCCAAAGTGACGCCATGTTGTCTCTGCAGGAAGTCGAGGACGCCAGCCGCATCGTCTACGCGGCGATGCCATCCACGGCGCAATACGCCTGGCCGTTGCTCGCGCGGCGGACGGGCTGCGAAGTCTGGGTGAAGCACGAGAACCACACGCCGATCGGCGCCTTCAAGGTGCGCGGCGGGCTGGTCTACATGGATCGCCTGAAACACAGCCAGCCCGGCCTTTCAGGCGTGATCAGCGCGACCAGAGGCAATCATGGCCAGAGCATCGCTGTCGGCGCTGCGAAGGCCGGCATCGCCGCCACCATCGTCGTGCCCCAGGGCAACTCGGTGGAAAAGAACGCCGCCATGCGCGCCTTCGGGGCCGAGCTTGTCGAGGCCGGCCACGACTTCGATGCTGCCCGCGATGTCGCTGTGCGGCTGGCGAGCGAACGCGGCCTCGCGATGATTCCGTCCTTTCATCGCGACCTGGTGCGTGGCGTCGCGACCTATGCGCTGGAATTGTTCCGCGGCGCGCCGCCGTTGGACACCGTCTATGTGCCGATCGGGCTGGGCTCGGGCATCTGCGGCGTCATCGCCATGCGCGATGCCCTCAGCCCATCCACCAAGGTGGTCGGCGTGGTATCGACCGAGGCGCCGGCCTACGCCCTGTCGTTTGCCGCCGGCAAGGTCGTGGCGACCAACAGCGCCGACACCATGGCCGATGGCATGGCGGTCCGCGGCCCCGACGCCGAGGCGCTCAGCGTCATCCTGAAGGGCGCCGACCGCATCGTGCAGGTGAGCGATGCCGAGATCGCCGACGCCATGCGCGCCTACTACGAGGACACGCATCAGCTCACCGAAGGCGCCGGCGCGGCAGCGCTCGCCGCCCTGATGCAGGAGCGCGAGCGCATGGCAGGCAAGCGGGTGGCGCTGGTGCTGAGCGGCGGGAACATCGACCGGCCGCTCTACTTGCGTCTGCTCGCGGATCGTGGTCCCGTTTAGGGGCGAATGGAGATCGTTGCCGTACTCGTGGCCGCGCAATTGGCGCAGGCCACCGTCAGCCCCGCGGCCCGCTGTGCCCAGCTCGTGTCCTACTACGACCGCTACGGCGTCGGGCGCAGCAACAATTCGGACGGCCGGCGCAACCACACGCGCATCGCCGCCGAGTTCGATTGCCAGCGCGGCGATTACCGGAAGGGCATCGCCATCATGGAAGACCTATTGCGCAAGAAGGCCTTCACCGTGCCGCCGCCCGCGGTACCCGAGACCGTGCCGCCGCTCGAGGCGCCGGAGTACGGCGTCTAGCGGGTCTTGCGTGCCGGCGGCTGCGGGATCGGCGCCCAGGCGAGATCGGTCTTCACCGCCTGCATGATGAAGGATGACCGCGTGCCGCGAACGCCCGGCATGCGCAGCAGCGCCTTCAGGGCAAAGTCGCTGAAGCTCGCGAGATCGGGCGCCAGCACGTGCAGCAGGAAATCCATGTCGCCGGTGACGGCGTAGCAGGCCACCACCTCGGGCCGCGCGCGGATCTCGGCCTCGAAGGCCTCGACGACCTTCTCCGAGTGATCGTCCAGCGTCACCTGCACCAGCGCCTGCAGGCCGAGCCCCATGGCCGGCGGCGAGACCAGCGCGGCGTAGCGCGTGATCACACCTTCTTCTTCCAGGCGCTTTACGCGACGCTGGCAGGGTGTGGGCGACAGGCCGACGCGATCGGCAAGGTCGACGATCGGCAGGCGGCCTTCGGCCTGCAGGGCGGCGACGATGCGTCTGTCGATGTCATCAAGCTCAGTCATAGGGATTATCCCTAATTCAGATCACTTTATTGGATATTATCGCCTTTGCCGGCCGTCGGACAGCCCAACTTCGCCGGGATTCCCTACGCCCCTCCTCCCCATATTCCGGGCATGAATCTCGCCCCTCTGGAAAACCTCCGCGGCAACTACGAGAGCATGGCGTCCGACTGGACGGTGCCGCAGCGCGCCGCCGACTATTCGGACGAGGACCAGGCCGTGTGGCGTGTGCTGGTCGAGCGCCAGACCGCGCTTGCCAAGGTTCATGGGTGCGATGAGTTCGTGCAGGGCCTTGAGACGCTGGGCATCGGCGACAGCATTCCGGACTTCGCGGCGGTCAATGCGCGCCTGGAGAAGCTGACCGGCTGGCGCGTCGTCGGCGTGCCGGGCCTGATCCCCGACGCGGTGTTTTATGACCACTTGGCGCATCGGCGCTTTCCGGTGACGGTGTGGATCCGCAGCCGCGCCGAGCTCGACTACCTGGTCGAGCCGGACCTATTCCACGATTTCTTCGGCCACGTGCCGCTGCTCAGCAATCCGGTGTTCGCCGACTACATGCAGATGTACGGCCAGCGCGCCTTGGAGGCCGGCGCGAAGATCGACCTTTTGGCGCGCCTCTACTGGTACACGGTCGAATTCGGCCTGATCCGCACGGCCAAGGGCCTGAAAATCTACGGTGCGGGCATTCTCTCTTCCGCTGCCGAGGTGAAGCACGCGATTGCAGGCGACGACGTCGAGCGCCTGCCGTTCGAGGCGGCCAGCGTCATGCGCCGGCCGTATCAGATCGACAAGCTGCAGGACACCTACTTCGTGCTCGACGACTTCCGCGAGCTCTTCGAGGCCGCGCAGACCCGCGTCGCCTAGCGCTTCAGCAGCACCAACCCGTCAACTGCAACGACGCCCTCGCCTTCGCGCTTCACCAGCAGCGGAGTGATCTCCGCTTCCGACACATCGGCAAAGGCGCTGTGCGCCAGGGTCGAGAAGGCGGCGATCGCCTTGGCCAGCGCTGCAACATCGCCGCGCGGCAGGTTGCGATAGCCGCGGACGGTGGCGAGGCCCTTCACCTCATCGATCATCTGCCGCGCCTCCGCCTCGTCGACCGGAGCCAGCCGCGTCGCCGCGTCCTTGTAGATCTCGGCTAAAACGCCGCCCAGGCCGGCCGTCACCGTCGGCCCGACCAGAGGATCGCGCCGGAAGCCTAAAATCACCTCGGCGAGTCCGCGCTCCATCTTCTGGATCAAAAAGCCGTCGAGCTTGGCGTTCGGGCTGTGCGCCCTCACCCGCTTCTCCATCTCGCGCGCGGCCAGCGCCGCGGTCTGGCCATCGGGCAGGCCGAGCGCGACGCCGCCTGCCTCGGTCTTGTGGGCGATGTCGCGCGACAGGATTTTCAGCACCACCGGCGCGCCGATCTCGGTCACCGCGGCGACGACGCGCTTGGCGTCAGGAATGGCCAGCGACTTGGCGAGCGGCACGCCGAGCGCGCCGAAGAAGTCGGCGGCGCGGCGTTCGTCGAAGCCGTTGACGCGGCCGGCCTCGAGCGCATCGAGCGCCTGGCGCGGCGGCTCGCCGAGCGCCGGCACGGGCTGCGGCGCGGGCCGCAGCAGGCAGGCCGCCATGGCTTCGGCACAGGACTCCGGGTGACGGAAGGCCGGCACGCCGGCCGCCGTCAGCAGCGCCAGCGACTTGTCGGCCGACGGCGTCAGCGCCACGGCGAACGGCTTGGCCGACCTGGCGAACTTCAGCAGTGGCTCGACGGCGAGCTCGGGATTGAACTGCGCCGAGGAGCCGACGACGAAGATCGCGGCATCGTTGGCGTCGTCGGCCAGCAGCCGCTCGATGGTGCCGGCCACGATCTCGGGCTTGGCGCCGGCTAAAGTGAGATCGACCAGCTTACCCTCGCCCGCCGCGATGCCGAGCGGTTCCAGCCAGTCGACCAGCGCCTGCGGCGGACCCGCGATGTCGAGGCCGGCCATGGCCATGTTGTCGACCACCATCGCCGCGCCGCCGCCGGTCGTCGTGGCGACGGCAACGCGCTTGCCTTTTGCCGGCGGGCGATCGACCAGCAGCGCCGGCACGTCGACCAGCGATTCGAACATCGACACGCGCACGATGCCGTGTCGGCGGCAGAACGCGTCGAAGGTGGCGTCGGAGCCGGCGATGGCGCCGGTGTGCGACTTGGCGAGTTCCTGGCCGATGTCGGAACGGCCGAGCTTGTAAGCGATCGCCGGCTTGCCCGCGGCGTGCGCGCGCCGTACGGCACGCGCGAGGCGCTCGCCGTCGCGCAGCGTCTCCATGAACAGCAGGATGGCGTTGGTCCTCGGATCGTCGACCAACAGGTCGGCGATCTCGCCGACCGCGAGATCGACCTCGTTGCCGACCGAGATCAGGCGCGAGAAGCCGATGCCGCGGGCGTCGGCACGCGACAGCAGCGCGCCGATCAGGCTGCCGCTCTGGCTCACCAGGCCCCATGTGCCGGACCGGAGCTTGTCGACGGCGAAGGCGGCATTGGCGGTCAGCGCCACCGCCGGGTCGGTGCTGACGGTGCCGATGCTGTTGGGCCCGACCAGCCGCACGCCGGTCTCGCGCACGATACGTAAAAGATCGTCCTGCATCGAAGCGCCGACCGCACCGGCATCGGCGAAGCCGCCGGCCAGGATCGAGGCGACCTTCACGCCGCGCTTGCCGCACGCCGCCAGCGCCTCGACGGCAGCCTTGCCGTTCAACAGGATATAGGCGTGGTCGATGTCGCCGCTGACGGCATCGAGATCCCTGTATGCCTTCTCGCCTAAAATTTCGGTGCGCGAGGGATTGATCGGCAGGATCTCGCCGGCAAAGCCGTGCTTGCGCAGGAAGCGCTGCGGCCGCGATGTCGTCTTGGCGACATCGGCGGAGGCGCCGATCAGCGCGATGCGCTGCGGTTCGAACAGGGCCTTGAACAGATCGCTCATGGGTTGAGTACAGCACACCTGTCACCCCGAGCGAAGCGAGGGGCCTTTACTGCAACGCGAAAGCTCCCTCGCTCCGCTCGGGATGACAGCAGCCGCCCCCAGAGCACGCGCTATATTCATCGCATGATCCCTCGCCGTACATTCATCGCCGCCTCGCTGGCGGCCGCCCTGCCGGCACAGGCCCAGGCCTGGCCGTCAAAGCCCATCAAGCTCGTCGTTCCCTACGCACCCGGCGGCACGACCGACGTCATCGCCCGCATGGTGGCCGAATATCTCGGTCAGCGGCTCGGCCAGAACATCCTCGGCGACAACAAGCCCCGCCAGGGCGCGATGGTCGGCACCGCGCTGGCCGGCAAGGCGCCGCCCGCCGGCTA
>Ga0081539_10001111_pt1 | contig 48779 bp, 46 predicted proteins | sample TabmetS4T2R2_FD_71023 | JGI IMG/M metagenome (GOLD analysis project Ga0081539, IMG submission 71023) | Tabebuia heterophylla rhizosphere microbial communities from the University of Puerto Rico - S4T2R2 | ecosystem: Host-associated > Plants > Roots > Rhizosphere ... | reverse complement strand
GCTGGAGGCGGGAGGATGGATCGATGTTCTCCCGCCTCCCGCCTCCCGCCTCCCGGCCTCCCGCCTCAGATCACTTCGATCACCGCCGAGTGTCCTGACGCGCCAGCCAGAGCCCGGTCGCGCGTCAGCAATGTCGCTCCGAGCGCCTCGGCGAGCGCCACGTAGGCCGCGTCGTACGCGGTGAGGTTGTCGCGCAATTTCCAGATGCGTGCGAGCAACGTTCCGTGCTGCAAACGACGGATCGGGAATCGCTCGAACAGGCCGAGCGCAAGTCGGCCATGATCTTCTGATATCTCGCCGCGCATCACGTAGCGGCGCAGCACCTGCGCGACCTCGACATCCAGGAGCGCCGGCGCCGCCAGCAGCTCGGATGAGGCGAACAGCCGGCGCTCTATCTGCGCAGCCTCGGACGTTCGAAGGAGCACCTCGACGACCACCGAGGCGTCGGTGACAATCACCGCGCGTCACGTTCGGCGCGCACCGCTTCGGCCGCCGACTCGCGAACGCGCGCGGGTCCGAGCCCCGCGAGACGCTCCTGCATCTCGCCGTAGGTGAGCTGTCCGGCGATCTGCTCGAGCTCCTGCCGCAGGTAATCGGACAGCGTCATTCCGGCGAGCGCCGCGCGCGCACGCAGCCGACGGTGCAGGGCTTCCGGCACGTGCCGGATCTGAATCATCTTCGACATGGTAAATCGCTATCCGTCATGTGGACGACATGCAATATCAGTACGCGACATGTGGCAGTCAAGGCTCGCAAGATCAAAAAAATGCTGGGCGCCATCGTATGTGGATAAAGTATCCAGTTGCTTATTCATTGGATGAACGTCGGTTAGGGGAGTAGTCAACAGAGTTATCCGCATTATATTTGCGCAGATTTCCGCACCGGTCCCGACCGCACGCCTGACCGTTGGCGTCAGGTCATTACGTCCCTCCTTTCACCGCGACTCACTCGCAAGGATCTGGGAGTGTCATCAGAAATGATCTTCGAGTTCGAGGAAAGCGCGACTCAGAACGCGCGGATGAAAGTCGTTGGTGTCGGCGGCGGCGGGGGCAATGCCGTCAACCGGATGATCGATGAGCACCTCGAGGGTGTCGAGTTCATCTCCGTCAACACCGACTCGCAAGCGCTACTGAACTCCAAGTCCGACGTCAAAATCCAGATCGGGAAGAAGCTCACGCGCGGGCTCGGAGCCGGCGCCCGACCGGAGATTGGACGTCAGGCGATCGAGGAGAACCGCGACGAAGTAACGCGGGTCCTTGGCGGCGCCGACATGGTGTTCGTCACCTGCGGCATGGGGGGCGGCACCGGTACCGGGGCGGCGCCCGTCATCTGCGAGCTCGCGCGCAACGCGGGCGCCCTCACCGTCGGCATCGTCACCAAGCCGTTCCTCTTCGAGGGACGGAAGCGCATGCGTCAGGCGGAGCAGGGCATTGCGGACATGCGCCGCAACGTGGACACGATGATCGTCGTGCCGAACGAGCGTCTCCTCGCGGTCGTCGGGAAGGGCATCCCCTTCCAGGACGCGCTCAAGAAGGCCGACGAGGTGCTGCTGCACGCCACGCAAGGGATCTCTTCGCTCATCAGCGTCACTGGTCTGGTGAACGTCGATTTCGCGGACGTCCGTACCGTGATGCAGAATGGCGGCTCGGCGCTGATGGGCACCGGGATCGGTCGCGGCGAGAACCGCGCGGTGGAGGCGGCGCAGGAGGCGATAAGCTCGCCGCTCCTGGATAACGTGAGCGTCGCCGGGGCGACTGGCGTGCTCGTCAATATCACTGGCGGGGCCGACCTCACCCTCGGCGAGGTCCATCAGATCAACGAGATCATTCACGACGCCGTCGGGGACGACGCAGAGATCATCTTCGGCGCGGTCCACGAACCGGCGATGCAGGGTGAGATTCGCGTCACCGTCATCGCCACGGGCTTCGACAGGGCGCTGCAACAGGGCATTCCAATCACCCAGGAACCCCCGGCGGCTGTCCTCCCCAAGCCGAGCGGGTCGCCCGTGATTCCTTTCCCGTCCAATCGTCCTGTGCGTGTCGGCGGGACGATCCCGCGGCCGAGCGCCCCCACGCTCGGTACGCAAAATCCCGATGCCGCACGTCCGCGGCCGGCCGGCAATGAGCGTAGTGGTGGGGGAGGGTCGCAGGATCTCTCGGACATGGAGATTCCGACCTTCATTCGGAGACAGATGGATTGACGTCGTTGAAGAAGGCCCGCGCCATCGCGTACGGCGTGGTGGCGCTGCTTGCTGTCGCCGCCATCGTGCTTACCAGCCCGTTGCCCCCGCGCGCCAATACCCCCGCCGGTGAGATCCTCTCGCGACAGCCTGCGTATGTGATGCAGGAGCGGCACGACACAGTCGGTCGTGGCGAGAACCTGTTCACCGTGCTCGCGCGCGGTGGTGTCAGCGAGATGGTCGCTCGCGAAGCGATCAAAACCGCGACGACGCTCGACATGCGGCGCATTCCCGCGGGCATGCCCGTGCTGGTCCGCAGCGATTCCACGGACACATTGAAGACCGAGATCATTCTCCAGCTTGCGGTCGACCGCGTGCTCACGATCAAGCGGAACGCGACGGGTTGGGCCGCGGAAGAAGCGCGGCTCCCGTGGACGACCGATACCGTCGTCGTGACAGCGAACATCAAGTCGAATCTGTACGAGGCGATGGATGCCGCGGGGCGGGATCTGCTCCCCTCGGACGCGCGGCAGCAGCTCACGTGGGCGCTCGCCGACATCTATGAATATCGTGTGGACATGAGCCGCGACCTTCAGGTCGGGGACTCGTTCCGCGTGCTCGCGGAGCGCAGCGTCGGTCCGCGTGGCGCGGTCCGCATCGGCAAGATCATCGCCGCGACCGCGACGCTGTCCGGCTCCACCGTCGAAGCGATCCGCTTCAACAGCCAGCGCGTGAACGCCGACTTCTTCGACCAGAACGGGCGTTCGCTGCGTGCGGGCTTCCTGCGCGCGCCGGTGCAGTTCCGCCGCATCTCGAGCCGCTTCGGCCTGCGGCGCCATCCGATCCTCGGGACGATGCGTCGTCACCAGGGTACGGACTATGCCGCCGACGCGGGCACCCCCGTGCGCGCCATTGGCGAGGGCGTCGTGATGCGCGCGAGCTGGCACAACGGCTACGGCAATCTCCTCGAGATCCGCCACAAGGGCGGCATCGTGACGCGGTACGGGCATCTGCGGGCGTTCGCCAAGGGCATTCATTCAGGCTCGCACGTCAGCATCGCGCAGACCGTCGCCTACGTGGGATCGACGGGCCTCAGCACGGGTCCGCACCTGCACTTCGAGCTACTCGTGAATGGTGCGCAGCGAAATCCGAGCACCGCGCTGCGCAACGCGAGCAGCGATCCGATTCCAGCGTCGGAGCGCGCGGCCTTCGCCGCGATGCGCACGCGCATGCTGGCGATGTTCGATTCGCCGCGGACCCTGGCGAGCGCCGAAAGCGCGAGCGTGAGGCAGGCGGGCAAGCAGCAGCAGTAAATGCCGCCGCGCGCTTCGCGCGCGGATTGGCCGCCCTTCGGGCGGATGGGCCGCCCTTCGGGCGGATTAGCCGCGCTTCGCGCGGATCTGCAGCCACGTCACGCACCTGGCCAATCCGCAGCGTAGCTGCCGCGGACGTTGTCATCCTGAGGTGCGCAGCACCGAAGGATCTACTTTCATTGAGTGGATCCTTCGCTTCGCTCAGGATGACACGCCTTCAATGATCGGTTGGCTCGTCGGCGCGGCTGTCGGAATCCTCCTCGCGCTCCTCCAATACGGCCGCACACGCACGCCGCCGCTGGCGCGCGGCACGCTCGCGCTGATGCGCGCGATGGCGGTGGCGCTCGTCGTCGCGCTCTTGCTCGACGCTCCCGTCGGACGCGCGCGGCCGGCGCGCCCGTGGGTGTTCGTCGACGCGTCGCAGAGTATGATGCGCGCGGACAGCGCGCTATGGCGCGCTGCGCGCGACACGGCGCGCGGCATTCGCGCGGAATCGACGTGGATCTTCGGCGACACGGTGCGGGCCGACGACGCTGCGCGTACGCCATCCGACCCGAAGTCGCGCGTGCGCCCGGTCGTCGAGCGCACGATCGTCGCCGGCCGCCCGGTGGTGATCGTCACCGACGGAGAGGTACAGGACTCGAGCGCTCTCGACGCGCTGGCCGGCGGTTCGCGCGTCGTCGTGCTCGCGCGCGGCAGCCGCGCCGATGCTGCCGTCATGTCGATGGAAGCGCCACGGGCGATCGTCGAGGGCGATTCGCTCGCGGTTCGCGTGACGATCGGCGCGGGTGGTGCGGGCGCGGGCGCCGGCACGGTGTCGCTTCTCCTCAACGACAATCAGCTGGGACGGTGGCCACTGGAGGCGATGTCCCCGTGGGGAGAACGGCAATACGACCTCCGCGTCCGCATCGCCGCGGTTGCGACAGCCGCGGCATTGCGCGTCGCCCTTACCAGCGCCGGGGACGCCGAGCCGCGCAACGACACGCTTGGCGCCTCGATCGACATCTCCCGCGCCGCGAGCGCCGTGTTCGTGTCGACGTCCCCCGATCAGGATGCGCGCTTCGCCCTCGGCGTGCTGCGTGGAGCGCTCGCGCTGCCCACGCGGGGCTTTCTGCGCGTCGCTCCGGGTAATTGGCGCCAGGAGGGCACGCTCGCGCCGGTGACGGAAGCCGAGGTACGGCAGGCGGTCCGCGACGCGCCGGTTGTGATCATCCATGGTGACACCGCGATCTTCGGCGCACCACAAACGGTCGCCGTCGGGCCGCTTGCGCTCATGGTCCCACCCGACGGCGACGACGGGGAATGGTATCCGAGCGGCGCGCCGATGTCGCCCCTCAGCTCCGCGCTCGCCGCCGTGCCCCTCGAGAGTTTGCCGCCGGTTTCTGCCGGGACACCCGCGCGCGGCGAATGGACGGCGCTCGAGGCGAGGCGAGGGCGCGAGGCGACACGCCGCCCGCTCGTCGTCGGACGGGAGACGCCGCGGCGCGTGGTCACCGTCACGGGCTCGGGCTTCTGGCGCTGGCGCTTCCGCCCGGGCGCCAGCGCCGACGCGTATGCCGCGCTGTGGGGAGGCATCTTCGATTGGCTCGCGGCGGAACGCGCGGACCGACGCGCCGCCGTTCCCGACGAAAGCGTCGTTCGCGCCGGCCAGACCATTCGGTGGCGCCGTGGCTCGTTCACGGACTCGGTCGTACGTGTCCTGATGCGGCGGCGCGGCCCGGCGGCGAAGGACACGCTCGTGATGCGATTCTCCGCGACGTCCGCCCTCGCCGAGTCGCCGCCCCTCGGTGCGGGTACCTACGACGTCACGGTGCCCGGGGGACGCGCATTGCTCGTCGTGAACGCGTCGGCGGAGCTCCTCCCGACACGCCCGCGGATCCGATCGGGAGCCGTCGGACGCCAGTCGCGCGCGGATGCCGCGAGGCGCACCCGCAGCGTCGCAGCGCTGTACGCGGTCGCCGTGCTGCTCCTGTGTCTCGAGTGGATCCTGCGACGTCGCGCGGGATTGCGGTGAGCTGGGTCGATGACCTCGCGTCGCCCGCCGGACGGGAATTGCTCCAGCTGCTTTCCGCGGAGACGCTGAGCGCCGACACCGAGCTCCGGACGTTGACGCGCCTGCGCGCGCAATTCCCGCGCGACCTCGTGAACGCGGCCGTCGAGCAGACCAAGCTGCGCCGCCGGGCTGAATCCAAGTTCAGCCGCGCGCATCGCATGCTGTTCACGCGACACGGGCTGGAACAGGCGTCGTCGGAACGCATGGCGCGGCATCACGCCACGCGCTTCGAGCGGTTCGGAATGATCGCCGACCTGTGCTGCGGCATCGGCGGAGATCTCGTGGGCCTTGCCGCCGAACATCCGGTCGTCGCCGTGGACAAGGATGCGCTACACCTGGAGATCGCGCAGTTCAACGCGGCTGCGCACGACGTGCGCGAGCGCGTGAGCGCGATCTGCGGCGATGTGAGAGACGTCGATCTCTCCGGCGTCGACGCCGTGTTCATCGATCCGGCACGGCGCACCACTGAGCGTCGGCTCGCCGCCGGCGCGAGTGAGCCACCGCTCGAGTGGTGCTTCGCGCTCGCGGAACGCGTCGCCGCTGTCGGCATCAAGGCCAGTCCCGCGCTTCCGCTCGAGGTCGTCCCCGGCGATTGGGGCGTCGAGCTCGTGTCCGAGGATCGCGAGCTGAAGGAAACCGTGCTCTGGTCTCCCTCAGTCCGGACTTCGCCGCGCAGGGCAACGCTGCTCCCTTCAGGCGAGTCGCTCGAGCCACTCCCTGGCGCCGCCGTGGCCATCATGCCGCCCGGCGCGTACCTCATCGACCCGGATCCCGCGATCACACGCGCCGGACTCGTCGAGGATCTGGCGAGGAAGCTCGGAGACGTGTGGAAGATCGACGCACGCGTAGGCTTCCTCACTGCGGACAGCGCCATCATGACGCCCTTCGGCCGCACGATGGCGATCGAGGCGTCAATGCCGTGGAGCCTCGCGGCGGTGCGCGACGCGCTGCGCAGGCTGGACGTCGGCAGCGTCGATATTCGGAAGCGCGGGTCCGCGGTCGACGTCGACGACCTGCAGCGGCGGCTCAAGCTCGACGGGACGCGCAACGCCACGGTCGTGCTGACGCGTGTCGACGACAGGCCGTGGGCATTCGTGACCACAGCGGCAAAAGGGTGATCGGTGCGCGTTTCAGCCGTCAAACGAGACGCAGCGCGCTGTAGATTGCCCCCATGAGTCGCATACTCTCGCGCGCGAGCGACGTTCGGCAGCGGTCGCTGTGGCAGAAGATCAAGGACGTCGCCCTCATGGACGTCGGGGTCATCGCGCGTGGGGGCGTGGAGGCAGGCTCGCTCGAGCGGCTCGAGCAGTTGCTGCTGGAGGCGGACTTCGGCGTCCCGGTCACCGTGCGGCTGGTGGACGACGTCTCGCGCCTCGCGCAGAAGGGGCTCGCGCGATCGGACGCGGATTTTCTCGCGGCGTTACGCGACGGCGTCGAGACCGCGTTGCGCTCGGGCAACTCGTCCCCGGGTCTCGTGCAATCCTCACAGAAGCCCACGGTGATCCTCGTCGTCGGGGTCAACGGCACGGGCAAGACGACGTTCATCGGCAAGCTGAGCCAGCGTCTGGCGAATGAAGGGAAGCGCGTCCTCCTCGCCGCCGGCGACACGTTTCGAGCGGGCGCGATCGATCAATTGAAGGTGTGGGCGCAACGGACAGGCGCGGAATTCGTGGGCGCGACCGCGGGCGCGGATCCGGCAGCAGTCGCGTTTCAGGCGATCGACGCGGCCGTGACGCGCAACATCGACGTCGTCATCGTCGACACCGCGGGACGTCTGCACACGAGCGCGGGTCTCATGGATGAGCTGCGCAAGGTCGTCCGCGTCGTCGCCAAGCGTCTCCCGGGCGCGCCCCACGAAACCCTTCTCGTGCTCGATGGCACGATCGGACAGAATGCGGTCCAGCAGGCGCGAGAGTTTGCGTCGGCGGTTCCAGTCACCGGACTTGTGATGACGAAGCTCGACGGGACAGCCCGCGGGGGCGTCGTCGTCGCCGCGCATGAAGCGATCGACGTTCCCGTCAAGTTCCTCGGCGTCGGGGAGAAGGCGGGCGATCTTGTGCCGTTCGAGGCGGCCGACTTCGCGTCGGAACTCTTCAGTGAGGCATAGCCTTGTAAACGACGCTTGTCCGCTTGTCGGCTTGTCAAAGCGCATCGGCGCTCGTGACAAGCTGACAAGCCGACAAGCGTAGTTGCGAACGGCGCCGCAATGCCCGGGTCCGCCACACGACCATCCCACCTCGACACGCCCATTACGTATCTGAAAGGCGTCGGGCCGGCGCGCGCGGAGGCGTTCAAGAGACTCGGCGTTCTCACGGCGGGCGATCTGCTCTTTCACATCCCGCATCGCTACGAGGACGCGACCACGGTGTCGCAAATCTCCTCGCTCGAGACGGGGATGCAGGCGACGATCATCGGCCGCGTGATCTCCAAGGGCATCATCCCGACGCGCAGAGGTCTGCGAATCTTCCAGGCGGTGCTCAAGGACGACACCGGGATGATCGAGGCCGCGTGGCCGGGACAGCCGTACCTGGATCGCACGATTCAAAAGGGGGACGCGCTCCTCGTGAGCGGGATCGTGCGCTTCTTCCACGGGCGCCAGCTGCAGCCGCGCGAGTTCATCAACCTCGGCGACGAGGAGCAGGGCACCGGCGAAGGTCGTGTGCTGTCCGTGTATCCGGCGACGGAAGGGCTGTCGTTCAAGGTCATCCGGTCGATCGTCGACGCGCACCTCGACGGACTGATCGCGCTCGTGGAAGAGTACCTGCCACGCGACGTGCTGGCGCGAGCCGCGGTTCCGCCGATTCGCGACGCGTTGCGCATGGTGCACCGGCCGGCGTCGCTCGCCGAGGCGTCCGACGGCCGCGCACGCCTTGCGTTCGAGGAGCTGTTTTTCGTCCACGTGCTGCACCAGCGTGCGCGGTCGCTCGCGCGCGAGCACCGCAGCGGCATCCGGTACGAGAACAAGCGCGACCTGACGTCGCGTCTCAGAGAATCGTTGCCCTACGAGCTCACTGGCGCGCAGGTGCGCGCGTCGCGCGAGATCTTCGCGGACATGTGCAGCGACCGTCGAATGCACCGTTTGCTCCAGGGCGACGTCGGGAGCGGCAAGACCATCGTCGCCCTCTTTGCTGCGCTGCTCGCCATGGAGAACGGATACCAGGCCGCGCTCATGGCGCCGACGGAGCTTCTGGCGGAACAGCACGCGCGTACCTTCGACGCGCTCCTCGCGCCCCTCGGCGTCATCCCCGTCCTCGTGACGGGAAGCCTATCGGCGAAGGCGCGCCAGCACGCGGCGGCGCGCATGGCGTCCCATGAGCCCGTGATCGTCGTCGGAACGAACGCGCTCGTGCAGGAGGCGACCGATTTCGCGAAGCTGGGTCTCGCGATCGTGGACGAGCAGCATCGCTTCGGGGTCGAGCAGCGCAAGCAGCTTGGCGCGAAGGGCGAGGCGCCCGACGTCCTTCTCATGTCGGCGACGCCGATCCCGCGATCCCTGGCGCTCACACTGTACGGCGATCTCGATCTCAGTATCCTCGACGAGCGACCGCCCGGCCGACGGCCGGTGGTGACCGGCTTGCGCGGAGAGTCCGGACGCGAGCGCGTCCTCGCATTCGTGAACAAGCAGCTCGACGACGGGCGTCAGGCCTACATCGTCTATCCGGTCATAGCGGAGTCGGAGAAGACCGATCTCAAGGCTGCGACGACGATGTTCGAGGCGCTCACGGCGGACGGTGGCGCATTCGCCGAGCGGAAAGTGGCGCTGCTGCACGGACGCATTCCGGCCGACGAACGCGATCGCATCATGCGCGAATTCCGCGACGGCCGCATCCAGGTCCTGATCGCCACCACGGTCATCGAGGTTGGCATCGACGTGCCGAACGCGTCGGTCATGGTGATCGAGCACCCGGAGCGCTTCGGCCTGTCGCAGTTGCACCAGCTGCGGGGTCGGGTGGGGCGCGGCGCCGCCGAGTCCTTCTGCATCCTGCTCGGCGACCTGTCGCCCGAGGCGCGCGATCGTCTCGAGCTCTTCGTCCGCACCGACGACGGCTTCGAGATCGCGCGCGCCGACCTTCGGTTGCGTGGCATGGGCGATCTTTTCGGCGAGCGTCAGAGCGGCGTCCCGACGTTTCGGGTCGCCGATCCGATGCGGGACGAAGAGCTGAGCGACCGCGCGCGGGTAGAAGCGGAGCGCCTCCTCTCCTCGGATCCGGAGCTGCAGGCGCGCGAGCATGCCGCGCTACGCACCGTGCTCAACGCACGCTATTCCCGCGCGCTAGACCTTTTCCGCGTCGGGTGAACCGGGAGGAGGGCTCAGGGCTGAGGGCTGAGGGCTGAGGCGAGACAGCGCGGTTCTCCTCAGCCCTCGGCCCTCAGCATCACGGTTTTGAAGGGGGCGCCGCCAGCCGCTTCTTGATTCGGTCCAGCTCTTCCCTGGCTTTCGCCAGCTCGTCCTTGAGGCGCTCCACCTCTTTCACGTTGTCGTCGTCGCGCCTCTCGCTGGCTTGCTGGCGGCTTTCGGCGGCGTTCGCGCGTGCCTGCTGGAGAGCGGCCGTAACGCGTGCGAGCTGCTGCGAATCCCTGGCGAGGCGGCGGAGGGCGCTCGCTTCCGCTTTGTGGGACGGATTCGTCGCGGCGAGATAGCGATCGAGGAGTATGACCGCGCTATCCGTGGAGGCGCGCGCATTCGTGGGATCGAGATGCGATACGGCGCGCCAGTACAGGGAATCGACGGCAGCGGACTCCATGGGCGCATCTCGAGACATACGGACGCGCGCGTGCACACATGCCGCCGCGAGCGGCACGGCGGCCAGCAGAAACAGCCGCTTCACGCGAGCTGGACCTCGGCGCGCCGGACGCTTCTCGAGCTGCGTCGGCTCACCGAGTGCTGCGGCAAAACAATGGTGAACGTGGTTCCGACGCCCGGTTCGCTCTCGCAGCAGATCGTTCCGCCATGTGCCTCGACGATCTGGCGCGAGATCGCGAGGCCGAGCCCGGACCCACCGGTTGCGGCGCTCTCCTGATTGTCCGCCTGGAAGAACTTGTCGAAGATGCGCGGCACCTGGTCCGGCGGGATACCCGCGCCGGTATCGCGCACTTCCATCTGTACGCTGTGGTCCGTGGGGAGCACGGTGAGCTGCACCTCGCCACCCCGGTTCGTGAACTTGAAAGCGTTCGACAGCAGGTTCCCGAGCACCTCGTTCATGCGGTCGGCGTCCCATTGCACCGTCTCGGGAAGTCCGTCCTGCGCGGTGACCCGGAACAGAATGCCGCGCTGGTCGGCGAGTACCTGGAACGCGTCCTCGAGATTGTGCAGGAAGCCGCGCAACTCGACCGGACGCACATCGATCTTGGCGCCGGCCTCGAAGCGTGTGACGTCGAGCAGCTGCTTCACCAGCCGCGCAAGCGTCTTCGCCTGTTTCTCGAGCGTGTCGGCGACGTTGCGCTGCTTCGGCGTGAGCGGCCCGTACAGATCCTCCTGCAGCAGCTGCGTGTAACCGATGATCACGTTGATCGGCGTCTTGAGCTCGTGGGATGCGACGGAAACGAACTCCGCCTTCATCTTGTCGAGCTCCTTGAGCTGCCGGGTCATTTCCGCGAAGCTCGCCGCAAGCGTACCGAACTCGTCCTCACGGGAAGGGAGGATCGCCAGCTTGGTGTCGAAGTTTCCGTCAGCCACCTGACGCATCCCCCGTTCGAGCTCGCTGACGGGCCCGCTTACGCTGCGGGTGAGCCGAACCGCAATGATTGCAAAGAAGATGAGGGAGAGCGCCAACCCGATGATGGCGAAGGAACCGCCGCGCTTTGCTGCACTTGCGGCCTGAGCCACTCGCTCCCGAGTGCGTTCGCGGAGGGTACGCTCGGCTGCCACGACCGCGATCTCGGCGCGGGTGATAGCGGGGATAACCTGCTCCTTGGAGAGCTGCTCCGCGTCACGGTCACGTCTGGCGACAGCGGCCTCGTGCTCCGCTTGAGCCCCGGTGCCGACCGTCGCCATCGCGCCGCGGATGTTGCGCGCCGCACGGCCGAGGTCGTACGCGTCGAGAGAGTCGGCGAGGCGCTCGACGTCCTGCACGCGATCCATCATCGCGCTCCGGCTCTTGTCATCGCGGACGAAAAGCACGGCCATCTCTGCGGTGCGCAGATCGTTGATCGCGTCGCGGAGCCTGCCAAGGAGCAGCGAAGCAGCAAAATCCCCGTCGCGCAACTTCTTCGCTTCCCCGTGTAGCTTGTCGAGCGACCGGGTGGCGAAGAGCAGTGGAACGATCAGGATGACTGCGATTGTGAGGAGGCTGGCGGTCAGCCTGGCACGCAGTGTCATGTAGGGCAGAAGTTTCCTTCAGTTTGTGTGCAAGGACAACGCCGCCGCGTTGGGCCTGCCGGGCACGTTCCGATACACCTACTCTTCCTCACCGCCCAATATCACAATCATGGCTCTGAGAAACACCCGGCTCGCTGCGCTCAAGGAGCACGTCGGCCAGTCGGTGACGACGCACGCGTGGGTCACCCACCTCCGGTCATCCGGAAAGATCGCTTTCGCCGTGTTGCGAGACGGCGGCGGCGTCGCGCAGGCAGTCATCGTGAAAACACAGGTGGCTCCGGCAGTCTGGGAGCGCTTCCAGGAGCTGACGCTGGAATCGTCGGTTCGCGTCACGGCAGAGGTCAAAGCCGAGCCTCGCGCGCCGGGCGGCTTTGACTTGCTGGTATCCGATCTCGCGATCATCGGCAAAAGCCCGCTCGATTACCCGATCCAGCCGAAGGAACACGGCGTCGATTTTCTCCTCGACCACCGGCACCTGTGGCTCCGCAGCCCGAAGCAGCGGGCGATCTTCGTCGTGCGCAACGAGGTCGAGCAAGCCATTCACGATTTCTTCTACGCGCGCGGCTTTCTGCGCTGCGACACGCCGATCCTCACCGCGGCGATCGGCGAACGGAGCGGTCTGTTCGAGACGCAATACTTCGAGGAGGGAACGGCGTACCTCGCGCAGACCGGCCAGCTGTACGGCGAAGCCGCAGCCGCGGCGTTCGGGCTGATCTACACCTTCGGGCCGACGTTCCGCGCCGAGAAGTCCAAGACTCGGCGGCACCTGACCGAGTTCTGGATGATCGAGCCGGAGATGGCGTGGTACGACTCCGAGGACAACATGCGGCTGCAGGAGGACTTCGTGTCCTTCATGGTGCAGCGCGCGCTGGAACGCTGCGCGGAGTCGCTGAAGGTCCTGGAGCGGGACACATCCAAACTCCAACCGGTGAAGCCCCCCTTTCCGCGGATCGAGTACACCCAGGCGGTCGAGATTCTTCGGAAGAAGGGGAGCGGGATCGAGTGGGGGCAGGACCTCGGTGCGGAAGACGAAGCGCTCCTCGTCGCGGACTACGACCGTCCCGTGTTCGTCATGAATTATCCGAAGGAGGCCAAGGCCTTCTATATGAAGGAGAATCCGGCGGACACCCGCACGGTTCTCTGCGACGACTGCCTGGCGCCGGAGGGGTACGGCGAGATCATCGGCGGCTCACAGCGCGAGGACGATCACGACAAGCTGGTCGCGCGAATCAAACATGAGGGGCTGCCGCTGGAGGCGTACGACTGGTTCCTCGAGCTGCGCAAATACGGCACGTTCGTGCATTCCGGCTTCGGCCTCGGTCTCGAGCGCACCGTCGCATGGATCTGCGGGCTGCAGCACATCCGCGAGGCGTCGCTGTTCCCGCGCATGATGTATCGCTTGAGGCCGTAGGGCTGAGGGCTGAGGGCTGAGGGCTGAGTGCTGAGGGCTGAGGGCTGAGGTGTACGTTTCCGCGCAGCCCCCAGCCCCCAGCCTCCAGCCTCCAGCCTCCCAGCCTCCAGCCTCCCAGCCTCCAGCCTCCCGCCTCCCGCCTCCCGCCCTCAGCCCTCAGCCCTCTTTACCTCGTCCCAGAGCGAATCGAGTACGGCGAGGCCGGCGTCGGCGACGCGAATACCGCGGTCGCGAGCGAGCTGCTCGATGCCGGCAAAGCGCCGCTCGAACTTGCGGTTTGCGCGGTCGAGCGCGAGCGCGGGGTGCACTCCCGCCTCGCGCGCCAAATTCACGACCGCGAAGAGCAGATCACCGATCTCGCCCTGCAGCTTGTCCTGATCGCCCGCCGCGAGCTCGCCCGACACCTCATCCAGCTCCTCGCGCACCTTGTCGAGCGGGCCGTCCGACGTGGGCCAGTCGAAGCCGACGCCCGCCGCGCGGTCCTGGAGCCGAAAGGCGCGATGCAGCGCGGGCAAGCCTGCCGGAAGTCCTTCGTCGATCGACTCCCGCTTCCTGGCTTTCATCTTCTCCCACGGCTCGCGCACGCCATCGCCGTACAGGTGCGGATGCCGCCCCTTCATCTTCGTGAGGAAGCTCTCCGCGATGTCGTACATCGTGAACGCGCCGCGCTCCTCAGCGATGACCGCGTGAAAGAGGATCTGCAGCAGGAGGTCGCCGAGCTCCTCGCGCAGACGCGTGTCGTCGCCGGACTGGAGCGCGTCGTCCACCTCGTATGCCTCTTCGATCAGGTAAGGTCGGAGCGACTCGTGCGTTTGCGCCGCATCCCACTCGCAGCGGCGTCGCAGGTCGCGCATCAGGGCGAGCGTATCTTCAAGCGAGGGTTTCACTTGCTGCCTCTCCGGTATATACTTCGCGCGCTCACTGTCATCCCTGGCCCGTCGGTCATCCCGAGCGCAGCGAGGGATCTGCAGTAGCAGCATCACAATAACTGCAGATCCGTCGGTCGCTTCGCTCCCTCAGGATGACTGCGTAGAAAATGCAACGGCTGATGACGCGCGCCTGGGTCGAGATCGACCTTGGCGCGTTGGTGCGTAATGGGGAGACGTTCGCGCGTGCCGCGGGCGTCCCGCTGTTGCCGATGGTCAAAGCCGACGCGTACGGACTCGGCGCTGTGCGCGCTGCTCACGCGCTGCGCGTGCTGAAGCCGTGGGGGTTCGGCGTCGCGACCGTCGAAGAGGGGCACGAGCTGCGCCGGTCGGGAATCGAGGAGCCGATTCTCGTGTTCTCGCCGCTGCTCCCCTCGCAATTCGATTCCGCGCGGCGCGCGCGCCTGTGTCCGGTGCTCGGCGATCGCGTCGCCATCGAGCGCTGGGCGCACACGGAGCAACCCTGGCATCTGGCGATCGACACGGGGATGAATCGGGCTGGCGTCCCGTGGCGCGAGGTCGCCGGCGTGCGGGACCTCGTGGCCGCGCACCCACCCGAGGGCGCATGCACGCACTTCCACACCTCGCAGTTGCCGAACGGGTCGCGTGAAGAGCAGGAGCAGCGATTTCACGACGCGCTGGCGCAGCTGCCCTTTCCTCCGAAATTGCTTCACGCCGACAACTCCGCCGCCGTCGAACATCGGCAGCCGTCGCCGTTCAACCTCGCGCGGCCGGGAATCTTTCTCTACGGCGTCGGCAGCGGACACGGTGCGTCGATAGAACCCGAGCCTGTCGCGACGATGCGAGGCCGCATCGTCGAAATTCGCGTCGTACAGGAAGGCGATACGGTGGGCTACGACGCGTCGTGGCGCGCTGAGCGTGCCGGTCGCATCGCGACGGTGACCCTCGGCTACGCGGACGGATACCGACGTGGACTCGGCAATCGCGCGTATGTGCTGATGAAGGGCGAGCGAATCCCCGTGGTCGGACACGTCACGATGGACATGACGATGATCGACGTGACCGACAAGAAGTGCGTCGTCGGCGACGTCGTGACGCTGATCGGACGCGACGGCGGCGAACTGCTCACGGTGAGCGACGTCGCCGCGTTCGCGGAGTTTTCTCCTTACGAGATTCTGACCGGACTTCGCGGCCGGCTGCCGCGCATCTACACCGAAACGGACGAATGACGCGTATGAAGCGCGCCGCGATCATCGTCCTCGACGGCGTGGGAATCGGTGAAGCGCCGGACGCCGCACGATACGGCGACGTCGGCTCGAACACGCTCGGCAATGTCGCGCGCGCCATCGGAGGATTGCGGCTGCCGAATCTCGAGCGCGCCGGGCTGGGACGCATCGCTCCGCTGCAAGGTGTCGAGCCGGTGACGCAACCGACGGGGGCGTACGGCCTCATGGTGCCCGCTTCAGCCGGCAAGGACAGCACGACGGGACATTGGGAAATAGCCGGGGTGCATCTTGCCAGGCCGTTTCCGACGTACCCGCATGGCTTTCCGCGCGAGATCATCGGCGAGTTCGAGCGCCGCACGGGGCGCGGGATTCTCGGCAATAGCGTGGGGAGCGGCACGGCGATCATCGCGCAGTTCGGCGCCGAGCATCAGCGGACGGGCAAGTGGATCGTGTACACGTCGGCGGATTCCGTCTTCCAGATCGCGTCGCACGAGGACACCGTCCCGCTGCCCGAACTGTACCGCGCGTGCGAGATCGCGCGCGAGATGCTCGTGCCGCCGCATGACATCTCACGCGTGATCGCGCGGCCGTTCGCGGGATCGCCGGGACAATTCGTCCGCACCGCGAACCGCCGCGACTTTTCCATCGCGCCTCCGGAGACCACGCTCCTCGATGCGCTCGCGGCCGCGGGTATCGCTCGCACCGGTGTCGGCAAGGTGGATGATCTGTTCGCCGGACGCGGCATCGCGTCACATCACGGGCCGGACAATGCGGCGGGCATCGCGCGCATCCTGGAATGGCTCCGTGGTAAGACTGATGGGTTGCTGTTCGGCAATCTTGTAGATTTCGACCAACTCTTCGGGCACCGGAACGATGTTGAGGGGTTCTATGGTGCATTGCGTCAATTCGACGCGGCCGTGCCCGACTTGCTCGCCGCCATGCGGGAGGATGATCTGCTCTTCGTGACCGCCGACCACGGCAACGATCCGACGACGCCGTCGACGGACCATGCCCGGGAGTGTGTTCCCTTGCTGGCGCTTGGACAGCGGGTGCGGGGTGCCGACCTCGGTCGCCGCAAGACCTTTTCCGATCTGGGCGCGACCGTGGCGGAATTCTTCGGCGTCGAGTTTCGCGGACGGGGGTCGTCGTTCCTCCGCTCGGTGCTTGCATGAGAGTGGCGGGCAAGAACAGTCGCGGGGCGGTTCGTGCGGCATCGAAGACCTCGAGCGAGGACGGCGACATCGAGGCGCGACTGCGCGAGCGCGCGCTCCTTGCCATGGAGCGCGCCTACGCACCGTACTCCAACTTCCAGGTGGGCGCCGCGCTGCTGGGCAGCGACGGCAGCATCACCTGCGCGGGCAACGTCGAGAACGCGGCATTTCCCGCGGGTACGTGCGCCGAGCGCGCGGCGCTCGCCTGCGCGGTCGCGAGCGGCGTTCGGTCCTTTCGCGCCCTGGTGATCGCGACGTCCGCAGAGGAACCGACGTCCCCATGCGGCATGTGCCGCCAGGCGCTCGTCGAGTTTTCTCCAGAGCTCGACATCATCAGCGTGACGCGCGCGGGTAAGGAAGCGCGGTGGCGGCTTGGGGAGCTGCTCCCCCACGCGTTCTCGCCACGATCGCTCCAGCGCACGGACTAGGCGCAGCGAATGTCTCGGAAGTCCTGGGTCAGACGGGCGCAGCCGCTGTTGCTCGCCGGCGCCATCCTCGCGGCCTTCGCCGCGTGCGAGGAACAGCTCGATGCAGGGCTGGCGTGTCCCGCGCTGTGCCCGCCCACGCAGCTCGGCGTCCGTGACACGACGTTCTTCGCCGTCGCGCTGGACACGTCGATCGCGGGCTTTCCATCGCTCGGCGCGGAGCTAGAGCTCTTTCTCGCGTCCTTCGGCGACACGCTCGAGACGCGCGGCGTCATCCGCTTCGACTCGCTCCCGCGAAAGTTCTTTCACAACAACTCGGTCGCGGACAGCGACATCGTCGCGATCGATACGGGCGCTGCGCTGCTCCTGCGCATCGTCACCGGTGACACGATCGGTCCACCCACGACCATCGAAGCGTACGACGTCAATCTCGGCGGCGCGGACGACACGGATCCGCTGGCCTCGTCGTCGGCCTTCACCAGCGATCGATTGCTGGGCTCGCGCACCATCCCCGCGGATTCATTGAAGGACTCGGTGCGGATTCCGATCGATCGGCAGAAGCTCCTGGCCAGGATCCAGGCGGACTCGCCGAGCAACCGCCTGCGCATCGGGCTGCGAGTGGGACAGGGATCGACGCTGCGCGTCGCGTCGCAGAACACCTTCGGGCAAGCGCTGCTCATGTTCCGCCCCGCGGCCGGCGACACATCGGTTTCCATCGATACGATTCGGCCGCTGAACCGGGCGCCGGGCGAACCCGTCGTCCAGAGCGATTTCCGGGACTATCTCATCGTGGCGAAGGGACCTCCTCCGCCGCCGACGTCACCCCAGACCGTGCTGCGCATCGGCGGGATCCCAGGACGACGAGCCTATCTGCGCTTCGACATTCCGTCGCGCATCATCGACAGCAGCAACGTCATCCGCGCGACGCTCCTGATGACGCAGGTGCCGAATCGCCAGGCGCCTCGTCCGCGGGACACGATCGCGCTGGCCCCGTTCGTGGTGTCCGCGGGTCCGGCCATCACCGATCTGTCGCGCGCGCTGCTGTTTCTCACGACGTCCAACCGCGTGGACAGCGTGCAGACGTTCGCCGCGGACTCGGGTGTGAAGTCGTTCGAGATGATCGGGCTGCTCGCGTTCTGGACCTCGACCGCGGCCGAGAAGACCCCTCGCGCGATCGCCCTGAGGTCCGCAACGGAAACAACGGGCTTCGGCCTGGCGGATTTCTTCTCCATCGAAGCCCCGCTCGCGGTGCGGCCGCGGCTGCGCATCACGTTCATCCCGCGGCGGGAAGGAGGGATACCATGAGGCCCGACAGCCGTGCGTCGTGCGTCGTGCGTCAGCGTACGTCGTGCGTCGTGCGTCAGCGTGCGTGGTGCGTCGTGCGTCAGCGTGCGTCGTACGTCGTGCGTCTCATGCGTCAGGGCGGGTTGGCGATCGCACTGGTCTCGCCTGTAGTCGCGCGTGCGCAGGGTACGCTCAGCACGCAGGGGCTCGGTTTCCCGCAGGGACAACTCAGCACGCAGGCGCGCACCATGGGTGGCGCGATCGCGGAAACGGATCCCTTCAGTCCGATCAATCCCGCGTCGATCGGCTTCCACGGTGTCGCGATTCTCTTCATGCAGGCGGATCCCGAGTACCGCGATGTGCGCGTCGCCGGACGGATGCAGCGGTCGTCAGTCGCGCGCTTCCCTGTGATCTTCGGCTCGCTCGCGCTGGGATCGAAATGGGCCGTGAGCGCCTCGGCGGCGACGCTGCTGGACCGCACCTGGGAGACGACGACGCGCGATACGCAGGTCGTGGGACCGGACACGGTCGCGGGGACGATCGTCAACCGCAGCGATGGTTCGATCAGCGACTTGCGCATCGCCGCGTCGTACGCGGTCACGCCGTGGTTGCGTCTCGGCGTGGCCGGACACGCGTTGAGCGGGCGGGATGCGCTGCGGGACCGGCACATCTTCGACGACACGGTGCGCTTCGTCGGCACGACGCAGGAGAGGGTCATCGGCTTCGGCGGCAACGCGGTCTCGGTAGGCGCGCAGACGATGTGGCCGACGTTCGGCACGATCGGCGTCAGCTACCGCCGGGGCAGCGGCCTGCGCAGCTACGCCGGCAACACCGTGGTCGGGAGGGCCTCGGCGCCCGATCACTTCGGCGCGTCCGTGGCGTTCCTCGGAATTCGCGGGACGACGCTCGCCGCGCGCGCGGGGTGGGACGGATGGAAAAGCGTGCAGGGCCTGAGTCCGACCCTGAACATTCACGAAGCGTGGGACGTCGGCGTCGGAGCGGACGTGACCGGCCCGCGGTTCGGCGGCAGCCCTGTCGGATTCCGCGCCGGGCTGCGCTGGCGCACGCTGCCGTTCTCGACGACGCCGACGCCCACGAAGGAGCGCACCATGGGCGGTGGCTTCGGCCTGCCGATGGGCAGAGGACGGGCGGAGCTGCACATGGGTGCGCTGCGGTCGTTCCGCACCGGAGCTGATGCCACGGAGAATGCGTGGACCATCAGCACGGGTTTCGCCGTCCGCCCATAGGATCGCCGTGGAGCTCAATCAGCCGCCGGCCGACGCTCCACTGATTCTCGTGGCGGACGACGTCCCCGCGAACGTGGAGCTCCTGTTCGATCAGCTTCACGTACTCGGCTTTCGCGCCATCGCGGCAACGGACGGTCCCAGCGCGCTGGCCGCGTGCTTCGAGCACAAGCCCGACCTGTGCATCCTCGACGTCTCGATGCCGGCCGGCGATCTCGGATGCGACGATCGCAGCACGGGCTTCGAGGTGTGCCGCCGCATCAAGCGTGATCCGCGCACCGCGCGCATCCCGGTGATCTTCGTGACCGCGCTGAACGACACGACGGATCGCGTGAAGGCGATCGAGGCCGGCGGCGACGACTTTCTCACCAAGCCGCACAACCGTCTCGTGCTCGGCGCACGCGTCCGCTCGCTCCTCAAGCTCAAGGCGGCGACCGATGCTCTGGAAGAGAGCGCGCGCAAAATGAAGGAGCTCGAGAAGCTGCGCGACGACCTCATGAAGATGATCGTGCACGACCTCAAGTCTCCGCTCACGTCGGTGCTCGCCACCATCGAGATGCTGGTCGACGGCGACTTCGGCCCGCTGACGCAACAGCAGCGCGGCGCGCTGGGCGATGCGGAGGGCAAGGCGGAGGATCTGCTCGCCCTCATCGAGGACCTGCTCGAGGTGCGTCGTATCGAGGAGACGGCGATCTCTCTCAACCTCGAACACCTCGCGCCCGGCGCGTTCGTCACCGAGCTGCTGCACGAGTGGCAGCATCGTTTCCAGCAGGACGGAGCGACTGCCACCGCGGAAATCTCGGACGACGCGCCAGTGTTCAACGCCGACCGCGCGCTGATCAAGCGGGTGCTCGGCAACCTGATTCAGAACGCGCTCACGCATTCGTCCCGCGCGGTGAAGCTGCACCTCTCCGTGCGCCGGGACGGCGACGGCGTGTTGTTCACGGTGACGGACAATGGCCCCGGCATCCCGCCCGAGTATCACGAGATCATCTTTCGCAAGTTCGAGCAGGTGAAGACGCCAAACGTGCCGCGCGTCCGTAGCTCCGGCCTCGGGCTGGCGTTCTGCAAGCTGGTCGTAGAAGCGCACGGCGGGCGCATCTGGGTCCAGAGCGCCGGGGACGGACACGGCAGCTCGTTCCACTTCGTGCTGCCGATCAAGCCGCCGTCGGCAGTCGTGCCGGTGGACACGGCCACAGGAATGCCCGCCGTGGCGAAAGTCTGACTGCGTTGACATTCCGAGCCTAGCCGTCAGCCAGCGCGTGTCATCCCGAGCGGAGCGAGGGATCTGCAGTTTGCCGTTAAAGGTTCACATCCAAACTTTCGGTTGTCGCGCGAACCATTACGACAGCGAGATGGTGCGCTCGCTCGCCATCGCGGCGGGTCACGAGCTCGTGGATGACGTCGCGGCAGCCGACCTCGCGGTCTTCAATTCCTGCGCGGTCACGTCGGAAGCCGAGCGCGACGTCCGCAAAGCGGTGCGCCGTGCCGCCGGATCCAACCCTCGACTGCGCAGCGTCATCATGGGATGCGCGTCGGCCCTGCCGAGCAGCCAGACAACGTTGCGCGCGCTGCCGAGCGTCGAGCACGTGGTGCCGGGCGCCGACGCGGCGACGCTTGCGAGCTTCATGGGCGCGCCGGCGCATGCGGCAACGACGGCGCATCAACGCTCGGTGCGCGCGGTGCTCCGAATCCAGGATGGATGCGATGAGCACTGCACCTTTTGCGCGACCACCATCGCGCGCGGCGCGAACCGGTCCCGCTCTATCGACGACGTGGTGGAGGAGGCAACGCGGCTCGCCGAGCATCATCCCGAGATCGTGCTCACCGGTACGCATGTCGGCACCTACGGCCATGACAGTGGCAGCTCGCTGGGCGCCCTCGTCGCGGAGCTGATCGCGCGCGTGCCGCGCGTGCGCTTTCGTCTGTCGTCGGTGGAGGCGACGGAGGTCGACGATCGGCTGATGGAGCTGTTCGCCGAGCCCAGGCGCCTCGCACCGCATCTGCACGCGCCGTTGCAGTCGGGCTCCGATCGTCTGCTCAGGCGCATGGGGCGCCACTGGTACACGGCCGACAGCTACGCGCGCGCGGTCGAGCGTCTCGCCGCTCGCCTGCCTGTTTTCGGCCTCGGCGCCGACATCATCGTCGGCTTTCCCGGCGAGACGGAGCAGGACTACGAGGAGACGGTCGCGCTCGTCGAGCGCCTGCCATTCACGTATCTCCACGTGTTCGTCTATTCGCCCCGCGCCGGCACCGCGGCAACGCGGTTGCCGGACGCCGTTCCGCTCGGCGCTGTCCAGACCCGTTCGTCGCATCTGCGACATCTCGGCCAGAAGAAGGGGAAGCAGTACCGCGCGGGTCGCATTGGCGGGCGCGCGGACGCAATCGTCATCAGTAGCGCGCCGGAGGCCGAGGCGATGACCGGGGACTATCTCGCGCTGCCCCTGCGTGGCCCAAAGCGCGCGCGGGGCGGGCGCTTTGACGCTGAAATCCGGGCCGAGGGCGAGAGCGCGGTGTTATACTGAGTTCGGTCATCCCGAGCGCAGCGAGGGATCTGCAGTTACGAGCCGCAGTTGCGACTGCAGATCCCTCGTCGCTACGCTCCTCGGGATGACAGCCGCTTCATGACCAAACGCACTGTCTACATCGAGACCTACGGCTGTCAGATGAACGTGAGCGATTCCGAGCTGATGCTCGGAAAGCTCGCGGCTGAAGGGTATACCCCCGTCGACCAGCCCGACGGCGCGGACGTCATCCTGGTGAACACGTGTGCGATCCGCGACCATGCGGAGCAGCGCGTGATCGGACGCGTCGGTGAGCTGAAGCGCGCGATGAAGGCAGACACGATCCTCGGTGTCACCGGCTGTATGGCGCAGCGGCTCGGCCCGCGTCTCCTCAAGGCGAAGCACGTGAAGCTCGTCATTGGTCCCGACGGCTATCGCGCGCTGCCGGCGTTGATCGAGGGCGCTCGCAACGGCGAGCGGACGGTCGCGACCGATTTTGACCTCGAGGAGCACTACGAGGACTTCGCGCCGAAGCGGTACGACAAGGTCAAGGCGTGGATCCCCGTGCAGCGCGGCTGCGACTATCGCTGCACCTACTGCATCGTGCCGTACACGCGTGGGCCGGAGCGCAGCCGCAAGCTTGCCGACGTGGTCCGCGAGGTCCGCGACGTCGTCGCCGACGGCATGACCGAGGTCGTGCTCCTCGGCCAGACCGTCAACTCGTACAACGACGGCGAGCACGACTTCGCCGATCTGCTGCGCGCGGTCGGCTCGATACCGGGGGTGAGGCGCGTGCGTTTCACGAGTCCGCACCCGAACGACTTCAGTGATCGGGTCGTGCGTGCTCTTGCGGAGGTGCCCGCGGTCTGCGAGCACATCCATCTGCCCATGCAGAGTGGGAGCACGAACGTGCTGAAGCGCATGCTGCGGCGGTACTCGCGCGAGGAGTATTTCGATTGTCTTGCGCGGCTGCGCGACGCGATGCCTGGACTCAGCGTCACCACCGACATCATCGTCGGCTTTCCCGGCGAGACGGAGGAGGACTTCCAGGACACGCTGCGCGCCGTGCGCGAGGCAGCGTTCACCGACGCCTTCATGTTCAAGTTCTCGCCCCGGGAAGGCACGCCGGCGACGCGCATGCCCGCGGACTGGGTCGTGTCCGACGACGTCGCGGCGGACCGCATGGACCGGCTCGTCGACACCGTGCGTGGCGTCGCGCGTGAGCAGAACATGAAGCTCCTCGGGCGCCAGTACGAGGTGCTGGTGGAGCGCGAAGCGCGTCGCGGCGGCGACCTCCTGATGACGCGGACTCGGGATTTCCGGACCGTGCTGGTACCGGGCGACGTCTCGATGTTGGGCAGCTATCTCAACGTGGAGCTGACCGGCACGACAGGATCGACGTTCACCGGCACCGTCGTTCGCAATCGCGCGCCGCTGCCGCTCGCCGTCTAGCTAACAACGGTTCTCGGCCCCGCGCCTTCGGCGCACCGCGGCCGCAACAACGCATTGCGGCCGCGGGCCGAGAACGGCGTGGAAATGATACCGGAATCGCGCAGCGAGATGACGATGCTACGGCGTGCCCCTCATCACCGCCGCGATCCTTGCTTACGCCGCCGGACTCCTCACGGGATTCGGCGGCGCGTTCGTCTGGACGACGATTGGCGCCGCGATCGCCATCGTACAGGGAAGCCGCCGGCCTCGCGAACGGCTCGCGCTGGCCGCGCTGGCGGCAGCCGGCTTCGCGATCGCTTCGACAGCCAGCGCCGCGACAGATACCTGTCTGGCGCACCTTGCTGCGCGACACTCGTGGGAGCTGACGCTCGACGCCGACGCTGCGCCCGGCGCGTTCGTACCCGCGCGACACGCCTGTGGGGTGAAGGTGCGGCTCGCCCTGGAATCCGGCCGCGCCGAGGCTGGCGCCCGGGTCGTTGCGCGTGGCGACGCCGCGCGCGCTCGCGACGCGCTGATCGTCACGCGCGCGACGCTTGGCGTTATCGCTCCGCCGGGATTGCTCGCGCGATGGCGCGCCGCCATCGGACGGCGCATCGATCTGCATTTCCGCGCCGACGCGCCGCTCGTGCGCGCGCTCCTCATCGCGGACATGCGCGAGCTCGCCCCCGACGTCCGCAATCGGTTCGCGGCGGCTGGGCTGTCGCACATGCTCTCGGTATCGGGGCTGCACGTCGGGCTCGTGGCCATGGCGGGGCTGCTCATCGCGCAGATCCTTGGCGTCGCGCGTCGACGCGCCGAGGCCGCGGTATGCGCGATCACTGCGCTCTACGTGGCGATCATCGGAGCGCCGTTGCCGGCTGTTCGCGCCGCCATGATGCTCGGCGCGTACTCGCTCAGTCGGGCGGTGCAGCGGCCGACGTCGCCGTGGGCGATTCTCGCCGTCGGCGTCGCGCTGCCGTTGCTCGACCCCACCGCGGTGCTCGACGTCGGCTTTCAGCTGAGCGTCGTCGGCATGGTCGCTCTCGTGGCGGCAGGCGCGCTCGCGAAGCGCTGGTCATGGCTCGGCGTCGCGGGATGGCGAGGGACGCTGCGGCGCAGCCTCGTCGTGTCGATCGCGGCCACGCTGCTCACGGCGCCGATCGTCGCTGCCACGTTCGGCCGCGTCAGCGTGGTGGGAGTCGCGAGCAACCTCGTCGCGGTTCCAATCATGGCAGCGCTGCAACCGATGCTCTTCCTGGCAGCGCTGTTGTTTCCGCTGCCCTTCGCGGCGCAGTTCGTCGCCGACGCCGCGCATCCATTGATCGCGATGGTGGACGCGATCGCGTCGGCGGCCGCGCGACTGCCGGGCGCTTCCATTGTCGTCGTCACCGATCCGACCACGATGCTCCTGGCTGGCGCCGCGGCCACCGCGTTCGTGGTGGCTGCGGTGAGTCGCTTCCCGGGACGCGCCCTGGTCGCCGGCGCGGCGGCGCTCACGCTGATCGCGTGGCGCCCGCTCCTGCCCGTAAGGGCCGGGCGAACAGAGCTCCATATGATCGACGTCGGCCAGGGCGACGCGATTGCCCTGCGCACGACGCGTGGGCGCTGGGTGCTGTTCGACGCGGGGCGCGACTGGATGGGCGGAGACGAAGGCCAGCGCGACGTCATACCATACATCGCCGCGCGCGGTGGCGACGTCGCGGCGTTCGTGCTCTCGCACCCGCATGCCGATCACGTCGGAGGCGCCGCGAGTACGTTTCGCGCCCTGACACCGGCCTGGTACTTCGACCCGGGGTATGCCGGAGGCACCGCGTCCTACTCCTCCTCGCTGGCGGAGGCGCGGCGACAGCGCATGCACTGGCAGCGCGTGCATCCCGGCGATTCGATCGTCGTCGACGAAGCGACCGTCACGTTCCTCGCGCCCGACTCGGCATGGGTGGACGAGCAGCGCGATCCGAATCTTGCGAGCACCGTGGCGCGCGTGCGCGTCGGCAACGTGAGCTTTCTCCTGACCGGCGACGCGGAGGCCCCTGAAGAGCAATGGCTCCTCGCGCATGCGCGCGACGATCTCAGAGCTGACGTCCTCAAGGTGGCGCATCACGGCAGCAGCACCAGCAGCACCAGGGCATTTCTCGACGCGGTCGAGCCGCGCCTCGCGCTGGTGTCCGTGGGCGCGGCGAACACGTACGGCCATCCCAGCGCGTCGGTGATGCAGGCGCTGGCCGCGCACGGCGCGATTGCCCTGCGCACCGACCTGCACGGTTCGATTGTTATCCGCACGGACGGACGCCGGATCGAGGTGGAGCTCGGCGACGAACGCTGGGCAATTCGCTGAAAGCACTTCCATGCCGCGGTGCCTCCGCCCACCTTTGATTCGACTCAACGCGTGACCAATTCCGTGCTGCAGAACAAAGCGACGTCCGTCGTCACCATCGAGCGGTTCATCATCGAGCAGGAGCGGCTGCACCCGGAAGCCACCGGTCAGCTGTCGGGCATCCTGTACGACATGGCGCTCGCCGCCAAGATGATCGCGAACAAGGTCCGCAGCGCCGGGCTGGCGGACATCATCGGTTCCGCCGAGAACGAGAACGTCCAGGGCGAGATGCAGCAGAAGCTCGACGTCTTCTCGAACGAGACCATCATCAAGGCGATGGACCACAGCGGGCGGCTCTGCGGCATGGCGTCCGAGGAAGAACCGGGCATCATCCCTATTCCGGAGAAGTTCCGCTGCGGCAAGTACTGCCTGATGTTCGACCCGCTCGACGGCTCGTCCAACATCGACGTCAACGTTCCCGTCGGAACGATCTTCTCCATCGTGCAGAAGATCACACGCGGCAAGCACGCTGAGGATGAGGATTTCCTCCAGCCAGGGCGTCGCCAGGTCGCGGCCGGTTACGTCATCTATGGCTCGAGTACGATGCTCGTGTACACGACGGGGCAGGGCGCGCACGGCTTCACCCTCGACCCGTCGATCGGCGAGTTCCTGCTGTCACATCCCAACATCCGGATTCCCGCCGAGGGCCGGTATCTCTCGGTGAACGACTCATATGAGCAGCACTGGGACGCGCAGGTGAAGCAGTTGATGCGCCGCTATCGCGCGCTCGAGGGCGACCGCAAGGCGCTCAACGTGCGCTACGTCGGCTCGCTCGTCGCCGACTTCCACCGCAACCTCCTCGGCGGCGGCGTGTTCTGCTATCCGCCGAACAAGAAGAACCCGCGCGGCAAGCTGCGTCTCATGTACGAGGCGAATCCGCTCGCGTTCATCGTGGAGCAGGCGGGCGGCGCGGCGATCGACGGCGCGCAGCGTATCCTCGACATCCAGCCCACGGAGCTGCACCAGCGGACGCCGCTGTACGTCGGCTCGAAGCAGGATGTGGACCTCGCCATGCAGACCCTCGCGCGCAGCTCGGAGCTTGTCGGCGCCTGAGAGCATGTCATCCTGAGCTCTCCTCTGTCATCCTGAGCGTAGCGAAGGATCTACCGTGATTCGAGCAGATTCTTCGGCCGCTCCGCGGCCTCAGAATGACACGAAATAGTCCCTCCGGACTGCCCATCGAGATCGTCTACCGTCCGGCGGATGGCACGATGGACTACGCCCGCGACCTCGGCGATCCGGGACATTTTCCCTACACGCGGGGCGTGCAGCCCACGATGTACCGCGGGCGGCTCTGGACGATGCGGCAGTACGCCGGCTTCGGCACGGCGCAGGAAACCAACCGGCGCTTCCGGCACCTGCTCGACGCGGGACAGACGGGGCTGTCCGTCGCCTTCGACCTGCCGACGCAGATGGGGATCGACTCCGACGATCCGCGCGCGCAGGGCGAGGTCGGGCGCGTCGGCGTCGCCATCGACACGGTCGACGACATGCACGTCCTGCTCGAGGCGATTCCGCTCGACCGCGTGTCCACGTCGATGACGATCAACGCAACCGCCGCTACGCTCCTGGCGATGTACGTCGTGTGCGCGGAGGAGCGCGGCATCGCCCGCGACGCGCTCAGCGGGACGATCCAGAACGACATCCTCAAGGAGTACATCGCCCGCGGCACGTACATCTATCCCCCGGAACCCTCGCTCGCGCTGATCGCGGACACGTTCCGCTTCTGTGCATCCGAGCTTCCCAACTGGAACCCGATCTCGATCTCGGGCTACCATATCCGGGAGGCCGGGGCGACCGCGGTGCAGGAGCTCGCGTTCACCTTCTCGAACGCGATGGAATACGTGAGCCGCGCTCTGGACGCGGGCCTCCCAGTGGATTCGTTCGCGCCGCGGCTTTCCTTCTTTTTCGCCGCGCACAGCGATCTCTTCGAGGAATCGGCGAAGTTCCGCGCTGCCCGGCGCATGTACGCGCGACTCATGCGCGAGCGCTTCGGAGCCGACGACGCGAGCTGCCGGCTGCGCTTTCACACGCAGACGGGCGGGGTCACGCTGCAGGCGCAGCAACCACTCAACAACGTCGTGCGCGTCGCCATTCAGGGTCTGTCGGCCGTGCTCGGAGGGACGCAGTCGCTGCACACGAACGGCTACGACGAAGCACTGGCTCTGCCGACCGAGCAGGCCGCGACGCTGGCGCTGCGCACCCAGCAGATCATCGCGCACGAGTCCGGGGCGGCGGCGACGGTCGACCCGCTGGCGGGGAGCTATTACGTCGAGCGTCTCACCACGGAGCTGGAGACGCGTGCGATGCAACTCCTGGAGCGCGTCGACGAACTGGGCGGCGCCGCCAAGGCCATAGCGGCGTCGTTCTTCCAGGAGGAGATCGCCCGCAGCGCGTATGACTTCCAGAAGAGCGTCGAGCGTGGCGACGCGGTCATCGTCGGTGTGAACAAGTTCACGGACGACAGCGAGGTGCCCGACGTGCCGACGCCGGATTACTCGCGGCTGGAAAGGGAGCAGATCACGAGGTTGCGCGCGCTGAAAGCCGATCGTGACGGGAAATCTGTTTCGCAGGCGCTCGACGGCCTCGGGAAGACCGCTGACCGCTTTGCTGCGAAGGGTGAGATGCGCGGCGAGACGCTCATGCCGCGCATCGTGGACGCCGTTCGTGCCCGTGCCTCGGTCGGCGAGATCGCCAACGTTCTTCGGTCGCGCTGGGGCGTCTATCGCCCGACATAGTCATCCTGGCGGCTCAACGACGTGCCTTGCGTAGCACGACCTGTGCGCCACCTCCATCCGCGTCACAGCGTTCGGCGAGGACGAGAAAGCCGGCGTCTCGAAAGAGCCGCAGATAATCCGCGTGCCGCAGCCGGTTCTGGTAGAAGCGCGGAGGATTCAAAAATCGCCACTGTCGTGGCGAGAACCGAAGAAAGTGGTCCGCTCGGATGCGGGGATCGCCGTAGCTGTAGTGATCCTTGTAATCGATGGCGTGGCTCATGACGCCATCTGGCTTCAATACGCGATAGCATTCGGCGAGAATCGCCGGCAGCGCCCCCGCGGCGATGTGCTCCAGCGTCGACGTCGTGGTGATGCAATCGACCGATGCGCTCGCGAGGCCGGTGTCCTCGGCGTCCCGCGGCGCCTGGTAGCGGATCCCCAGCTCGCTCTCCAACTGCGTGCGCACGCTGTCGCGAGTCAAACAGATGTCCGGAATCTCACGATGCAGGCTGAGCGCGCCGCCACGACGCAATTTGTCCAGCGCGGCGTTCACGTACTCGGCACGTAGCAGCGGACGAATGTCATGCACGATCTGATGGTTGACGCCGAGGCCGTAGAAGACGAGCGGACCGATCAGCTCGTGGCCGGCGCCGAACTCGTAGAACGTCGCCTCGGCAATCGGAACGCGCAGATGCGGGCCGACCTGCGCGATGTGCGGTATCGATCGACCGGCGACGGCCGCAAAGAGCTCGGGAGGCGTTGGCAGACTATGCGTGACGTGCCGCTGCGCGACGTGAGCGAGCCGGTCACCGCCTGGCGCTGAGAGCACCCATTCCACTACGACCCTTGCTTGCCAGCGCATCGCCCATGCTGCCCGCGTGAGTCGCCATCGGTGGATGCTGCCCTCGCGGAAATTAGCGACGCCCGATCCATCCGGGCGGTAATCGCACTCTGGCTTCGCTCCGCATGAGACCCGACGATTAGATTGTAAGTCGCCCAAACATGCCCACTTACGAATACCGTTGCCCCAACGGGCACGAATTCGACCGCTTCTACAAGACCATCAGCGCCGCGGAAGCCGAACAGAAATGTCCGGAATGCGGTGCCGTGGCGGCGCGCAAGATTTCCGGGGGCGCCGGCTTCGCCTTCAAGGGCTCGGGTTTCTATCTCACCGACTACGGCAAGAACGCGCATCGCAAGCCCGCGCCCGAGACGAAGAGCGAGCCATCCAAGAGCGAGAGCGCGCCGGCGAAATCGGAGAGCAAGCCGGAAAGCGCGTCGAAAGCCGAAACGGCGAAGCCGAAAGCCGACGCCGCGAAGCCATCCAAGCCCAAGGCAGAGTGAACCAGGAAGACGACCTGCGCGCCGAGGTTCAGCGCGCGGCGCACGCCATCGGCGCGCCCGGCGATTTCGAGCCGGTCATCGAGCGACCGCGCGATCCTGCGTTCGGCGACTGGGCGACGAGCGCCGCGATGGTGCTTGCACGAGTGCTGAAAAAGAAGCCGCGCGACATCGCGGAGTCGCTGATCGCGCGACTGGACATGGCCCGCGCCGGAATCAGCAGCGCCGAGATCGCGGGACCAGGCTTCATCAACTTTCGCCTCGCAACGGACGCGATCGCGAAAGGGCTCACCGCGCTCGTCGGGCAGGGAGAGCGGTTCGGGAGGGCCGACGTCGGCGGGCTGAGACCGGTGAACGTGGAATTCGTCTCGGCCAATCCCACCGGCCCGCTCCACGTGGGGCACGGGCGGCAGGCGGCGCTGGGCGACGCGATCGCGTCGCTGCTCGAGGCGACCGGCTGGGTCGTGACCCGCGAGTTCTATTACAACGACGCCGGGGCGCAGATCGACAACCTCGCGCTCAGCGTGCAGGCGCGCGTGCGCCAGCTCGCGGGACGCGACGCGGAAATCCCCGAGGGCGGGTATCACGGCGAATACATCCGCGACATCGCCCAGCGCTACGTCGAGGCATATCCGTCGGATCAGTTCGGCGAGGATCTCGACGTCATCCGCCGCTTCGCCGTGCAGGAGCTGCGCAAGGAACAGGACCGCGACCTCCAGGCGTTCGGCGTCAGGTTCGATGTCTATTTCCTCGAGTCGTCGCTGTACACGGACGGCAAAGTCGAGGAGACGATCCAACGGCTGAAGAAGGCCGGGCACACGTACGAGAAGGACGGCGCGATGTGGCTGCGCACCACGGACTACGGGGACGACAAGGATCGTGTCGTCCTGCGCAGCAGGGAAAAAGGCGGCGCACCGACGTACTTCGTGCCGGACGTCGCGTACCACGTCACGAAGTGGCAGCGCGGCTTCACGCGCTCGATCAACGTGCAGGGCGCCGACCACCACAGCACCGTTACCCGTGTCCGGATAGGGCTGCAGGCGCTTGATATGGGTATACCGCAAGGTTACCCCGAGTATGTCCTGCACCAGATGGTGACGGTGATGCGGAGCGGGGAGGAGGTAAAGATCTCGAAGCGCGCCGGCAGCTACGTCACCGTGCGCGACCTCGTCGACGAGGTCGGCCGCGACGCCGTGCGCTATTTCTTTCTCATGCGCAAGGTCGACTCGCAGCTCGTCTTCAACGTCGACCTCGCGCGCGCGCAGTCGGAGGACAATCCCATCTATTACATCCAGATGGCCCACGCGCGTATGAGCGGGATCTTTCGCGTGGGCGGGATCGACGCCGCGTCGGTGAGCGGGCGTGACGCGGACCTGTCCCTCCTGGAGCTGCCCGAGGAGCAGGAGCTCATCAAGGCGCTCCTCGACTTCCCGAAGCTCGTCGCCGATGCCGCCGAGGCGCTGGAGCCGCACCGCGTCGCGTCATACCTGCACGAGCTCGCGAGCAAGGTCCATCTGTGGTATCACAAGGCTCATGTGCTGAACGAGCCGCCTGATATCACGAAGGCACGCCTCGTCCTTGTTCGCGCGAGTCAGATTGTGCTGCGGAACGGGCTGTCTCTCCTCGGGATTACCGCTCCTGACCGGATGTAAACTACGCTTGTCAGCTTGTCGGCTTGTCAAAAGCGCTTCCTGCATTTGACAAGCTGACAAGCTGACAAGCGTCCTTTCGAACTGCGAATGACTCTCCTCGTCGTCGGATCAGTTGCCTTGGACAGCGTCGAAACCCCGTTCGGCAAGGCCGACGAGGTCCTCGGCGGATCCGCCAACTTCATCGCCGCGTCCGCGTGTCACCTCACCCCCGTGCAGGTCGTGGGCGTCGTGGGAGACGACTATCCGGTCGAGAAGCTCGAGCCGCTGAGAAAGCGCGGCGTCGATCTCGCGGGACTCGAACGCGCGCAGGGACGGTCCTTTCGCTGGCGCGGCAGGTATCGCCACGATCTCAACGTCGCGGAGACGCTCGAGACACACCTCGGCGTTTTCTCGAACTTTCGTCCGAAGATCCCCGCGCAGTTCCGCAAGGCGCCGTTCGTGTTTCTCGGAAACATCGACCCGCGCCTCCAGATGGAGGTGCTCGACCAGGTCGACAAGCCAAAGCTGGTCGCGTGCGACACCATGAACTTCTGGATCGAGAGCCGCCGTCCGGATCTCCTCGACCTCCTCGCGAAAGTCGACGCCATCACGCTGAACGAGGCGGAGGCGCGGCAGCTCACGGAGAAGTACAACCTCGTGCGCGCCGCGCGCTGGATCATGGATCGCGGGCCCAGGCTCGTCATCATCAAGAAGGGGGAGCACGGCGCCTTCATGTTCACGAAGGACACCGTGTTCTTCGCGCCGGCGTATCCCCTGGAGGAGGTGTTCGATCCGACGGGCGCGGGGGATTCCTTTGCCGGCGGCTTCATGGGCTACCTCGCGAAAAGTGGCGAGGTGAACGAAGTGACCCTGCGCCGTGCGGTGATCTATGGATCGGCGATGGGATCGTTCGCCGTCGAGAAGTTCTCGATCCAGCGCCTCCTCGAGGTGGACCAGAAACAAATCGCCGCGCGCGTCGCGGAGTTCCGAAAGCTGGTCGCGTTCGAGGAAGAGCTGTGAGGAAGTCGGGGGGCGGGGAGGCGGGAGGCGGCGAGGCGGGAGGCGGGAAGTCGGGACGCGGCGAGGCGGGAGGCGGCGAGGCGGGAGGCGGGAGCCGGAAGGCTGGAGGCAGGAGCCGGAAGCCAGGCGGAGGGAAGCGCGCTCAATCGCGTCCGTCCTCCAGCCTCCAGCCTCCCGCCTCTCAGCCTCCCGCCTCTCAGGCTCTCAGCCTCCAGCCTCCAGCCTCCCCGGCTCCCGCCTCCCTCACCTACGACAAATCCGGCGTCGACATCGATGCCGCGGACGAGGCCAAGCGGCGCATCCGGAAGCTCGTCGAGTCGACGTACACCAGGGGCGTTGTCGGCAAGTTCGGCGGCTTCGGTGGGATGTTCAGAATGCCCGCGGACGTACACAACGCCGTGCTCGTGTCGAGTGCCGACGGCGTCGGCACGAAGATCAAGGTCGCCATCGAGGCGAACCGACACGATACGGTCGGACACGACCTCGTGAACCACTGCGTCAACGACATCCTCGTGCAGGGGGCGACGCCGCTTTTCTTTCTCGATTACGTCGGTTTTGGCAAGCTGATTCCGGCCGTGCTCGAGCAGGTTGTGACCGGAGTCACCGCCGGCTGCCGCGAAAACGGGTGTGTCCTGAGCGGGGGGGAAACCGCCGAACTGCCTGGGGTATATACACCTCCGGATTACGATCTGGCGGGGTTCATCGTCGGATACGTGGAGGAAACCGCTGTGCTCGGCCCGGAGCGGGTCAGGGAAGGCGACCAGCTCGTCGCGCTCGAGAGCAGTGGGCTGCATACCAACGGCTATTCGCTCGCGCGACGGATCGTCGCAGAGCGGATGCGTCTCACCGCGCAGGACGAGTTTCCCGGTGAGTCGGCCTCAGTGGCGGAGGTGTTGTTGCGCGTACATCAGTCGTACCTGAAGGCGCTGCACCCGGTGCTCGGTCGCGTCCACGCGATGGCGCACATCACGGGTGGCGGGCTGCCGGGGAACCTGAATCGCGCGCTGCCGCCGTCGCTGGACGCCGTCGTGGAGACGTCGAGCTGGAAGGTGCCGAACCTGTTCGCGCGGCTGGAGCGCGCGGGCGCGGTGCCACGGTCGGAGATGTACCGCACCTTCAACATGGGTGTCGGCATGGTGGTCATCACAGATTCCGCGAACGTAGACGCTGTGATACGCAGCGCGAAGGACGCGGGCATACACGCCTGGACGCTCGGCCGCACCGTTCGCGGCAGCGGACAGGTCATACTCGCTTAGGAGATCTTCATGCGATTCCGTTTGGCAGCTTCCGCTGCAATGGTGGCTTGTGCGTCCGCGGCATCCGCGCAGTCACCGGATCCGAAGTGTCCGGGTGGCACGCTGGCGCAGCAGGCCGTGCAGGACGCCTGTCAGCAGGCGATCGACCTCTTCAACTACATGCGTCCCCAGCTGGGTCTCGCGATCGCCGGCGGTAACACCACGCTCGGCCAGGGCGGGACGCTCGGCGGTCTGCCGCATTTCACGCTGAGCATTCGCGCGAACATCTTTCCCGGCACCGTCCCGCAGCCGCAGCCGACGTCCACCGGCGGCGCGCAGCAGCGGTTGAACTATCCGACGACCAACACGCCGCTTGGCCTGCCGGCGTTCGACGCGGCGGTCGGCGTGTTCAAGGGCATTCCGCTGGGCGTCTCCAACGTCGGCGGCATCGATCTGCTGCTGAGCGCGTCGTATGTGCCGAAGATCAGCGCGGACAACGTCAGCGTCGAGCCGGACACGCCCGTGCAGGTGGGCTACGGTGCGCGCATCGGTGTCATCCAGGAATCGTTGCTGATGCCGGGCATTGGCGTGTCCGTTCTGCGCCGCGGGCTTCCGAAAACGACGATCACGGGCACGGTGCAGGGGACGGCGGGCACCGATACGCTGCAGGTTGCCGACCTCGACCTGAAGACGACGTCCTGGCGCCTGACGGCGAGCAAGAGTCTGTTGCTGCTCAGCCTCGCCGCGGGCGTCGGTCAGGACAAGTACGATGCCTCGACCACGGTCAAAGCGATCGTGCACGGGCCACCGCTCATCGGCCGGCAGACGGCGAGTCCATCGGTGTCGGGTGACATGACCCGCACCAACTATTTCGCCGACCTGTCGCTGAACCTGCTCGTGCTGAAGATCATCGGTGAAGTCGGCATGACCTCGGGCGGCACGGTGACGACGTTCAACGAGTTCGACAAGAAGGCGGACGCGTCGCGTGCGTACGGTTCGGTGGGTGTTCGAATCGGGTTCTGATGATTGAATCCGGCGCGGCGCATGACGGTGAGGCCCGCCCGTTCATGCGCCGCGCGCTCGAGCTGGCCCGGAAGGGCTGGGGACAGACGGCGCCGAACCCCATGGTCGGCGCCGTTGTCGTTCGCGACGGTCGCGTCGTCGGCGAGGGATATCACGCGCGCTTCGGTGAGGCCCATGCGGAAGTCGGCGCCCTGCGCGCCGCGGGCGAGAACGCGCGCAACGCGACGATGTACGTCACCCTCGAGCCGTGCAGGCACCACGGCAAGACGCCCCCGTGTACGGATGCGATCCTCGCCGCAGGCGTCCGGCGCGTCGTCATCGCGGCGTTGGACCCGACCGACGTCGCGGGGGGCGGCGCCGCCTTGCTGCGCGCGCGCGGCATCGATATCGAAATCGGCGCGCTCGAGCGTGAGGCGCGCGAGCTCAATGCGCCATTCTTCCACGCGGCCGTGAGCGACCTGCCATGGACGACGCTCAAGATCGCGGCGTCCATCGAGACCGCGATCTCGAGTGACCGCGGCACCACGAGCTGGCTGACCGGCCCTGAGGCGCGGGCGGAAGTGCATCGGCTGCGCGCGGGCAATGACGCGGTCGCCGTCGGCGTCGGAACCGTGCTCGCCGACGACCCACAGCTCACCGCGCGCGAAGGGCAGACGCCGCGCAAGCCTCCCGCGCGCGTGATCTTCGATCGCTCGCTGCGCACCCCGCTCGGCTCGAAGGTCGTGGTGACGGCGCGCGAGACGCCGACGCTCATCGTGACGCGCGATGCGAGCCTCGCGGCGGCGAACGCGTTCCGCGACGCGGGCGTCCACGTCGTCGCGGCGGAGGACCTGCGCGACGGATTTCGACGTCTCCGCGCGGCGGGCATTCGCGCGCTGATGGTGGAAGGGGGCGCCACCATCAACGTCGCCGTGCTGGAGGAGGGCCTCGTGCACCGCCTCGTTATCTTTCAGGCACCCGTGGCACTTGGACCCAGCGCGTTGCACGCATTCGATGGCGCCCCGCCGCACGTGCTGCGCGGGCTCGAGCGATATCCGCTCGTCGAACGTCGGACGCTCGCTCCTGACGTGATGACCACCTTCGCCGTCGCGAACAGCTGATGTTCACGGGCCTCGTGGACGACGTCGGAACGATCGAGCGCGTGCGTGGCATCGACGCGGGGCGCGAGTTGCGCGTTCGCTGCGGTTACGACGACCTCACGCGTGGCGAGAGCATCGCGCTCAATGGCGTGTGTCTCACGGTGCGGGACCACGGCGCGGGCTACTTCGACTGCGCCGCGGTCGTCACGACGCTCGCGGTAACGATGATCGGCGAATGGAAGCCCGGCACGCGGGTGAATCTCGAGCGCGCGCTGCGTCCGACGGACAGGCTGGGCGGCCACTTCGTTCAGGGGCACGTCGACGGCGTCGCGCGCGTGACGCACGCGGACATGGACGGCGACGCGCTCATCGTCGACCTTGCACTCCCCGCGGGGCTCTCTGAGCTTATGGTGGATCGCGGCTCGGTGGCGGTCGACGGCGTCAGTCTCACGGTCGTCGCGCTGCCGTCCCCCGACAGCATTCAACTTTCGATCATCGAACACACGCGGCGCCACACCACGCTCGGCGATCTCAAAGCCGGTGACACGGTCCACGTCGAGGCCGATATCATCGCCAAACACGTGCGCAAGCTGCTGACCGCCTACAAGGACGCATGACAGTACATACGGTAGATCAGGCGATAGACGATATTCGCGCCGGCAAGTTCGTGATCGTGGCGGACGACGAGGATCGCGAGAACGAGGGCGATCTCATCTGCGCCGCGCAGCTCGTCACGCCCGAGATGGTGAACTTCATGATCCGCCGCGCCGGGGGCCTGATCTGCGTCGCGCTGACCGGCGAGCGCGTCGACCAGCTGGGGCTCGCGCCGATGTCGGAGACCAACGTCGATGACTATCGCACGGCCTACACTGTCAGCATCGACGCGTCGCCGCGCTTCGGCGTGACCACGGGGATCAGCGCGCAGGACCGCGCGACGACGATCCGCGTGACGGTCGATCCCGCCACGACGCCCGGCGACCTGCGACATGGAGGCCACGTCTTCCCCCTGAGGTCGCGCGAGGGTGGGGTGCTCCAGCGTGTCGGCCACACGGAGGCGGCCGTGGATCTCGCGCGCCTCGCCGGGCTCAATCCCTCCGGCGTGATCTGCGAGATTTTGAACGACGACGGCACGGCGGCGCGGCGGCCCGAGCTCGAGGCCTTCGCGCGCGAGCACCGGCTGACGTTCATCACCGTCGCGCAGCTCGTCGCCCACCGCCTCAAGACCGAGCGGCTCGTGCATCGCGTCGCCGAGGCGCGGCTGCCAACGGAGCACGGCACGTGGCAGATCGTGGGATACCGGAACGACGTCGATCCGCATGAGCACGTCGCGCTCGTGTATGGCGACGTCGGCGACGGTGAGAACACGCTCGTCCGCATGCACTCGAAGTGCCTCACCGGCGACGTCTTCCATTCGCTCCGCTGTGACTGCGGCTGGCAGCTCGACACCGCGATGCGGATGATCCAGGCGGAGGGGCGCGGCGTGATCGTGTATCTCGATCAGGAGGGCCGCGGCATCGGTCTGCTGAACAAGCTCAAGGCGTACGAGCTGCAGGACAGCGGCGCGGACACGGTCGAGGCCAACGAACGGCTCGGCTTCAAGCCCGACCTGCGCAACTATGGTATCGGCGCGCAGATCCTCCTCGACCTCGGCCTCCGGTCCATCCGTCCGATCACGAACAACCCGCGCAAGATGGTCGGTCTCGAGGGCTACGGGCTGAGCCTGGGCGAGCGCGTACCGCTCGAGCAGCCCGCGCATGATGAGAACGCGGGATACCTGCGCACCAAGCGGGACAAGCTCGGGCATCTCTTCGCATCGTAGGCGTCGCGCGCAAGGCTCAACGACGCTTGTCGGCTTGTCCGCTTGTCAAATGGCCCGTGCCGCTGGTGACAAGCTGACAAGCCGACAAGCGTAGTTTTATTCCTGGATGACCCCGATCCATGCCTGAGTACACAGGTTCTCCGCGCGCAGCCGGCCGTCGATTTGCTGTGGTCGCCAGCCGGTTCAATGAACCGATAACGAGCAAGCTGCTCGACGGCGCGCTCGACGCGCTCCGGCGTCACGGGGTCGACGCCGATCGCATCGACACGGCGTGGGTTCCCGGCGCTTTCGAGCTTCCGATCGCGGTGCGGCGGATGCTCGCGACCGAGCGGTATGACGCGATCGTCGCCGTCGGCGCTGTCGTGCGCGGGGAGACACCGCACTTCGACTATGTCGCCGCCGAGGCGTCGCGCGGCCTCGCGCAGGCGAGCATCGACTTCGACCGACCGGTAGGCTTCGGCTTGTTGACGTGCGACACGATGGATCAGGCGGAAGCGCGCGCCGGCGGCGAGCACGGAAACAAGGGCTGGGACGCGGCAATTGCCGCGCTGGAAATGGCGGACCTCCTCGATCGCGTGGAATCGGATGAGACTTGAGACGCGGGCCCGCTCGCGGGCGTTGCAGGCGCTGTACGCGTGGGATCTGCGTGGAGGCCAGGATCTCGAGCGCGTCGCGACGCAGATCTGGGACGACCTGTCCGTCGCGCAGGAAGAGCGCAAGCTCGCCGGCGCCCTCCTGACGACCGCGAAGCGCGAGCTGCGCGAGATCGACACGCTGCTCGCCGACGTCACGACGAACTGGCGCCTCGAGCGCCTCGGCGTGATCGAGCGCTGCGTCCTGCGCCTCGCCGCCGCCGAGTTGCGCCGCGGCGAGACGCCCCCGCGCGTCGTTCTGCGCGAGGCCATCAGGCTCGCCGAGCGCTACGGAAATCCCGACAGCGCGCGATTCGTGAACGGCGTGCTGGACGCGCTGGCCAGGAAGATGGGCAGACTGTGAGAGGGCTGAGGGCCGAGGGCTGAGGGCTGAGAACATACAGAGTCGTGCCTCAGCCCTCAGCACTCAGCCCTCAACACTGCCTCCATGCGCATTCTACTCGTAAACTGGCAGGACAACGACAATCCCCTCGCCGGCGGCGCCGAGATCCATATGCACGAGATCTTCGGGCGACTCGCGCGAAGGGGACACACGGTGTCACTGCTGTGCGGCGGCTGGCCGGGCTGCGCACCCCGGGCGCGCATCGACGACATGGAGGTTCGTCGCGTGGGAACGCGCGCGACGTTCGGCGCGCTCGCGTACCCCTACTTTCGGCGCGAGTTCGCCGCCGGCCCCTGGGACATCCTGCTCGAGGACGTCAACAAGATGCCGCTGTACACGCCCCTGTGGGGCGGGAACGTCAGGCGCGTCGTCGCGCTCGTGCCGCATCTGTTCGGAAGCACGGCCTTCGTCGCCCTTCCCGCGCCCCTCGCCGCGGCGGTGTGGCTGTCGGAGCGGCCCCTGGGCTCCGTCTATCGTCGCGTGCCCTTCGAGGCGATCAGCGAGAGCACGCGCGACGATCTGGTGGCGCGCGGCATCCCGCGCGCGAACGTCGAGGTCATCTACCCCGGCATCGACGTTCAGGGCTACACCCCCGACGTCGCGTCTCGCGATCCGAACCCGGTCTTCGCGTATCTCGGACGTCTCAAGAAGTACAAGGGCGTGCACATCGTGATCCGCGCGTTCGCGCGTATGCGGAACAGGAGGGCAAGTCTGTCGATCGCCGGTGCCGGCGACTATCGCGACGAGCTCGAGCGCCTCGCGCGGTCGCTTGACCTCGCCGACCGGGTGCGGTTTCTTGGGCGTATCAGCGAGCCGGAGAAGCTCGCGCTGCTGCGTCGAGCGTGGGGGCTCGTTTTCGCGTCGCCCAAGGAAGGATGGGGGATTACGAACCTGGAAGCCGCCGCGTGTGCCACACCCGTCGTCGCCTCGAATTCGCCAGGCATTCGCGAGTCCGTTCGCGACGGTGAGACCGGTTTCCTGGTTCCACACGGCGACACGCAGGCGATGGCGGCCGCGATGGATCGCCTCGCGGATTCACCCGCGCTCGTCGAGAAGCTGGGGCAGCAGGCGCGGCGCTTCGCGGAAAGTTTCACCTGGGAGCGCGCCGCCGACGAAACCGAGCGGCACCTCGCTCGCTTGATTCACCCGGACGCACTCGGGGGAGGAGGGAAAACCGTCTGATGGAGATCGTATTCCATACGCATCACGCGCCGGCATCCGATCGCATGCGGCGCAGAGCAGAGCAGGTCATGCGCAAGGTGGCCAAACGCGCCGCGCGAGCCGTCGACGCCGTCATCCGCTTCGAGCAGGATGGACCGACGCGCTGCGTCGAGCTCGTCCTCCATACCGCCCGCGGCCGGCGGTACGTCGCGCGCGCCGAGGGACGGTTTTTCGGCACCGCGCTCGCGGACGCGGCACGGCGCCTCGCGATGCAGCTCGATCACGCCAAGCGAACGCCGAAGGCGCGCGCCCGCCGCGCGGCGCGTGCACGGGCCGTCAGCGCCGCGTGAAGCAGAAGCTCACCGTCCGCCGGCTCATCGAGCGCATGCACGACGTGCTGCGGCTCGAGCACGCCGAGGGAACGGGCGGCCTGGATCGCGAGATCACGAGCCCACACGTCTCGAGCCCGGGGCTGGCGCTTGCCGGCTACACCGAGCGCTTCGCGAGCCACCGGCTGCAGGTGTTCGGTGAAACCGAGATCACCTACCTCAAGTCGCTGAGCGACGACAATCGCCGCCGGATCCTGAAGGATTTCTTCGCTTTTCAGATTCCCTGCGTCTTTCTCACGAAGGGACTGAAGGCGCCGCCGGGGATGCTGGAGGAAGCGACGTTCGCCGGCATCGCAGTCCTCTGCTCCGGCCTCAAGACCAACGATTTCTACAATCGCATCAAGCCCTGGCTGGAAGAGGAGTTTGCGCCGACGACGACGCTCCATGCGTCGCTTGCCGACGTTTTCGGGGTGGGTCTCCTCTTCACCGGCCGAAGCGGCATCGGGAAGTCCGAGTGTGTGCTCGACCTCGTGGAGCGCGGCCATCGCGTGGTCGCCGACGACCTCGTGCTCGTGACGCGGCGCGGCAACGACGTCCTCATCGGGCGCGGGCACGAGCTCCAGCGTCACTACATGGAAATCCGGGGCGTGGGACTCGTCGACATCCCCGCGATCTTCGGCATCCGCGCGGTGCGACAGCAGAAGCGCATCGAGGTCGTGGTGCAGCTCGAGGACTGGAACGCGGACGCGGAAGTCGATCGCACGGGGCTGGACCAGGAGATGACCGAGATTCTCGAGGTGTCGCTGCCGCGCGTGCGCGTGCATCTCAATCCCGGGAAGAACATCACCGTCATCTGCGAGGTGATCGCGATGAGTCACCTCCTCAAGTACAGCGGCATCGATCCCGCGGAGCGATTCAACGAGCGGCTGCTCAAGCAGATGCGCGCGGCGTCCGAGGTGCGGCAGTACCTCCAGGAAGACAATGAGTGAGCCGACGCCGGCACGCGGCAGCGGCAGCGTGCGCGCGGTCCGGGCGATCATCGCGGGTCACGGCGACTTCGCCGCCGGGCTGGTGTCCGCGGTGCAGCAGATCACCGGGCGCGGCGACGTATTCCGTGCGGTGTCGGCGCGCGACCTGAGCGCCGCGGACCTCGATGCGCTCATCGGGCGCACGATCGACGAGACCGGCGTCAAGGTCGTCTTCACGGACCTTCAGGCGGGCAGCTGCACGATGGCCTCGCGTCGCGTGTTGCGCGACCGGCCCGACGTGCTGCTCGTCGCAGGCGCAAACCTGCCGATGCTCCTGGACTTCGCCTTCGCGGACGCGCTCCCGCCCACCGACGCCGCCCGACACGCGCTGGAGCGGGGACGCGCGGCGATCACGTCGCTGGGCGGCGGGGCGAAGAAGTGACGGTGGTCCTCAACCGGATCGACGATCGCCTCATCCACGGACAGGTCGTCGTCGGATGGGGGCAGCCACTCGACATCCGCTTCATCGTGCTCGTCGACGACGAGGTCGCGCGCAGCGAATGGGAGCAGGAGCTGTATCGGATGGGCACGCCGCCGGAGATGGACGTCTACTTCCATTCCGTCGCCGACGCCGTGCGCGCGCTGCCGCGGTACCGCGAGGACGAACGCGCGGGGCTGCTGCTCACCGGCAGCGTGGACGCCATGCTGCAGCTCGTGAAGGACGCCGGCGTGCGCGAGGTGAACGTCGGCGGCATCCATCATCGCGCTGACCGGCGGCAGCGGCTGCGGTACGTATTCCTGTCGCGCGAGGAAGAGCAGGTGCTGCGCGACATGGCGCAGCTCGGCGCGACGATCACGGCGCAGGACGTTCCGGGAACACGTCCGGTCGAGCTGCACGAGCTGCTCGAGTCGGAGGCCAGCGTCCAATGATGACGGCGCTGCTTCCCCTCACGCTCCTCGGCGCGGTGGTCGGTCTCGACACCGTGAGCTTCCCGCAGGCCATGCTCTCGCGTCCCCTCGTCGCCGCGACGCTCGGCGGCGCGATGATCGGCGATCCGATGAGCGGCCTCATCATCGGCGCGACGCTGGAACTCATCGCGCTCGAGACGCTGCCCTTTGGCGCGTCCCGCTATCCGGAGTGGGGATCGGCGTCCGTGGTCGGGGGTGCGCTGTTCGCCGGCGCGACGGACACGCAGCCGACGGCGGGCGCGATGATTCTCGCGATGGTCGCGGCGCTCGCGACCGCGTGGGTCGGCGGATGGACGATGGTCCGGCTGCGCCAGCTGAACGCGAAGTGGGCGGCGCGATCGCGGTCGGGGCTCGACGCGGGCGCGCGCGGCACCGTCATCGGCCTGCAGCTCAAGGGCATGACCGCGGACCTCATCCGCGGCGCGGCGCTGACGGCGCTCGCCGTCCTCGTGTTCGCGCCGTTGAGCAACGCGTCGCTCGCGCTGTGGTCCGCGGACTCTCGTATCTCCCGCGCTTTTGCGGTGGGCATCGCGACGAGCGTGGCGGCCGGCGCGGCGTGGAAGCTTTTCCATGCGAGCATCTGGGCGCGGTGGTTGTTCGGTGCCGGGCTGGCCCTCGGCTTCGCCATGGTGCTCAGGTGACGGTGACACACGTGGAACGCCGCACTCCGCCTCGCGCGGTGGCCGTCGCCCGCAGGAGCCTGCCGATCCGAACCGAACTGGCGATGCTCCTTCGCCTGCTCGGGCTGCAGGGCGCGTGGAACTACGAGACGATGATCGGCAACGGCATCGGCTTCTGCATCGAGCCCGCGCTGCGCCTGCTCCCGGGTGGCATTCACACGCCGCAGTTCAAGGCCGCGCTGGCGCGTCAAAGCAAGTACTTCAACGCACATCCATATCTCGCGTCGGTGGCCGTCGGCGCGCTGGCGCGCGTGGAGCTGGACGGCGAGCCCGCGGACAAGATCGAGCGCTTTCGGACCGCGCTCGCCGGTCCGCTGGGCAGCGTCGGCGACCGCCTGATCTGGGCGGGCTGGCTCCCGCTGTCGTCGTGGATCGCGCTCGTCGTCTTCGGTCTGGGCGCGGAGCCGATGACGGTGCTGGTCACGTTTCTTGGCGTCTACAACGTCGGCCACATCGCGCTGCGCGCGTGGGGGCTGCGCGTCGGCTGGAATCGCGGCATGCGCGTCGCTCAGGCGCTCGCCAATCCCGTGCTGCGCCGCGGCCCGCAGGTGATCGCGCCCCTTGCGTCGTTCGCCGCAGGGGTGGGCGTGCCCCTCGCCCTGATGCGCGTGATCGGCAGCGGGCGCGCGTTGCTGGGGGCCGTCATCGTCGGCGCGGCGCTCGGCGCGTTCTTCCTCGTGCGGCTGCGCGGGCGCATCGAGGGGTGGCGGCTGTCGCTGTTCCTCCTCGCCGCGTTCGTCCTCTTCGCGGTGGCCCGCTGATGGTCGAGCGCACCGTGACCATCGCCAACAAGAACGGCTTGCATGCACGGCCCGCGGCCGAGATCGTCAAGACGGCCGCGAAGTACAAGGCGGACATCACCCTCGTCCGCGACGATCTCGAGGTGAACGGCAAGAGCATCATGGGCGTGATGATGCTCGCCGCGGAGTACGGCGCGCAGCTCGTGCTGCGCGCGGACGGCAGCGACGCCGAGGAAGCGGTCGGTGCGCTCACGAAGTTGATCGAGAGCAAGTTCGGAGAATCGCACTAGTGGAGCGTCAGCTCAAAGGCATCCCGGCGGCGCCGGGGATCGTGGTGGGAACGGTGCACCTCCTTCTGTGGGAGGTGCCCGACGTTCCGCATCGCATCATCCACGACGAAGAGATTCCCGCGGAGCTGACTCGGCTGGACAGCGCGGTGGCGCGCGCCAAGACACGGCTGCGGCAGGTGCGCGACCGCGTGGAAGCTGCGGCGGGGAAGGAGGAGGCCGCGATCTTCGACGTGCAGTACTCGATTCTCGAGGACGCGGAGCTCCTGCGCGGCATCCAGGAGCTCATCCACAAGAATCTCGCCGCGGAGAAGGCGTTCGACCTCGAGATGCTCGAGTGGCGGCGCCGCTTCGAGCGTCACCCGAACGCGATGTTGCGCGAGCGCGTCAGCGATCTCACCGACGTGCACATTCGCGTCCTCGCGATCCTCATGGATCTGCCGGACCACGATCCCGTCGACCTGCCGAAGGGCGCCAACGCGGTGCTGGTCACGCACGATCTGACGCCGGGCCTCACGGTGCAGCTGGACCGGGAAACGATCGTCGGCCTCGCGACGGATGCGGGCACGCGCACCTCGCACGTGGCGATCCTCGCGCGCTCGCTCGGCCTGCCCGCCGTGGTCGGCCTCAAGACGGCGACAGAGCAGCTGCGCGGCCACGAGCGCGTGATCCTCGACGGCAGCAAGGGCGTGCTGATCATCAACCCGAGTGAGGAAGACTCGAGGCGGTATCGCGACCTCGCCGAAAAAGAAGAGATCGTCGAGGCGGAGCTCCGGCGTCTCGCGTCGCTCGAGGCGATGACGACGGACGGCGTGCGCGTGACGCTGCGCGCCAACGTCGACCTCCCGGAGGAGGCGGATTTCGCGGCGACCACGGGCGCCGAAGGCGTTGGGCTGATGCGCACGGAGTTTCTCGTCGTCGGCCGCGCGACGATGCCGGACGAGAACGAGCAGTACGAGGCGTATCGCGCCGTGGTCGAGGCGTTCGGCGGGCGACCCGTGGTGATTCGCACCTTCGACGTGGGCGGCGACAAGCTTCCGATCGGCGGCTATCCGACGGAGACGAACCCGTACCTCGGATGGCGCGCCATCCGCATGTGTCTCGACCAGCCGGAGCTCTTCAAGACGCAGCTGCGGGCGCTGCTGCGGGCCGCGAACCACGGCGACGTCCGGATCCTGCTGCCCCTCGTCGTGACGCTCGCGGAGGTGCGCGCGGCGCGTGCGCTCCTGAACGAGGCGCGCAACGAGCTGCGCCAGCGCGGCGTCGCCTACAAGGAGTTCATCCCGCTCGGCGTCATGATCGAGACGCCCGCGGCTGCGGTCGCGGCGGACACGTTCGTCGGCGAGACGTCGTTTTTCAGCATCGGGACGAACGACCTGGTGCAGTACACACTTGCGGTGGACCGCGGCAACGCCGTCCTGGCGCCGCGTTTTACCGCGTTGCATCCCGCGGTGCTGCGGCTCATCGCGCGGACGGTCGAGGTGGGCGAGGGCGCCGGGCTCGACGTCGCGGTGTGCGGCGAGATGGCGTCGCAGCCGCTGATGTCGTTCGCGCTCCTCGGGCTCGGCGTTCGCGAGCTGAGCGTGAATCCGCGCTCCGTCGCGCACGTGAAGAACGTCGTGCGGCGCGTGGCGATTGCCAATGCGCGCCATGCCGTCGAGCGGGCGATGCGGTGCAACACCGCCGAAGAGGCGGAGACGATCCTGACCGCCGCGCTCAGGGACGCGGTCGGCGAGGCGTATTTCACGCGCGAAATGCCGTCGCTCATATGAGGGCTGAGTGCTGAGGGCCGAGGGCTGAGAGGAGGCTGAGTGCTGAGGGCTGAGGCTTGCGACCTTCGGATGTAAACCTCAGCCCTCGGCCCTCGCCCAGCACTACATTTCTTCTCCATGTACGACCGCCACCTCTTCACGTCCGAGTCCGTCACGGAAGGCCACCCCGACAAGGTGGCGGACGCGATCTCGGACGCCGTGCTCGACGCGATCCTCACCGACGACCCCGAAGCGCGTGTCGCGTGTGAAACCCTCGTGACGACCGGTCTCGCCTGCGTCGCCGGCGAGATCACGACGTCGACGTACGTCCCGATCCCCGACATCGTGCGCGACACGATCAAGGACATCGGGTACACGGACGCCACCTTCGGCTTCGACTACAAGACGTGTGCGGTCATCAGCACGATCGACCGCCAGTCGCCGGACATCGCGATGGGCGTCGACACGGGCGGCGCCGGAGATCAGGGGATGATGTTCGGCTACGCGACGGACGAGACGGAGGAGCTGATGCCGCTCCCGATCCTGCTGGCGCACCGGCTCACGAAGCGACTCGCGGAGCGGCGCCGCAGCGGGGCGATCGAGTGGCTGCGCCCCGACGGCAAGGCGCAGGTGAGCGTGGTATATGAAGAGAGCATTCCTGTCGCCGTCGAGAACGTCGTCGTCTCGACGCAGCACGACGAGAAGGCGAGCGCGAAGCGCATCCGGAACGACATCATCGAGCAGGTCATCGAACCCTCGATCCCCGCCGCGCTGCGCAACGGCAAGGTGAAGTACCACATCAACCCGACCGGACGCTTCGTCGTCGGGGGGCCGCAGGGCGACGCGGGGCTCACGGGCCGCAAGATCATCGTGGACTCGTATGGCGGCATGGGCCGCCACGGCGGCGGCGCGTTCAGCGGCAAAGACCCGTCCAAGGTCGACCGCTCTGCCTGCTACGCGGCACGCTGGGTCGCAAAAAACATCGTCGCTGCGAAACTCGCGCGCCGTTGTGAGGTACAACTCGCATACGCCATCGGCGTGGCAGAGCCGGTGTCGGTGATGGTGGACAGCTTCGGTACGTCGGTCGTGCCCGAGCGGGAGCTTATGCGTGCGGTGCGCGACGTGTTCGATCTCACGCCGCGCGGAATCATCCGGGCGCTGGACCTGCGCAAACCGATCTACCGTCCGACCTCGGCGTATGGGCATTTTGGAAGGACACCGGAGCGCGTCGGCCGCGGGAAGGGTGGCCGCATGCTCTTCCCGTGGGAGCGCACCGATCGGGCGGCGGCGTTGAAACGTGCAGTTCAGTAGTGCAGGGGATCTGCAGTTGAGATATCCGAGGCATCATGATTGAAGTCGTTGTCTCACGTTTAGGGCTCGACAGCTCGACGCAATCGTACGTCGTGATCCTCCAGGAGAAGGAAGGGCAGCGACTGCTGCCCATCTGGATCGGTCAGCCCGAAGCCGAGTCGATCGTGATGCAGATGCACAACATCAAGCGTGTGCGTCCGCTGACCCACGACCTCTGCAAGAGCCTGATCGTCGGGCTCGGCGGGAAATTGCAGCGCGTGCACATCACGCGGGTCGAGAAGAACACGTACTACGCCGAGCTGCACATCGCGCGCAACGGCGACGTCGTCCAGGTCGACGCGCGGCCATCGGACAGCATCGCGATCGCGCTGCGCCTTGCCGCGCCGATCTTCGCGTCCGAAGCCCTGCTGAGCGACGTGCAGGTGGAGGAATCGGCGGAGTCGTTCGACACCGAATCGCTCCAGAGCGCGTCGGAGCTGAGCGCCGAGCAGCTCAAGCAGTATCTCGAGCGCCTGCGCCCCGAGGATTTCGGGAAGTTCAACCTCTGAACTACAAGAGCCAACCACAGCGAACGCAGAGGACGCAAAGGACTGCAAGACAAAGCAAACACGCTGTTTTTTGGTTTTCCTCTGCGTCCTCCGTGTCCTCTGCGGTTGGCTTTTGGTTGGTTGCTCTCACTACATCGGTAAACGCACAGCAGTCGACCTACCTCGCCGCGGGGCGCGTCACTCGCCCATCCGGGAGCGGACGCCCGGAAGGCGTAGCAGGACAGTGGGTCGTACTGCACCGCGTGGGCTCCGATCGCGCCGGCCCGGTTGACTCCGCGCGCAGCGGCCCGGACGGTCGCTTCACGATTCGCTATCGGCCCTCCGGCGCGACCGACGCGCTGTACTTCCTGTCGTCCCGCTACGCCGGCATCGCGTATTTCTCGCCGCCGCTGCGCGCGGCAACGGTTCGCGGCGGCGACGCCGACGTCATCGTGTACGACACGACGACCGACGTATCGCATCTGAGCGTGCAGGGTCGCCACTTCGTGCTGTCGCAGACGCGTGGCAGCGGCGCGCGGCGCGAGGTCGCCGAAGTTTTCGAGCTCGACAACGACGGCAGGCAGACGATCGTCGCACGCGACTCGCTCACGCCCATCTGGAGCACGCATCTCCCGGTCGAGGCCGAGAGCGCTTCCGTCGCGCCCGGCGACGTGAGCGCCGGCGCCGTCGTGTTCCGCAGAGGACGCGCGGAGCTGTTCGCGCCGATCTCTCCCGGCGTGCGACAGCTCGTGCTGACATATCGGCTGAAGCCGAAGGCGTTTCCCCTCTCGCAGCCCGTGGAGCGCCCCGTGTCGGTGCTGGAGGTGCTGCTCGAGGAACCGCGCGCGAGCGTCGAGGGCGCGCGCCTCACGGAAGTCGCCGCGGCATTCATCGAGGGCCGCAGCTTTCGGCGCTTCCTCGCGCAGGACGTCCCGGGAAACGCCGTCATTCGCATCGACGCGCCCGTGCCCGCGCAGCATCGACAGGGCGCGATGCGCGCCGTCGCCGGAATAGTCGGCGCGCTCATGCTGTTCGGCGGCATCGTCTGGCTGCTGCGCCGCCGGCGGTCGACGCGCGACGTACGACCCGCGCTGACACACGAGCAACTGATCGCCGACATCGCTGCGCTGGATTCTCGCTTCGAGCGCGATCCGGCCCCGAGCGACGACACGCGCGCGGCATACATGCGCGAGCGCGCGTCGCTGAAGGAGCGGCTCGCGCGCGCGCTTGCCGGCGAAGAGGCGCGCATCTAGATTCGCGCTTCACAATTCGACGCGAGTGGGGGACACGGAAAC
>Ga0081539_10001110_pt1 | contig 48782 bp, 33 predicted proteins | sample TabmetS4T2R2_FD_71023 | JGI IMG/M metagenome (GOLD analysis project Ga0081539, IMG submission 71023) | Tabebuia heterophylla rhizosphere microbial communities from the University of Puerto Rico - S4T2R2 | ecosystem: Host-associated > Plants > Roots > Rhizosphere ... | reverse complement strand
AGAGCAACTTGCCGTTCGGCGTGATCGCCATTCCCTCGAATCCCTTGCTGCGCGGCAGCGTCGGCGTGCCGCTGCCGAGGAACGGATTCTGCGGCGACATGACGCCCTCCAGGCGATACGGCGGATCGAGCACCACGCCGGTCGCATCCGTGTGGATCAGAAACGGTCCAAACTCGTCTCCGAACCACAGCGTGCCGTCGTGCGCCTGGCGCACCGACTCGATGTCGAAGTCGCCACCGGTCAGCAGGCGACGCTCACGAATGTCGGCGTCGACCGGAATCGCCGTGTCGGGATAGAACTCGCCCTCCGCGACGATGGGAAAGTCGATCTTGTCGTTCGGGTCGCGCAGCTCGATGAACGACTTGACGGCAATGGTCGCGCTGCCGCCGGTCTTCGTTCGCACGTCGGGCGAGATGCGATACACGCGCAGCACGTAATCAGCCGAATTGTTCTTGGCGCCGAACCCGTTGTCGGGCATCGCCCAGAAGTCGCCGTTCGGCGCGCGCAGCACGGCCGAGAACCCCTGCACCGGTTGTTTGTCGATGAACGGTGGAATCACGCCGTTGGCCGGCGCGATCAGCTGTCCGGATGTGGGCCCCGGCGCGAACGTGTCGGCATCCAGACGCGCGAAGCCAATCAGTGTTTGCGACTGAGCCATCGATGGCGCAGCGAGCAGCGCGCACAACAGCGACGAACAGAACACAGCAGACGATCGTTTCACGTCGAGTCCTCCTGCCGATTCGTGTACTACCCGTGAATCACCTCCACACGACGCGCCGATGACTTCGCTGTGACGCCCTGATCCATGAGGTCGGGTTTTGGTGTGCTGACCGATCCTCGACACGAGCGGTCGAGTCACGTCGATTTTGCGCTGCGGTGGTGTCGCGGTCGGATGTTCGTCACACCGCGCCGCTAGCGTTCGGACCGGCGTTCCTCACGACGCGAAAGCGAGGATTCGATGAAACGTGCGCGGACCAATCGCGTGGCTCTGTGGGCCACCGGTGTCTTCGGTGTGGCGGCAGCATCGGCTTGGATCGCATCCGAGGGCCGGCTGCTGGGGCAACATGGCGCCGGCGGTTCGCGGGCGATCGAGCTGCATGCACCGGCCGGTGATTTGCCGACGACGCGGGAGACAGTGATCGACGGCTATCACGGAGCGGTGCTGCCCAACGGCCGGTTCATCACCCCCGTCGGCGTGGAGGTCAACGTCGACGCGCCGAAGCCGTACGGGTTGGCGCTGTCGCCGGATGGGCAGACGCTGGCCACCATCAACAGCGGCGCGTCGCGGTTCTCGGTCTCGCTGATTCGCGGTCTCACCAGCGCGACGCCGTCGGTGGCGCGCGTGAACGTGAACGCGACCTTCATGGGCATCGCCTTCTCCGCGGATGGCTCGCGCTTCTATGCGTCGGGCGGCGAGAACGGCAACATCTGGGTCGGCGAGACAGCCGGCAATCGCATCATCGGTTCGGTCAACTTGAACGGCCCCACGCATCCACTTTCGTCACCGCTCACCGTCACGACGAATCCACCCGGGCGGTTCAAAGGCACGTTTCCCGGACGCCTGCGCCTCGCGCCCGACGGCCGCTACCTGTACGTCGTCGATCAGGGCAGCTTCGGCGTCTTCGTGATCGACACCCAACAGATCGCCGTCGGCGTCGACGACTCCGGACGCGTGGTCGAGGCGAACAACTTCGCGGCCGTGGTCGGTCGCGCCGACGCCGGGCGATATCCGTACGCCGTCGAAACGACGTCGGACGGACGCATGCTGCTCGTTGCCAATGTCGGCATCTTTCAGTACCGGCATCTGCGGCCGGCGAACCCGGTTGGCAATCCCAACGTCGACTATCCCCTCGGCTACCCCGCCGCCGGATATCCGGATGAAACCGAGGGGCCGCGGACCATCGCGATCAAGAAGGTCGATCCCCGCAACCTGCCGACGTCGTTGCGCGATCCCAACGGCATCCGCGTCGGCTACATCGATCAGGACATCGAGTACACGGTTCCCGGGCTGGGCAGCCCGAACGCGCCCGAGGGGTCGTCGGTGTACGCATTCGATCTCACGAACCCCACGAGTCCCGTTCTCGCTCAACGCACGAAGACCGGCCCGCTCGTCGGAGACGTGGAGCAGGGCATCCGCACTTACAGCGGCAGTCATCCGAATGCGATCGCGATCGGGCCCGAGGCGATCTACGTCTCCAATGGCAACAACGACAGCGTCTCGATCCTTCAGCCCGGCACGTATCGCGAGCTGCGACGCGTGAGCCTCTCGGTGCTCGATGGCGAGGACGGTCGCCTGAAAGGGTTGCAGCCCGTCGCGCTCGCCGTCAGTCCGGACGGCCAGTACCTCTACGTTGCAGAGGCCGGCATCAACGCCGTTGCCGTGCTCCGACTGCAGGGGTTCGGCGCCAAGGTGTTGGGACACATTCCCGTGGGATGGTGGCCGAGCAGTGTCATCGTGAGCGCTGACGGCAAGACGCTGTACGTCGCCAACGCACGCGGGCGCGGGGCCGGCCCGTCGAACGACGCGCCGCCGGACAATCTCGGCTCGCCCAAGCACGCCACCATGGGAACGGTCAGCATCATTCCCGTTCCGACGGCGGCGCAGCTGGCGACGTGGACCGAGCGCGTCCTCGCCAACAACGGATTCGTCCCGGGCACGGGTATCGGCGACGAGTCGAATCCGATTCCGAGCAAACCGGGTCAGGCGAGCCAGCAGATCAAGCACGTGATTTTCATCAATAAAGAGAACTCCACACACGATCAGATGCTCGGCGACATCACCATCACGCGCCGCGGCGTGGCGGTGGCCGGCGAACCGCGCTATTCGCTCGGCTACGATGCCAGCCCGAATCATCACGAGCTCGCGCTGCGGTTCGCGTTCAGCGACAACTTCTACCTCGAGCCGGCGGTGTCGTCGGATGGACATCGGTGGTTGACCAACTCGTACACCACCGAGTTCGAGGAGACGCACTGGCCCGCCTCGTACGGCGGGCAGCGTCGCGACGCGGGCGACGATCCGAACGTCTTCGGTCCGTATCCCGGGCGCCTCGGATTCACCGACGCCAACGGCTCGCCGGATCCGCACGACTACAACCAGCACGGCGGCATGTTCATGCATCTCACCCGCTACGGGAAGAGCGTGGTCAATTTCGGCAATGGCTACGAGTTCGCCCAGGTCGACGAGGATGGCGGCACCGAGCCGACCGGCATCCGCGAGCACGTGAACGTGCCGATGGAAAAGGTCGTTCGCGATCACAGCGATCATCTGTTCCCGAACTACAACACGCACATACCGGACTCGCCGTTGCCCGAGGACCCGACGCGATTCAACCGCTTCGGCCGCTTCAAGCAGGTGTTCGAATCGCACTACGTCGATCGCGAGCGCGGTCTCTGCACGTTGCCCTCGTACGTCGACATCTTCTACCCGAACGATCACGGCGGCGGCGCCAACGACATCAACCCGGGCGGACCGCCGTGGTCGTACAAACGCTTCGTGCAGGACAACGACGCCGCGCTCGGCATGACGGTCGACCTCATCTCGAACAGCCCCTGCTGGAAGGACACGGTCATCTTCGTCGTCGAAGACGATCCGCAGAACGGCCTCGATCATGTGGACGGGTATCGCTCGATCCTGCTCGTGATCAGCCCGTGGGTCAGGCCCGAGCACGTCAGCAAGCAGCACGCGAGCCTGGCGAGCGTGTTCAAGACAATCGATCTGATCTTCGGGCTGCCGGCGCTCAATCAGTTCGATGGCGCCGCGTCGGACCTGCGCGAGATGTTCACCAGTGAGCCGGACTTCCGGCCTTACTCGCTGACGCCGGTCACCTACGCCAGGGTCGTGTCACCGGAATGGATCGCCGCGTCGAAGGAGATCGACTTCAGCGGACCCGATCGGGACGAGGTGGCGCTGTTGCGAGCGATTCTGCGCTCCGAAGGCCTGCCGAGGCCGCGCGCTCGCTGACAGCGGTCGTCGCGATTTGCTCACTGTTCATGGGCGGACCACAGGTCCGCCCCGTAGCGGATTGGCTCGGAGGGATCATGCTCAGGATTTCAGGAATCACGTGCGCGCTCGTGGTGTGCAGTCTCGTCTTCGTTCATCCGGCGGCTGCCCAGTCGGATAACGTGACCACCGATCGCCTGTTTCTGTTCTCGATTTCAACGCCGCATACCGACCGGCCGCATGCCAGCGTCCATGTCGAGACCGGCTTTGGCGAGCGGCCCTTCGATCTCACCGAAGGGAATGAACCGGAGCAACGCGTCGGCGTGCAGGCGACGCTCGGCCATCGTCTGACGCTGGTGGGCCGTCTCGGCATCGCCAGCCATCAGAGCAGTACCCGAACGTCACAGCAGGGCGAGATCCTCTATAGCGTTCTGCAATCACCGGAGCGTCAGGCGAGCGTGGCCGCCGGCCTGGGCATGCGCCACGAGCCCGAGGGTATCAATGTGCTCCTCGGCCGTGTTGCCGCCGGGCGGACGTTCAGCCTCTGGCGTGTCGACGGAAACGCGCTGTTCGAAAAGCCGCTCTCGACCGAGCGCGATGCGATGGACCTGATCACGACAGTCGGCGTCGCCCGCCGTGTGATGCGCTCCGTGCACGTCGGTGTGGAGATGATTGGCGAGGACCTCGAGGGATTCTGGGATCCGAACGAAGCCGAAGGGGGCGCGCGGCTGCTCGTCGGTCCGTCGATTCGCGTGGCACCGCCGTCCGCGAAGTGGCAAGTCGGCGCCGCCGGCGGCCCGATGATTCACGCGACGCGCAGCTCGGTCATCAGCGATGCCACACGCAGCTTGCCGACGGGCGCCGGCAAGGATGGTTACGCGATCCGGGCGTCGCTCAGCTACGCGTTCTAGCCGTCTTGACCTCTCGATCGAAGGCTGTTGGACGTCTGCGGAGATCGATCACGGACTTTTCATAAACGTGACGCCCCCGTGAGTGGTGTGAGACGGCATCGTCGTCTGACACCGCTACGGTGGGGGCATGCTCATTCCCCGGTACCTGCCAGCGACGCTCGCGGCGTGGCTCGTCCTCGGTGCGAGCGCGCTCTGGGCCCAAGACACGACGCTCTCCGGCCATGTGATCGACGAATCGAATGCCGCGGTCCCCGGTGCGACCGTCGTTCTCAAGAACAGCAATACCGGCGTCACCACAGAGTCGATCAGCAACACCGTCGGCCTCTTCACCTTCGCGTCCGCGCCGCCCGGCGCGTACGAGCTGACGGTCACGCTGGAAGGGTTCGCACCGGTGACGGTGGCGGGCCTGCGTCTCGAAGTCGGCCAGAGCCGAAGCCTGACGGTCACGCTGCAACCGAGCAGGCTGCAGGAAACAGTGCTCGTCTCGGCGGCAACCACTCCGCTGGCTGTCGACCGTGCGGAGCGTGGCGTCGTCGTCGAGAACACGTTCGTGACGAGCATTCCGCTGAACATCCGCAATCCGCTGCAGATGATCAACAACGCCGTGGGCGTCACGCCGGCCAGTGCCGATGCCGGCAACAACAACGTCAGCCAGAGCCGCACGAACATGTTCCGGATCAACGGCGCCAAGGCATCGACGACGGACATCCAGCTCGATGGCGCCGCGAACATCACGGCGTACGCGAATCAGGCGGCGTCGGTGCCGCAGGTGGACGCCGTCCAGGAGTTCCGCGTCGTCACCGCCGGCTACGCGCCCGAATACGGACGAACCAGCGGCGGCCTCGCGCTGTTCGGACTGCGGTCCGGCACCAACCAGTGGCACGGCACTCTGCACGAGTTCACGCGCGACGATCGCTTCGACGCCAACGGCTTCAACGCGAACCGCGCCGGTCAGCGCAAGCAGGATTTCACGCGCAACCAGTACGGGTTCACGCTCGGTGGACCTCTCACGATTCCCAACGTCTACCGCGGACGCGATCGCTCCTTCTTCTTTCTCGCGTTCGAGGGGCTGCGCGAGACCAAGGCCGGTTCCTACACAGGAACCGTGCCCACGGCACTTGAACGGAGCGGCGACTTCTCGCAGACCCGCGATGCGCAGGGCAACCCGATCGTCATCTACGACCCGCGCACGACGCGGCTCGATCCGTCGCGGCCGGCGGGAACGACACGCTACATTCGCGATCCGTTTCCCGGAAACAGGATCCCGACCGAGCTTCTCAGTCCGGTGGGTATGCGGCTCTTGTCGCTCTATCCGCTGCCGAACCAACAGGGCGACGGTTTCAGCAACAACAACAATTACTACTCGAACGCGCCGAGCGGTCTGAACACCGATCGTATCGACACGAGGTTCGATCACTCGATCACCAACGACCATCGGCTGACCGCGCGATTCAATTTCTTTCAGAACCGCATTCGCAATCCCGACGTGTACGGCAGCGGCATGCCGCTCATCGCCGACAACCGCATTCCAGGCGTTCACGCGATGGCGCGACACACGTGGGTCGCTGGCAGCTCGACGGTGCTCGAGCACCATCTGTCGTTCGCGCAGAGTCAATCGAATCGCACGAACGCAACCCTTGGCTTCGACCTCACGCAACTCGGATTTCCGTCGAGCGTGGCGGCGGGCAACCCGGTGACGACCTTCCCGATGATCACGGCCAACCGCGTGGGACAGCTCGGGACGCAAGTCGCGCTCGAACGTAACGCGTCGAAGGTCTTTCAATACCTGGGCACCGTATCGTCTCTGCGCGGCCGCCACATGCTCAAGGCGGGCGTCGACCTGCGGTCTTATCCGATTCGCCTCTCGTCGGCGACGCAACTGACGATTCGCGCCACGAACAACTTCACCGGCGGACCGAACCCGCAGGCGGCGCTGGCGGCGTCCGGTTCGGGCGTCGCCGATCTGCTGCTGGGAGCCGCGTCGATCAGCAACGGCATTTCCGAACCCGACTACATCAATCACCGCTACTACGGCGCGTATGTGCAGGACCAGTTCCGCGCGACCTCGAAGCTCACATTGACGTACGGCCTCCGCTATAACTTCGAGCAGCCGTGGCGGGAGCGCGCCGGCCATCTCGTCCATCTCGATCTCGAGTCGCCTTCGCCGATCGCGCCGCAGGTCCCGCAACTCACGCTGAAGGGCGGCGTCGGCTTCGTCGAGCCCGACGCAGCGACGCAGAAGGCCGACAAGAACGACTTCGATCCACGACTGGGCGCCGCCTGGCAGTGGAACGACCGGACAGTGATTCACGGCGGCTTCGGCGTGTTTCATCATCCGGCGCCCTCGTATCTCGGCACGAACACGTCGGTCGGCTCCTCGCGCCTGACCAGCGCGGTGGTCACCGAGGCGGACACGGTCACGCCGTTGTTCAACCTCTCGAATCCGTTCCCGACGGGGCTGCTCGAGCCAATCGGAAATTCACAGGGACTGGCGACGCTCCTCGGCCAGAACATCACCGGCGCGCCCGAACAGCAGCGCGTCAGCTACCAGGTCAACTGGTCGGCCGACGTCCAGCGAGAGTTGCCAGGTAACTTCGTCGTCACGATCGGCTACGCGGGCAACGTCGGTCGGAATCTGCTGTCGCCGATCAACCTGAATCAGCTTCCGGATTCGGCCCTGTCGCTCGGCAGTCAGCTGCTTCAACAGGTGCCGAATCCGTTCTACGGCGTCATCACCGACACGACGTCGATCCTCAGCCGTCCGACCGTGCAGGCGGGGCAGCTGCTTCGGCCCTATCCGCAATTTCAAAACGTGATCGCCGCACTCGCCGGCGTCGGGCGGTCCCGGTATCACGCGATGCAGCTCACGCTCGAACGGCGCTTCTCCAACGGCCTCGGAACGGTCTTCGCCTACACGAAGAGCACAACGATGGACAACGTCGGGGAGGTCGGGCTATGGGTGGGCGACGCATCCGGGTTCCAGAACAACCATTGCTTCGACTGCGACTGGTCGCTGTCGCTGCAGGACGTTCCCGATGTCATCCGGTGGAGCGTCCGCTACGACCTGCCGTTCGGCCAGGGACGGCAGCGGCTGTCACGCGGGCCGCTCGCGCACGTCGTGGCGGGCTGGGCGGTTGCCAGCTTCTTCACCTGGGATAACGGCACGCCGGTGCGTCTGTCGTCACCGAACGATTCGAACTCGTTCGGCGGTGGGACGAACATGCGGCCGAACGCGGTATCCGGCGTCTCACCGATCCTCGACAGCCGAGGCGAGCTGACCGATGGTGCCCTGTTCTTCAACCCCGCCGCGTTCACACGGACCCCGCCGTTCTCCTTCGGAACGGCGCCGCGCGCGATTCCGGGTGTGCGGAACCCCGGGACGAGTAACGTCGACCTGCTGATCGAGCGACGGGTCGACCTTCCGGGCCGCTCCGCAGTGGACCTGCGCGCCGAGATCTTCAACGCCTTCAACTACGCGCAGTTCGCCGGTCCTGGGACCAACATCGCGGCCGCGGACTTCGCACGGATTTATCTCCGTCAGGTCAACGCGCCGCGTCAGATCCAGTTCGGCGCGCGCCTCTCCTTCTAACGAGGAACCGCCACATGCGCCGCACGCTACGAGTCGTCTCGGTTCTCTTCGTCGCTGTTGCGCTCTACGCGCAGGCCGCGACCACATTCGAGGCCGTCAGCGCGGACCAGGTCCGCCCCGGCGTCTACCGCGTGTCGTTCACCGGCGCAGCAGACGCCGTCACCATCTTTGCCAGCTCACTGCCGGATCGCATCGATCGGCGTACGTCGATCGCGCGCGCGTCGCACTCACCCATCGAGGTGACCGTACCCGATCCGCCGGCGCGCGTGTACTTCCATCTGCAGTCGCGATCCGAGACGCGCGTCGTCTCCGTGCGGCGGCTTCCGCTCGAAGGGGCCGCGAACTTCCGCGATCTCGGTGGCTATCGAACGGCAGATGGACGTCACGTGAAATGGGGCCTCGTCTACCGGTCGAATCACCTGGCGAACCTCACCGCTGACGATTACGCCTATCTCAACACGCTCGGCATCAGACTCGTGTGCGACCTGCGCACCGACGGTGAGCGCCAGCGGATGCCGACCAAATGGCAAAGCGATCGAGCGCCGGAAATCTTCTCCACATCGATACTCAAGGAAACCGACGTCGTGGTCTCACCGGAGCGCCTGCGCAGCCTCGCGGAACGCTCGTCGCAGGAACTGACCCCGACATACGAGCGGATGGTCAAAGAGTCTCCGGAGCAATATGGAACCGTTCTCCGGCGACTGGCGCACGGAGGCCTGCCGTCGGTGACCCACTGCACCGCTGGAAAGGATCGCACCGGTGTCTTCAGCGCCATTCTGCTGACCATCCTCGGCGTCGCGCGCGAGACCGTCATTCGCGATTACATGCTGACTGGCGAGTACATGTTGAGCGCGGAAGGCATGCGCCGCGCCTCGTCGGATTGGCAGCAGCTGACCGGCACATCGACGCCGCCGGACGAAGCGCTGCTGCGCGGTGTCTACACCATGCATGCCGAGGCCATCACCTCGACGTTCGACGCGATCGACCGCATGTATGGATCGTTCGACGCGTTCGTGCGGACCGGACTGAGACTCGACGAGGCCGACGTCGCGATGTTACGCGCCCGTCTTCTCGAATAGCGAAGCTCCAGAGAGGCTAGAGCCAACCAATCCGTTCGCCGTCCGACCATCGTGCCCGAGGCTCGGGCAACAGGTCCCACAGAAAGACGCGGGCGCCTTGCTGGTGCCGCCGGTGTGAACAGAGCCGGTGTTTCCGGAGCACGGTCCGCGTCTGTCCCTCCCCGTCAGCCGTCTGCCTCACGCCCAGCGTGCAACCGCAGTAGAGCGTCATCGAGTAATTGACGGCAAAGATGCGGCGTCGGTAATCGTCTCGGTTCATGGCTGGACGATAGCAGCCGCGCATGAAGATGCCGTGATCGGCGACTCACCCGGATGTAACGTCCGCGCGACACGCCATCGATACCAGTTCGTTTCACCGGATTGCCAGCGCCGTTATCGGGTTCTTACCCTCGGCGGTCACACTCCCGCCCATGCGGACACGGGCACTGCTCCTCGTCTGGCTTCTTGCGGGGTTTCCGACGGCGGCCGGCGCGCAACCGGCGGCAGCCCTCGTGCTGCGGGGCGCGGTCACCGACTCCAGTGGTGGCGCCATCGCCGGCGCGACCATCGAGGTCAGGACGCGACAAGGCGTGCTCCAGACCATGACCGATCCCGGCGGCGGGTACGAGCTGACCGCGCCGACCGGCGCGGTCGAAATCGTCGTCACGAAAGAGGGCTTTCAGCCGGAGATCGCGCATCTGCGTCTCGCCGACGGAACGCACGTCCACGATGTACGCCTGCAGATCGGCGCCGTCACCGATACCGCCGTTGTCACCGCCACGCTCGTAGAGACGGCAACCTCGCAGCTGGCTGGATCGGTCACGACCTTCGATGCGGAGGCGATTCGAGCCCGCGGCGCCCGGTCCCTGGCCGAAGTGCTCCAGCAGACGCCTGGTGTACAGATCGAGGCGACGGGTCGTGAAGGGGCGCTGACCTCGCTCTTCGCGCGCGGCGGCGATTCCGACTACAACCTGGTGCTCGTCGACGGCGTCCGCGTGACGCTGCCGGGCGGGCGATTCGACTTCGGACGCGTGGACACCAGCCAGATCGACCGCGTCGAAATCGTGCGCGGATCGCAATCGGCGCTCTACGGTTCGGATGCCATCGGCGCCGTCGTGCAGGTCTTCACACGCCGATCGTCGGAGAATGACCCGCCGAACGTGCAGGGATCGATCGAAGGGGGCTCATTCGGCGCGATGCGTGTGACGAGTGGCGTCAGCACAGGCGTCAAAGGGCGCGCCAATGTGCACGTCGGAGGCGCCTATCGCGAGACCGATGGCGCCTTCGCCGACCTGTTGCCGGAGCAGGACCGCTTCGACCAGTCGTCGTTCGATACCTCGGGCGGCGTTCGCGTCGGTCGCGGCGTCACCACCCGCGCGTCGTTGCGCTACGACAAGGCGCACGGCCGAAGCGTCGGTCAGATCGCGTACCGCCTGTTCGACACCGGGACCTACTACGACACGCGGGACGTGAGCGTCGACCTGCGGCTTGCGCACGACGTGAGTCCGTCTTTCCGCCATCAGATTGCGGTCGGGATCTTCGACTACAACAACTCGACGGGCGATCGTGCCGTCGATGGGCCCTGGTCGGTGTACGCGGTCATGGCCGGCACCCCTGGCGCCCTGTTTCCGGACAGCACACGTCTGATTCGTCTCGTCAACCGCGCCGAATTCGACACGCTGAGAACACAGACGCTGCCGACCGGGCAGTTCCTGGCCTCACGTATCAACATTGCCGATTTTGCATCGGCGACGCGGATGGACAGCGAGCGTCGATCGTTCCGCTATCAAGGCGACTGGAATCAGGCAGCGGATGCGACGTTGACCGGCGGCTACGATTACGAGCACGAAGACGATCCCAACAACGTGTCGTTCGGTCGCCACAACCACGCGCTGTTCGTCCAGCAGCAATGGCGTGCGATGGGACGCCTCTTCGTCTCCGGCGGTGCACGGCTCGATCACAACTCGCGCTACGGGGATCAGCTGTCGCCCAAACTGTCGGTGAGCGGTTTCATCGTTCCGTTTCGCCAGGCGGCGCTGTCCTCCTTCAAGCTGCAGACGAACATCGGGCGCGGCATCAAGAACCCCGTGTTCGCCGAGCTGTTTGGCGGCGCCACTGTCGACGGCAATCCAGCGCTCGAACCCGAACGGGCGACGACGTTCGATGCCGGAGCCGAGGTCTCGCTGGCGAGCCAGCGCTTCGCGGGCGTCGTGACGTATTTCGCAAACCGGTACCGCGACCAGGTGGCGTTTCGGTCGTCCGGTCCGGGCCGCGACGGCATTCCCGATTACCTCAACATCGAGGGCTCGAATGCTGACGGACTGGAAGTCGAAGCAAGGCTGCAGCGGCCGCTGCTCGGGTTCACCGCATCCGCTTTCTACACGCTGGTCGACACGAAGGTCACGGCCACCATCAGCACGAGCGAGCAGTTTCAGCCGGGGCAACCGCTGCTGCGTCGCCCGAAACATTCCGGGAACGTGTTCGTCAGCTGGCAGCGGGGGCCCGGAACGGTCAGCGCTGGACTGCGCGTCGTCGGCCAGCGTCACGACTCGTCGTTCCTGTCGCTGGCCACGCTGGCCACTCCGCAAAGCCCCAGCCGGGTGGTCGACATCCGCGTGAATCCCGGCTACCACGCAATCACGCTGACCGGCGAATACCGCGTGCGCACAAGCGTCGGGATCTTCGCGCGCATCGAAAATCTCACTGACGAGCGCTACGAGAGCGCTCTCGGCTTCCCCGGACTGCCGCGCAGCGCAGCCGCCGGGTTGCGGGTCGATTTCCGCCGGCGGTAACGGAGCATCGGATGCGCCAAACACTATTGACGCTCGCTGTCTTGCTCACCCTGTCCCTTTCAATACCGGCGCAGGACGTCTCCCGCGCCGACGTGAAGCTCATTGGCCATCGTGGCTTCACCCGCGATGCGGTGGAGAACTCGCTGAGCGCGCTCGAGGCGGCGGTGCGGCTGGGGCTTGCCGGCTCGGAGATCGATCTGCGCACGACGCGCGACGGACACGTGGTCCTCATGCACGACGAGACGATCGATCGCACGACGACGGGGTCCGGCGTCGTGGAAGCCATGACGTACAGCGAGCTGGCCGGGCTTCGTCTCGAGATGCCCGACGGTAAACCCGTCAACGAACGTGTACCCGATCTCGACGGCGTCGTGGCGTTTCTCGAGCGGCATCCGCGATTCGAGGTCGCGTTCGACGCTAAATCGATCGACGTACGGACAGTCGGCCGGCGCGTGCTCGACGCGAAGGTGCAGGACCGCGTCATCTTCTTCATCGCCGACCCGCAGGACGTCGAGCGCGCTCAGGCCATCAAGAGCGTCGACCCACGTCTGCGAATCTCGGTCAATCTGCTGACGTGGTGGAAGATCGAAGGACTGGCCACGTTCGTCCGGCGATCGCTGCACGCCGATGCACTGTTCTCGTCGGAGTATTTCTTTCCACGGCGCTTCGACGAGGCCAAGGCGGCCGGTGCCGAGGTGCAGGTCTTCCTCCCTGGCACGGTGAATCTGATCGATCGATTCAGGCGCGCGGTCGAGATGGGCGCCGACGCCGTGTCATCGGATCGTCCGGATCTTCTCGTTCCGCTCGTTCGTCGCTCCACGAACTGAGCCGCAACAATTTACCGGCGCTTCCCGCGAACGACCCGCCGTCTTCATGCACCGCGCATGCGCGTGGGACGCAGAGGGGCGGGCTCCTCCCGCCGCTGCTCTCGCGCGAGGGGCATGATCGCCGATTGAGTATCATCGGCCGTCATGCCCTCCGGCGACGTCACGGCCTTCTATCTGTTCGACATCGGCGATGCCATCGATCTGAAGCGCGTCAGCGAGCAGATCGAGGCGTCGACGACGCGGCTGGCGACCAAGCCGCCGTCGCCGATCTACCTGCAATACCAGCAGCCGCCGGTCGTGATCGAAGCGAGTGCGATCGGCGCCGGTGAGATCGAGGGCTTCCGCGCACGGTTGAAGGTCTTCGACTACGGCGTCGTTTCAGTCGCGCTCACTCGTCTGCTGCGTGCCGACTGGGATGCACTGCTCGATGCCGGATTGCAGTGGCACGACAACCCAGTCCTCGCATCGGCCGCCGAACGGCTCTGCCGCGATCTGCTGCGGCGCATCGAGCACGCCGTCAGTCGACCGCGATCGAGCCTTCTTTCGGAGGACTATCTCGTCTTCACGCTGCTGACCGATCCGGACGCCGAGCCCGTGGAGACGCTCCTCGCGTCGCATGGGACGGTCATCGCGCAGCTGCTTCGCGGCGAACGCGCGCCATTGAGCGCGCAGGAGCGCGAGGAAGTGTTGCGCCATCGGATCTCGTACTACACGACGGACGTCGTGATCGCCACGTGGAGCAGCGCCCTCGTCTGCGACACGCCGCTCGGCGCACCCGGCGTGCTGGAGATTCTGGAGTTCGCCAATTCTCAGCTGCTCGAGTTCAGGTACTACGACCAGCTGCTCGACTCGGAGCTGGCACGCATCTACGCGCGACTGCAATCGGACAACTGGCGCCGCACGCTCATCCCGCGTCGCTACGCCCGCGCCGCGCGTCACGTACACGCGCTGTTCATCGACGTCAACGAGCTCACCGACAAGACCGAGAACGCGCTGAAGATTGCCGGCGACGTGTATGCGGCGCGCGTGTTCGGCCTCACCGCCGCGCGGCTCGGCCTCGACCAGTGGAAGGCGAGCGTGCGCGAGAAGCTCGAGACGGTCGACGATATCTCGCGATTCGCGATCGAACGCACGTCGATGGCGCGCGGCGAGTTTCTCGAGCTCGTGGTCGTCCTGCTGATCCTGTTCGAAATCGTACTGTTGATGCATTGAACCGATCCGGGACACGGCGGCACGCGTCAGAGACCCCGGTGTCATGACTCCAAGCGACAGCTGTGCTCAAGAATCCGCCCCCAGCGTCGATTGACCTGGAGGGGCGGGACACGTCCGCCCGGTTCGAAGGAGTACGGCTGCCCATGAGTCATGTGAATCGTCGTGTCGTTGTGTCGTTCGCCGCTGCGTGGCTTCTGTTCGCAATCCAGGCGTCGGCGCAATCCGACGGACGTTTCCTGGGCGCGGTACGGGATCACTCCGGCGTCGCCGTGCCGGGCGCCAGCGTCATCGTCAAGAACGAGCGCACCGGCGAAGAGCGGACCGTTCGTGCCGGCGACGACGGCCACTACGTCGTGCCGAATTTGAAACCTTCGTCGTACGCCGTCCGCGCCGCGTCCGGCCAGCTGACGCCGGTCAGTTTCACGGGTCTGCAGCTGGTCGCCGGCCAGGAATTCAGTCTGGATGTGACGTTCGAAGCCGAAGGCGTGGACATGGTCCTGGTCATGGGACGCACGAACGTCGTCGACCTGAGCTCGGCCCGCATCGGAGTCAACGTCGGCGAGCGCGAGGTGCGCGACCTGCCGGTGAACGGACGTCAGATGTCGCAGCTGATGCTGCAGACGCCCGGATCGCAGAACGCCGGAACCGGCACCTGGCAGGACGTGCGCTTCAGCGGCCGTGCGGTCGAGCAGAATGCGATTCGCTACGACGGCATCGAGGGTTCCGCGGTCATCGATGCCGCGCCCGGCAACCTGAATGGCGAAATCGCCTCGCCGTTCAAACTACAGGCGAGCCTCGAAAACGTTCAGGAATTCCGCGTCGAGTCGAACAACTACCCGGCGGAATTTGGAACGGGGACCGGTGGACAGGTCAGCGTCATCACGAAATCGGGGAGCAGTCAGGCGCACGGGTCGCTGTTCGAATACGTGCGCAGCGCCAAGTTCGACTCGCCGAACTATTTCGAGAAGGCGGCCGGCCTGCCGGCCTCGCCGCTCGATCAGCACCAGTTCGGCGGCTCCTTCGGCGGTCCGCTCGTTGCCGGCCGCGCCTTCTTCTTCGGCAGCTACGAGGCCTATCGGCTCAAGGCGGGCTTGAACTTCGTCGAGGCCGTCCCCAGCGCCGCCGCCTGGTCGCGGGCCACACCGGCCATTGCCACGCTGCGCCCGGCATTCCTTGCGCCCGGTGCGGTGATCCTGTCAGGTGCGTCGGCAAATCCCGACTTCGATCTCGCCCAATTGCAGGGCGTGCAGGACGTGCGGGAGAACGCGGTCAGCGGCCGCGTCGACATCGTCGTGAACAGTGCGTGGACGTCGTTCGTGCGGGTCCTCCACGATCAGGGAACCAACCTGCAGCCGGAGGGTGTCACCGGACGGAGCGTGCGCATCAGTGACAATCCGACCAACGCCGTCTTCACGCTTCAGGGGATGCTGTCGGATCGCACCACCAACCAGTTCAAGCTCGGTTACAACGCGGCCCCGACGCGCATCAACGGGATCGCGCCCACGGTCAACGGCATCGACCTCTCCAATCTGGCGTTCAACTTGAGCGGTTCGGTCGCCAACACGGGTGTCGCCGGCCAGGGCGCGTCATCGGGTATCGCGATTCCCGGCGGACTGGTGCGCGCCAACAGCGCCACGAACGGGCGCGCACAGCCGTACGATCCGCATTCGCTGTCATTGGTCGACTCACTGAGCACCGCGATGGGCAGTCACGTCGTCAAGGTGGGCGGCGAAATGCGCGCCATCCGTATGACGACCGATCGCCTGGGCGGCATCACCTATACGTTTCCCAACGTAACCGCGTTTCTGGCCAACCAGGCATCGTCGGTTCAGTACCTCGGTGACGTGAGCGCCCCGAGTCCGTTCAACGACGGAGCGACCGGTGCGCGTCACACGCGCCAGGAGTACTACATCGCCTACGGACAGGATGAGTGGCGTCTGACGCCAACCGCGACGCTCAGCTACGGCGTGCGCTATGACTACTACACGCCACTGCTCGAAGCGGACAATCGCATCGTCAAGTTCAACATCGATACCGGCGTCATCGACCCGAACACGACGCCTCTCTACCGGTCGAGCAGGACCAACGTCCAGCCGCGCGTCGGCCTCTCGCAGGCGGTCGGCAAGACCGTCGTTCGTACGGGTTTTGGCCTCTTCGTCGGACCCGGACAGACCGAGGATCAGATTCAGCCGATCGAAAGCGATCGCATCAGCTCGACGCTGACCGCCGGCGCGTTCCCGATCGAGCCTGCGGTGCTGGTCGCCAACTTCGTCAACAACCCCGCTAATCGCTCGTATCAGCCGCGTGCGTACGCCAACGACTACTCGATTCCCGAGCGCGTCTACCAGTACACGGCGTCGATACAGCGCGAGCTGCCGGACAGCTTCACCGGCACGGTTGCCTACGTCGGAAGTCAGGGACGCAATCTCTTCCTGCGCAGCATCGCGAACCGGATCACGCAGGTAGTCACCAATCCGGATCCGACTCGGGCCGCATTCGTCGTCCGTGAGTTCTCGATCGTCCAGCGCGACGCGAGCGGCGCAATCGTCGGCGTGCAGAATCCGTTCGCCGAAGTCGATTACAAGACCAGCGGCGGTCACGATCGCTACAACGCGCTGCTGCTGTCGCTGTCGCGCCGATCGGCGGCGGGGCTTGCGGTCAACGCGCAGTACACGCTCGGCAGCAGCCGCGGGAATACAGCAGGCTCCAACGAAGCGCTGACCTCCGGCAACAACGCGCGCGCGCTCGATCAGTTCGCCTACGACGATGGCTACAACAATTTCGACGTGCGTCACGCCTTCAACGTCAGCATGCTGTATCCGCTGCCGTTCGGTCGGGGACGCCGTTTCGGATCGAACAGCGGTGGGGCCGTCGGAGCGCTGATCGGCAACTGGAACGTCGGCGGCATCGTGAACGCCCGCAGCGGCTTGCCGGTCGACATTCGCATCGTGCGTCCCGATGTTGTCTACCGCGACGCCGCCGGGAACATCTTCGCCAACCCGGCCGCGGATCGCGTGGCCATGATCAACACACCGGGAGGCGGCGCCTCTCGCAACGTCCGGCGGCCGGACCTCGTTCCCGGAGCCGATCCGTACGTCAGGAACGGCGGTCTTGTGTTCCTCAACCCCGCCGCCTTTGCGACACCGGCGCCGGGCACGTTCGGCAATCTCGAGCGGAACGCGATTCACGGTCCGAGCTTCAGACAGGCGGACTTCTTCCTGGCGAAGCACGTGGCAACGGGCAGCACCAGCACCGTCGAACTGCGGCTCGAAGTGTTCAACGTCTTCGACACCGTCAACTTCACGAACCCGGTCGGCACGTTGCCGCAAGCCATTCCCAGCGGCAGCCTGAGCGAGGCGAACCGGATCCAACCGGGCCAGCCGTACACAGCCGCGGCAGCGGGAACGTTCGGCCGTTTGACGAGCACCGTCGGACGAACCGTCGGCCTGGGCACGTCCCGGCAGCTGCAGTTCGCGCTGCGATTCCAGTTCTGATCTCGAGAGGGGTGGGCGCGCGCCGCTGACGACGTGTCCGCGGCGCGGCACGGTCCGACGACTCCCAACTCCCACGTCTGACGCTTCCCCAACTCCCAACGGCTCGGGAGTTGGTTCGGCGAAGCGGGTTGGGAGTTGGGAGTTGCTCTATGCCTGCTTCCGCGCCGGCCCGGTCGGCTGTGTCTCCGCTTCCCGGATCGCCGCCGGTCGCGACCGCCGGCGCGTCGCGATGCCGATGTTGTTCTGCACGTCGGCCACGGCACCCAGCGCCCACACGATTTCACCGATATCGCGCTTGAGCCGTTTGTGCGGGACGGTTCCGGTCAGGGCCACGCGTCCGCCATCGGAGCGGACCTCGACATCGTTGGCTCCAGGCAGCACCTCCAGCACGTCGTACAGGAAATCCTCGAGCTCCTGATCGTTGGTCGGGCCTTGCAGCTGCCCTCGGCGCGTCGCCACGGCGGCGACGAGCGCGGGAGCGGTCAGGATCGGCTGATACGCGTACGGCGGCACCGACGTCAGATGACCGAACGCGGTCGGCGGAAATCCGGTCGTGGTGTACGCCATGGGAGACGAGAACGATGGCCCCGCGGTCAGCGTGGGGGCCAAGGGTTGCGGGTTGGGTGACAGCGGCGGCATCAAGGCCGCCGTCTGCGGTGGCGTGCCCATCCACATCGGGCCGCCCGATCCGAAAAACGGTTCCAGCATCTGCATGAACTGTCTCCTGCTTACATCACTTGACCGGCCTGAGGGGCGAGTCCCTGCGACCAGAGCTGCGGAGTGGCGCCGAACGGCACGCCCGCTGATTGAAACGGGTTGATCGCGGCGGGTCCGGCGGCACCAAGCGGCTGGTACTGCTGAATCTGCTGCGGCAGGTATTGAATGGCTTGCTGAATGTAGTGCAGCTGCTGCGGGATCACCTGAAGCAGGAGCTGCAGCTGCTGGAGCTGCTGCTGTTGAAGATATTCGAGCTGCTGCAGCTTTTGCAGCTGCTGCGGAACGAACTGCAACAGCTGCACGAGCTGTTGCGGCGCGACTGGCGCGCCGAACGGGCTCACACCTTGCGCCCCTAACGACGGCCCGCTCCATGCGGTTGACCCAACGTGACCGAATGGCGCACCAGTACCGAAGAACGTTCCTTGCATACGCGACCTCCTGAACGATTCAGCGCACACAGAGGTTCGAGTGGTGCGACATGACACCACGCTCGTACGACATCGACGTCAGCGGTGACTTCGTTGTTGTAATGAGTAGCCGTGTGCGCTGTGTGCCGGATGTCGCAACGGACGTACCACGCGTCGCATCTGCCCGTTTCGCCGCGGGCGGCATCGAGGTGTGTGAGTGAGTGGTAATCGCGCGCGGTCGTGTATGGGAGGCGATCACGACTGCGGCGAACTGTCGCATCTGCAACGGTTACACGACATTCGATCGACACGACGCGTGATGCGTGCGCGCGCGCGAGAGCCGAGCCTTTACACGCCTGTCACACCAGCCTGATACAGATCCGCTCGACCGCGTTGACTCGCGCCACCGCGCACGCGACCCGGAAAGGGCGTGCGCTCCTTCACGTCAGCGCAGCATCTCCAGGAGTCTTCATGCCCTCGATCAGGCCGGTTCTCGTCCGCGCGATCCCGCTGGCGCTCATCGTCAGTCTGCTCCCCGGCGCCCTGCTCGCCCAGTCTGAGACGAGCGTCATCCAAGGGCGGGTGATCGACACCTTGACGTCGCAGGCGCTGCCGGGCGCGACGGTTTCGCTGCAGGGAACCACGCTCGAGAGCGTCACCGGCCGGGACGGTGAATTCCGCCTGGCGGGCGTCACGGCCGGACTGCGGATCGTCGTCGTCAGCTATCTCGGTCGGCGCGATCAGCAGTTCGAGGTGCGCGTCGAACCAGGCGCCGTCCTCGCGCAGACGCTCGAATACAGCCAGCCGTACGTCTATCACGATGAAGTGTCCGTCGGTGCCGACCTGATTGTCGACGCACAAGCGCGTGCGCTCAATCAGCAGAAGAACGCGCTCAACATCAGCAACGTGGTGTCGGCCGATCAGATCGGATCGTTTCCCGATCCGAACGCCGCAGAAACCACGCAGCGTATTCCCGGCATCACGATTACGAAGGATCAAGGCGAAGGACGGTATGTGAGCGTGCGGGGAACCGAGCCACGCCTGAACGCGATGATGATCGACGGCGAACGGATCCCGGCGCCGGATCCGCTGCTGCGCCAGGTGGCGCTCGACGTCGTGCCGGCGGAACTCCTGCAGGCGATCGAGGTGTCGAAAGCGCTCACCTCCGACATGGATGCGGACTCCATCGGGGGAAGCGTGAATCTGGTGCTGCGGCAGGCGCCGGAACGGCTTCGGCTGTCGGGTCGTCTCGGCGGCGGCTACAACATGCTGCAGGACAGCTACAAGCAGAACGACTACAGCGCGATGGCCGGTGGGCGCTTCGCTGGCGGACGAGTGGGAGCGATCCTGTCGCTGGCCGGCTCCGAGACCAATCGCGCCAACAACGACGTCGAAGTGAGCTACACCAGCGCGCTGGGGATCGCCGACTTCGATCCGCGCTACTACGAAGTGGACCGCCGGCGCATCGGCGCGACGGCGGGCCTCGACTTTCGCGGCCGGCCGGGGTCGACCTACACGCTCCGCGGTGTCTACAACCGGTTCATCGACGACCATGAAAAGCGCAACCGCCTTCGCGAGCGCGTCAGCAATCGCCGCATCGAGCGCGAGCGCCGCGATCGGACCCACATCGAGCGGATCATGTCGCTCGGCTTCGATGGCGGGACGATGGTCGGATCGGCGGCGCTCGACTTCAAGGTCCTCGGCGCCTTTTCCGATCAGACCGACCCGCTGACGATGACCACGGTGTTCCGGCAGAACAATGTGAACTTCGCACCGAACGTCACCGCTGATGCGATCGATCCCGACAACATCCAGCCGAATCCGCTGAACCAGGACGTCAACGCCTTCACCTTCAACTCGCAGCTGCGCGCCACGAACTACGCGAAGGACCGCGACGCCGTCGGCGCGATCAACCTGCGGTTGCCACTCACTCAGGGCTCCGGTTCGCTTTCGTTCCTGAAGATGGGCGTGAAACTGCGGAGCAAGGCGAAGGGACGGACGCGAAACGAATCGACGTACACCACCTCGGCGACCCTGCGGCTGACCGACTTTCTCCTCCCCGATGGCCCCGCGCGCCCCTTCCTCGACGGTCGCTACGATCTGACGCCATTCATCAACCAGGATGCCGTCGCGCGCATTCCGGACCTCGTCCCGACAACCGTGACGAGGAATCATGCGCGTGACGCGGAGGAGTTCGACGGCACCGAGACCACGACCGGTGCCTACGCCATGGCGGAGGTGTACGCGAGCGCGAAGGCAACGATCGTCCCCGGCATCCGCTACGAGTACACGAAAGCCGATTACACGGGACGCGACGTCCGGTTCTCGCCCGCCGGCGCCTGGCTCGGCACGGTCCCGATCGGGTCGTCTCACGGCTACGGCATTCCTTTGCCGTCGGTGCACGTCAAGTACGCCGTCGCGCCGAACACGAACGTCCGCGCCGCGCTGACGCGATCCCTCGCGCGGCCGAACTACTACGACACCGTCGGGTATCGCGCCCAGGACGATTCGGCGTCGACCGTCGCGCTCGGCAACGCCGATCTGCAGCCGACGCGGAGCTGGAACGTCGACCTGCTCGGCGAGCACTACTTCTCGTCGGTGGGCGTGCTCTCCGCCGGCTTCTTCTACAAGCGCCTCGCCGATTACATCTATACGTTCACCTTCGACGACACGATCAACGGCTCGGTATACCACGTCACGCAGCCGCAAAACGGCGACGTCGCATCCGTGCACGGCTTCGAGCTGGCGCTGCAGAACCAGTTGTCGTTCCTGCCAGGCGCGCTGGCCGGCGTCGGCGTCTATACGAACTACACCTACACGGACTCGAGCGCCGCCATCCCCGGTCATGAAGGCGCGCGACTGCCGGGTCAATCGAAGCACGTCGGCAACCTCGCCGTCTCGTACGAGCGGTTCGGATTTTCCGGCCGCGCCGCCGTCACTTTTCACGGTTCGTACATCGACCAGGTGGGTGGGGCTCCGCTGCTCGATCGCTACTATGACCGCGCCTCGCAGCTCGACGTGTCGCTCAACCAGCGGATTACGAAGAATTACAGGGTCTACGTCGACGCGTTGAATCTGAACAACGCCCTGCTCCGCTACTACCAGGGCGTCAAGGCACGCACGCTCCAGGAGGAGCACTATCGGTGGTGGATGAACTTCGGCGTTCGCGTGGACTTCTGATCGTCTCGCTCGCCGCAGCGATCAGCGTCGCCGCGCAGTCGTTTCCGTCTGTCCGTCCGCTCCGCGCGACCGACGCCGTGCGCTTCGATCCGGACGACCCGGCTGTCTGGATCAACCGCGCGGATCCGGGCAACAGCCTGATCATCGGCACCGTCAAGGTCGCGGCTCCCGACGGCGCGCTCGCCGTTTTCGGCCTCGACGGACGACTGCGCCAACTCGCCACGGGTCCCGACCGTCCGAACAACGTCGACGTCGAGTACGGCCTCCGGTTGCGCGGCGTTCCGACCGACATTGCCGTGGTGACGGAACGCCTTGGCCGGCGCCTCCGGGCCTACGCCATTGCGCGTGACGGCAGCGGAATCTCGGACGTGTCGGCCGACTCGCTGCAGCATGTCCTCGAGGGTGCGTCCGGCGATGCTGGAGCGCCCATGGGAATCGGTCTCTATCGCCGTCCGCGCGACGGCGCCATCTTCGCCATCGTCGCTCCGAAGGGCGGCCCCCGGCACGACTATCTGTGGCAGTACCGGCTGGTCGACGAAGGCGGGCGCGTCGGCGCACGCCTGGTGCGGCGCTTCGGCGATTTCAGCGGCAGCAAGGAAATCGAGGCCGTCGCCGTCGACGATGCGCTCGGCTACGTGTACTACGCGGATGAGGACACCGGCATTCACAAGTGGCGCGCCGATCCGGACGCGTCGGGCGCCGATCGTGAGCTGGCGCTGTTTGCGACAGCGGGATATCGGGGCGATCGCGAGGGGATCGGCATCTGGACGCGATCGAACGGCACCGGCTACATCGTCTCCGCCGATCAAATCGCGGGCGACAGCGTGTTTCACGTGTACCGGCGCGAAGGCGAACCGGGACGCCCTCACGATCATTCACGAGAGCTGTTTGCGTTTACCGGCGGTGCGGACATGACCGACGGCATCGACGTCGCGTCGACGGCGCTCGGACGCGATTTCCCGGAAGGAATCCTGGTGTCGATGAACAGCGGCGCGCGGAACTTCCTGCTGTTCTCGTGGCGCACGGCCCTGGCCGGCGCCGCCGCCACTGCGCGTCACGCCACGCACTGAACGGGCCCAATGAGCCTCGTGCTCAAGGAATCACCGTACGGGTCCGACAAGGCCGGGCTCGTCTGCGCCTACGCGTTCACGCCCGGTGGGGCCGGACGCGCCATCGAGTCGGACGAAGCTGCCCGTCTGCTGGTCGACGTCGCGCCACATGAATTCCTGTGGCTGCATTTCAGCCTCGCCAACACCGCCTCGGCGCGATGGCTGCGCGAGTACGCGGCCGTGCCCGAGGCGTTCTTCGACGCGCACGACAGCTCCTCCACGCGTCTCGAGGTCGTCGACGAAGCGCTGATGGGCGTCCTCAACGACGTGAGGTTCTTCGCCGTCGAAGCCTCGTCGGCGTCGATGGTGACCGTGCACGTCACCCTCAAGGTGATGGTGACCGCGCGCACGACCCAGCTCCGTGCCATCGATCGCCTGCGCGCGTCCGTGAAGGCGGGCGCCACGTTCGAGTCACCGGCGGAGCTGCTGGCGCATCTGCTGCGCGATCAGGCCGACGTGCTGGTGGAAATCGTCCGCGACGCCGCCCGTCAGGTCGACGAGATCGAAGACCACATCATCGAACACCAGCGCACGAGCCGGCCCAAGCTGGGAATGATCCGCCGCGTGCTCGTTCGCCTGCAGCGGCTGCTCGCGCCCGAGCCCGCCGCGCTCTTTCGATTGTTGAACCGTCCTCCGACGTGGGTGACGGAGCGTGACCTGACCGAGCTGCGCCAGTCGGCGGAGGAGCTCGCCGCGGCCGTCGCCGACTGCGCCGCGCTGGTGGAACGGGCGCGCCTGCTGCAGGAGGAACTGACGGCGCTCCTGACCGAGCGGACCAACGAGACCTTGTTCATCCTGACGGTTGCCACGGTACTTGCACTGCCGATGACGATCATTCCGGGCCTGTTCGGCATGAACGTCGGCGGCATTCCCTTTCGCGAAAGCGCCGCCGGATTCTGGCTCGTCGTCCTGGTCGTCGTCCTGATGGTGGGCCTTGGCGTGACGATCGCGTGGACGCGACGCGATCGATCCTGACGCGACGGGGGTTCTACTTCGGATCGAGCATCCTCCGGGTCGCGTCTGCGAACCCGGAGGATCACGTCTGCGACAGACTTCAGCGCCAGCCAGTGATGTCGAGCACGACACCGTGACCGGTGATGTTGTGCTGCACGCTCACATAGAAGTGCGTGCCCGTGCCATCGAAGATCCCGCCGGTCCACTCGGCGGTGAGGTCGTTGAGCGAGGCAATCCGCGCGCATCCGTCCGACAACGTGTCCGCATCGTCGCCATCCTCGATGCACGACCACAGGTCGTTGTTGCGGCCGAACGCTTCGGGCGCGTCTCCGTCTTCGTGGATGATCCAGTTGCCGCGCCCCGGCTGCTGCGCCAGGTTGTCCATCATCGCGAAATCCCACGTACCGAGCACGAGATACTGAACTTCCGGCACCGCGGTGTTGGCCGTCGCCTGCGCAACGGTTCCGTCGGTGACGCAAATCGTTTCGCCCCAGTTGTGATCCGTGGCTTCGTTGCCGGTGTTGTTGCCGCAGAACCGGACCTGACCGTTGGCGAGCGCATCGCGATCGACTTCGAGGTCCTCGGGACGGTAGTAGCCGGTGAGCCTCGCCGACGCCGCGAAGGCGCGGAGGTTGGTGTTCGGCGTGCTGGTAACGAGCTGCCAGATGCCGAGGCCCGTGTTGCTCCCCTGTCCCCAGTCGGTGTTGCCGTTACGCTTCCCCAGCCGCAAGCCATAGATGGTGCCGGCCACCAGCGGCGACTGGTCGAGACTGGTGATATTGCCGCCGCCCCAGGGCGACGCCGGGATGAACTTGAAGTACGCACCGCCCGGCGTTCCGCTCGCAGGCCGTTGCTCGTCGCCGTAATAGAGGATGCCGTTCGGATACAGCGCGAGCCCCTCGAATGACAACCGGCCCAGGGCGCGGCGGACCGCCAGGTTGGCCGCGCCGGTGCCGCCGGAAAACGTGCCGCCAACACGCTCGAACGTCACGTTCGTGGTTCCCAGCGGGTTCATCAGCTCGATCAATTGACCGGACGTTCCGGCCTCTTCGGCGAACACGATCGTGCCCCACGCGGTGCGGCGGACCGGATCACACGAGTCGGTGCCGGTGACGATCGTTTCCGTCAAGCCATCGAACAGGCGGATCCGCTGCAGCCCGGGCTCGGACGTCCCTTCTTCATTGCAGGCGATCAGATGGGTGGGACTATAGTCGTTTGGCCACAGCGCCATCATGTCGATGTTCGCCCCGACGCTGTCGCTGGACGCGACCACGCGTGCGCGCAATCCCCTGGCGAGCGTCGCCAGCTTCGTGGGGTCGGACTCCGCCGTCTCCGCGTCGATACTGTCGGTTGACGAGGCCTCGAGCGGCTTCACGACCCCGAACAGCTGTTCCGAATGAGCGGCGAGCTGAGCGTCGCGAAACAGCCCGAAGTCGAATCCACCGAACGCCGCGGCGGTCGTGGTCAGGCCGGCGAGGCCGAGTGCCATCAGCCATTTGCGTGTGTGCATCTGTGTCTCCTCGAATGGGTGCGTCTGGTGCTGCCGACTGCGCGCTGGCCGCGAGCAGCGACCGACCGAGCCTAGGGCCCGCATATTGCCGGCGGGTGACGCTTTGGCAACGTTTGTGTCGCTGCGCGTCGTCACGAGAAGCGGGGGCACGTTACACAGACGTCTCACCGCAACTGTAGAGTGTTTGCTTGATCGAGGACTCGCAGGCGCTTACGCTCCTCTCACGCATGCAGTTGAACGAGCACGCCGCATATCCGCAGGAGTCGCCGGACGCGGGTGGCGCATCACGCCCGCACGTGGACGCCGATCCGACGATAGCCATTGCCATTCGCTTCGACAGCAAGGTGCGTTTCGTCATGAAACGCGATCGACGCCAGAACGGCGATCGCCGCGCCTCTGGCCGCGGCGGGCGGCGCAAGACCGATACGCGGCGCTGACCCGCTGCCGACCGCACGCATGCCAGGCGGGAACGTGACGGCCGCGACTCATTCCGAGCTCACCGGAGCTCAGTTGTGTTGGGATGCGGGGCGAGCCGCTGGCGCCGCATCGCGCAAGCGTGCGCGCTGGGCGCCCCGCCGACCGGCTCGCCAGCGCGGACCGTAAAGGTCCGCGCCGCTACTGCGAGACAAGTGAGCTCAGGTTCAGGCGGACTTCACGGAAAAGATGTATCGCGTCCGGCGATCGAATCGCGCCGGTTCCGGGAGCAGTTCCCACACGGGCAGGTGTACGCCGACTTCGTGCGTGTCCTCGAGGCACCCGTCGCCGCGCCGCTGAATGAAGCGGCCGTCGGCCGCGCCGGTGTCGGGATTGCACGTCACGTACAACTGGCAGCCACACCACATCGTGATTTGGAACGCCATCACTTGCTCCGTGCAAAGGCATGCTTGGTGCGGACGAGAAACCGCGATTCGACCAGCGTCGCCATCACGGCGACGCAGACGTCCGGGTTGCACGCCCACCGTCGTGCGGCCTGGTCCACGGTCAATGTCAGATCGGGTGTTTCGATGAACTCGGCGCGGGCGCGTTCGAGCGCCCGTCCGAATGCGTCTCCATAGTGTCCCTGGGTCGTCGTCGCTGTGTTCATGAACCGACCATAGCAGCCGGCCATCACCCGTCGGTGACAGCGGCTTGACGGCTCCGCGACGGCGCAGCTCGTGCATATACCTCACCGGTTGCGATGCGCGAGCCCTCCGAGTTGCGCGAGGTAGACCGCGAGCGGCGCGTACCACATGCGATCGCCGTCGCCGTCCAGCACGGTCGCGACTGCACCTGGCACGAGTGCTCCGGTCCTGAGTGCGGGCGCGTGCAGTATGTCGCGAACGACGTCGCGCGCCATCCGGCGTTGCCATGCCCGTCGCGTCGTCGGATGGCACGTCGGCCCGTAGGGCACATCGGCCATTCGCGGGTACGCACGTGAGATCGCGTCTTTGTGAAAGGTGCCATCCATCGAAATGGCGAGCGGAAGCGCGGCGAGGACGTCGAACACGTCGGGATCGAGAAAGGGCGCGTACACAGCGATGTCGCGCATCAGCGCGTACGGCCACATCGCCACTTCGCGGCGCGTCCGGTTCCAGAAGAGGAACGACGACAGCGGATCCGGCGCCTCGAGATGATTCTGGATCTCGCGCGAAAGCCGCGCGATGGCCCGTTCGCGCGGCACCTGACGAAGCAGGTCCGGCGACAACAGCTGCGCCAGCGCGTCCTCGGCCACCGCGGTGCCGCAGGCGTCCAGCAGATACAACGCGACCGCCGCCTCGTCGCCGCGCTCGCAGAGCGCGCGCACGTCGGCGTTCTGATACGACCCCTGCACGAGGTCGCCGCCGATTCCGTGATAGGTCACGGCCGTCACGTCGCGCAAGTGGTCGGTCAGCGCGATGAATTGCGAGTGCTGCTCGGCACAGAAGTGCGTGCGCCGGTTCTTCTCGCGCTCGACGCGGCAGCGATCGCCGAGGTGCGGGACCTTGACGTGGGGGATGCCCAGACGGCTGCAGAGTGCCGCCGCCACCGCGACGTCGCCGTAGACCGCCGGTGAAAGGTTCTCCACCGTCACGCACGCCTCCGGCGCGCAGCGTGCGGCGACGAGGGCGAACAGGATGTGGCGCGAGGCGCAGTCGCCGGCCAGCGGCAGCGTGAAAGGCGCGCGCGAGAGCCTTCCCGCAACGGCCTCATTCACACGCGCCAGAAACGCATCGATCGCCTCGTCGCGCGTCACATCCAGCGTCGCGGCCGGACCAGGATATCCGGATGTGATGTCTGGTCCCGACGCGCTCCAGCGCAGAGCGGCGACCGGCGGCACGACGCGAATGGCCTCGAACGGCGTATCGTCGCCGACGAAGTATCCCAGCCGCAGGAACACCGAGAGCGCGTCGTAATCCAGGGTCGCCGCGACTCCGCCATCGAGCATCAGCGTCAGGTCGGACGCGACGATGCACCGGTTGGCGCTGGTCGACGTGAAGAGCGGAAAGACGCCGTATCGGTCGGTCTCGAGCCGGAGCTCGGTTCCAGTCCAGCTCCAGCCGGCGTAGATGCCATCGGCGAGGCCGCGCCGCCCAGGAAGGCGGTGACCGAGCGCGCAGACAAAATCACCGGATGCGGTCAGCCTGCCATCACCCGTTCGACTGACGATGATGTGCGGCATTCCCCTGATTCAACAGGTGACGCCGCCGCGGTGTGAGACAGGAACGTCGGGCGCGTGCTTCGGTGAACTCACGGGCAACCGGCCGAATCGTCATCCAGGCCTGTGACGATTCGGGCACGGGTCGCCTACAAGGCTGTTAAATCCGCCCAGCCCATCCGGATGGCTTCCGGCTTCTGCCCTGAACGAGGGGCGCGCGTCGAAGGGCCTTGCCCTGAGCGAGCATATCGAGTCGAAGGGATCTCGTAACGCACATTTAACCGAGGTGTCACAACCTGGAAACGCGCGGTCACTAGGGTGAAGTGGTGACTACGCGGATCCTTGTCGTCGAAGACGAGCAGGACATTGCCGGGCTCATCAAGCACACACTCGAGAAAACCGGCCACATGCAAGTGGATGTCGTCGGCGCCGGCGATGCGGCACTACGGAGCCTGTCGCAAGCCGAACCCGACTTGATCATCCTCGACCTCAATCTGCCCGTACTGAGCGGCGTCGAGGTCTGCCGCATCGTGCGCACGCGCGACGACACCGCGCATATTCCGATCATCATGCTGACGGCGCGCTCGGCGGAAAGCGACCGCGTCACCGGCCTCGAGATCGGCGCCGATGACTACATCACCAAACCGTTCAGCCTGCGCGAGCTGGTTGCCCGCGTCCGCGCGGTCCTGCGGCGCGGTACCACCGAGGGCACGCGCGAGACCACGCCCATGGTGTATCGCGGAACGAACCTCTTCGCGGACTTCGACGCCGTGGTCGTCAAAGTCGACGGCCGCGACATCCGTCTGACGCGGCGCGAATTCGAGCTGCTGCGCTATCTGGCGGAAAACACCAATCGCGTGATCTCGCGCGACCGCCTCCTCGAACGCGTGTGGGGCTACGACCGCTTCATCGAGACGCGATCGGTCGATGTGCATGTCGGCCGCCTGCGCGCGAAGCTGGGCGCGGCTGGACGGCAGATCGAAACCGTCGTCGGACTCGGATATCGATTTGTCGATCTTTGATCTCGGATCAGAGTCCACCGGTCCCCCACGGCCCGGTGATCGCGAACGTGATTCCCGGATTCTGGATGTTGGCGAACAGCCACTGCCCGTCGGCGCTGTAGCAGACGCCGCACCATTCCGAACTGGTGAAGTCGCCGGAGATGCCATTGCGCTGGCCCGACAATTTCACGTTGTTCTGCGCGAACCTGAAGATCTCGCCGTTGACGGTCAGCCCGTGGAGATACTCCAGGCCGTCGCCGTCCTCGCACAACACGAGACCGCCGCGCGGGCTCACGGTCATGTTGTCGGGCATGTTCAAGACGTTGGCGCCGGGCGACTGGAACAGCAGCGTGATCGTCTCGGCAGCCGGGTCATAGGTCCACACCTGCCCCTGCGTCGCACCGCCGGTGGTCGAGACGACGTAGATCTTCCGATCGTTGCCGTAGGAGCAGCCTTCTAGCCGCGCAAAGGTCGCTGCCCCGAGCGCTCGTCCCTGCGACCACACGGCATCGGCCGGCGCGCTGCTCGACGGATTGTCGGGCGTCGCAATCGGTACCCACTCCACCGCAAACGTGGTTCCGTTGGCATAGCTCGCACCGAGATTCGCCTGGCTCGCGTTCTTTACTTTCAGCATGAACAGCTGGCCACCGTTCGCGAGCACGCCAGGTGTATTCGGGACGAAGCGATAGAAACCGGAGGTCGCTGCGTTGTCCTCGGTCTCGTAGACATAGCCGGTCACCGGATCGACCGCCACGGCTTCGTGACGAAAGCGCCCCATCGCCGTGAGCGCAACGGCCGACGCGAGGCTTCGATCCGAGGGCACTTCGAACACATATCCGTGCGGCCGGTTCGCGAACTCCGTCGTCTCCTCGCATGACAGCCACGTGCCCCAGGGCGTGGGACCGCCCGCACAGTTGCGGACCGTGCCGCTCAGGCTCGCGTTCGAGGCGACGAGCGGGCCATTCTGGGTGTCGAATTCGAGCGTGGTGGTGCCACCGCCACCGGCGGTGTCGTACCGCGCGCCGCAGAACGGCGCGCCCTGTCCAATCTCGTGATTGCGCACGAGACGCGTTCGCCCCGGCCCGGCGGCGAACGCCGCCATGCCGTCGTGCAAGCCGGGCGTCGGCACGCCATCGTCCATCGGGTCCCCTTGCCAGCCGAACGTCACGTAGCGAAACCCTGACGGCAACAGGAGGAGCGGAAGGCCGGTCGTACCGTCGAGCGTCTGGCGCAGCCGGCCGTAGCCGACGCTGTTTCTTTTCGGCGCGGCTTCGACACGAGCGAGAAACGCCTGCAACGGTACGGACGCAGCCGCCATCGCGGCGCTCTTCAACAGGGAACGGCGATCCATGGAACCTCCGGGTACGGGGGAGGTGTCACCATACACCATTCTTTACACACATGTTCGCTTGCCGTGATCTCGGCGTGACGCGAGCCCCATATGCTGGTCGCATATGCGCGTGGGTATACCACGGCATCGGGAAAGACCCGCAGGCGCAGGAGATGGCGTGCACGTGAGCGTCATCATCTGCGCCCATAACGAAGCGCGTCACCTCCCTGCCTGTTTGCACTCTCTCCTGGCTCAGACCCGAATTCCCGACGAGATCCTGGTGGTCAACAATGCGAGCACCGATGCGACGCGCGCCGTGGCGCAGCAAGTGCCGGGTGTGCGCGTGGTCGACGAACCGCGCAAAGGCCTCGTGGTCGCACGCGAGACGGGGCGACACGAGACGACCGGCGACATCCTGGTCTATCTCGATGCCGACTGTCGCGCTCCGCTGCTCTGGATCGAGCGCATCGTCAGGCACTTCGATGGCGATCCCGGCCTGATCGCGCTGTCGGCACGCTATCGCTTCTACGACTGGGACTGGTGGGGTCGAACGGTCATTCGCGCCTACGACTTCGTCGTCGCACCGCTCACGCAGCTGCTGGTCAAGCACGTGCTGGGAATTGGGACCATCTTCTACGGCGGAAACTTCGCCGTTCGTCGCGACGCGCTCGAGCGGATCGGTGGATTCGACACCTCGATCGAATTCCACGGCGAGGACACGAACCTCGGCCGGCGCCTGTTCCGTGTCGGCAAGGTCGCACTCCACTACGACTGTTTCCTCTACACCTCCGCCCGCCGCTACATCGCCATGGGGAAAGGGGCCGTGATCAGGTTGTATGTGCGCAACTTCGTCTCCGAGGTGCTGCATCACCGTCCGAAGGACACGACGCACGTGGATGTGAGAACGCATGCCGGGATATGAGCCGTTCCTGCTCTGCGACTTCCACGTCCACACGCGGTGGAGCGACGGCCAGCTGTCGGTCGAAGAGGTCGTCGATCTCTACGGCAAGACCGGCAAGTTCGACGTGATCGCCATTACCGATCACATCCTGATGAAGCGCGACATCTTCGCGCGCGCCGGCCGTCTGGCGACGCTGGGGCGACGGTCGTTCGGTGTACGCGAACGCGACTTCGCCGCCTATCTCGACGACATCCGGCAACAGGCGAAGCGCGCGATGAAGACCTACGGGATGCTGGTGATTCCGGGCGCCGAGGTCACGCAGAACCGCATTCGCGGCAAGAAGAACTCGCACATCATCGCGCTCGACATTCGCGACTACATCAGCGCCGATCAGTCCGCCGACGCCGTGCTGCGGGACATTCGGCGGCAGGGCGCATTGAGCATCGCCTGTCATCCGCATCACCGCACCACGCGCCGCATCGAGGTCAGCACCTGTTATCTCTGGGATCACCGCGAGGAGCTCTCCGGGCTCGTCGACGTCTGGGAAGCGGCCAACCGCGACGACCTGTTCTCGGTCACCAGCCTCAAGCACTATCCGTACGTGGCAAACAGCGACTTTCACAAGCCGAAGCATCTCTATTCGTGGAAAACGCTGATTCGCAGCGAGAAGACCTGGCCGGCGGTCAAGCGCGCCCTGTGTGACAACACGGACGTCGCGCTGATGCTTTTCCGCAAGGAGGAATCGCCCGCCGCGTAGGGCGACCTCGGCATCCAGGTATCGCGAAATCGTTCGACTTGCGTCGTTTCTGTCCTGGCGCCCAGCGCTATCATGCGTTGGGAGATGAGTGATGAAGAATGCGTTCGCTTTGCCGTTTCTGCTGTTGGCTCTCGTCGACATCAGTGTCCTTGCACAAGACAAGACACCCCAGACGCCAGCCACGCTCGAAGCGGCGCGCGCGATTTTCGACAAATACGTCTCGCTCGAGCGTGCTTTCGATCCAGCTGCAGCAGACTTGTATGCACCCGACGCGGTCATCAGGAACAAACGCACATATCCGACCGGGGAGGTACGGGAGCTCACGATTCCGGCTGCTCAATACAAGGAGCTCGTTCGGCAGGCCATGCCCGTGGCCAAGCTGCGTGGAGATACGAATCGCTATTCCAACTGCAAGTACGCACCCGAAAGCGGACGGGTTCGCATCACGTGTGAGCGGTACTCCGAGGTGAAGAAATATTCATCGCCGATCTCGCTGCTTGTCGGCGCCGGACCGAGAGGCGATTGGCTCATTTTCGAAGAGCTCTCGGAATCGCAGCCGTGAGTTCGATCGCCTTCGCCGGCCACGGCGACCCGGCATCTGGAACCCGCGCTGATGCTCTTCCGGAAGGACGAGACGCCCACCACCCAAGATCGGATCCGCCGGATCAACGTCGAGGACAGTAGATCGCTCCGCTGAAGGCCGTTGGACCCGACCGATCGCGCAGCACGAGGGCAAACCAATCACCCGCAGCCGATGCAATCCGTATCTGCGCCGTCCGGTCGGCGCCGCCGATCGGCGTCGACTGGATGACCGTGCCGTTGCGAACCCAGTCGATGCGTTGACCCTCGGCACCGTCGACCGACGCCTTCAGCGTGACTTCCCCGCCGCACGCGGACAGCGTCGTACCCATCGGATACGACTGACCGCCGCCAATCGCCTCGAAATCGAGCCCAGGGCCATCGACGCCGCGGGTCCGGACATACACGCGTCCCCGCCGCAGGCCGTCGAGCAGCGCGTCTTCGGAGAGTGAATCGGCGTAGACCATCGTTGTCGGACGGCCGATTCGCTTGTCGATGACGTCGTCCGGCGAGTGGTCGTCACTGCCGCCGATCGGCACGAGGTGGTGACCGCGACCGAGCATCTCCGCGAAGAACGTCCACCCGGCAAGAGGACCCTCGGCGGTCTCGCCGTTGACGATCTCGACCGCGTGCACGCCGCCGATGGTGGGATCATCGCGATCCATCCAACCACATCCCATGCACCGCTCATCGCCGGGCAGCATCGGATGATTGATCGAGACGAATGCGCCAGCCGCTGTGAGATCGCGCACGATCGCCGACAGAGGCCGGTCGGGTGCGACGGCGAACGGGATGAACCGCTGCTCGCCCAGTGCATTCATGTGGCCGCGATACGTCGTGACCTCGCGCGCATGCAGCAACAGCAGAAAGGGGTACTGCTGCTGCAGGCGATCGACCTCCAGCCAGTGGCTGGTGGTGTTGTGGTCGGTGAGCGCGATGAAGTCGAGACCGCCCGCCCGTGCCGCTTCGAAGACGTGCTCCGGCGGCACGGGGACACGCTGCCCCCGCCCGCTGATCGTGCGTCCATCGCTGTGACCGGAGTGCGCGTGAAAATCGCCGGCGTACCAGCCGGGCGCGTCGTTCACGACGGGCCGCTCGGGTCGTGCATTGAAGTCCACTTGCAGGCGATACGTCGCACTGACGCCGCGACGGATGTTCGGGACCCCGAGCAGCACGTGCCACGAGCCGGGCTCGATCGATCCGGGGGTGTATCCGTAACCCGCCGAGTACCGAGCGACCCACACGTGCTGCGGACCACCGCCGCTCCAGCCTCGAAAGCCGGAGGGGCCGCGAAGGCCCAGGTCGATGACCGTACGTTCGCGCTCGTCGTAGGCGAGACGGACGTCGATCCGCTCGACGCCCGCTGGAACCTCGAACGTTCGCTCCAGCAGTCGACCGTTGTCGGCGTCAGTGATCGTCCCCTCGATTGTCATGCTCGACGACGGCGCCAGAACCGTCGGCTGGCGCGACGCGGCGAGCGGAGCTTCCCGGCCCGCGTTCGCCGCCACGCCCGTGATCGCGTGCAGTACCGAGGCGAACGCCTCGTATTGGTCGACGGCGACGAAATCGACGCCGGCGCGAATGGCCGCGCGCCATCGCTCCTCGGCCGCCCGTTGTGACCCGAAGTTGTAGCCGCTCGACCATCCGTCGCGGGTATCAGCCGGGTCGTAGCCGTCGAGGGTATAGAAGCGGATCCACAAGCCTGCGCGATGCGCCGCGCGAACCGCTGCGGTCAGCCGCGCCTCGTCTCGCGAATCCCAGGCGCCCGCCTGCGGCTGCCCCTCCGGCTCGACGACCGACCAGGGGTTGTTCCACCAGCGACGGTAATTCGTTTGCCGGCCGGGCCCGCCGGCCTCGGTGCGATGAACGGCGCCGAACAGGCGCAAGCGACCGCCCATCGGCACCTCGTCGTGAAAGATGCGTTGCTGTGCATCGGACTCTCCGGTGAGCACGAGCAACGGCCCGGCACTGATGGTCCCAATCTCGGCATCGCGTGCGCGCCGCTCCGTCGTGCACAGCCACGACTCATAGGCGCCGAGCACATTCCAAATCGCTCGCAGATGCTCGGGCTCATCGTCCTTGAAGTCGAGATTCAACGTGATGAGCGGCCAGGTGTCGCGCTTGTTCTCACGCAGGGCCGCCTCGACGATGGGCCGGATGCGTTCGAGGAAGTACGTCTCGAGTGACGGCTCGGCGCTGGGGAAGGGCGGGCCGTGCGACACGATCGAGCGGCCGCGACCCGTGGCCGGATCGACGAACCACACGAGGTCCTGTTCGATGGCCAGCGGTACGCCGGTCGACAACGCGCGATCGAGACGGTTCGACCATCGGCCTTGTTCCGGATAGGCGTTGTGCGCATCGAGCAGCACGCGTCTGCCCGGCGTCAACCCGACCGGCGGTGAATCGAGTGCGGCGCCGACGATCGTGGATGAGGCGAGCACGCAAACAGTCAGCAGGCGGCGGGCAGACATCATTCGCCCGACAGTAACACTGGCGATCTCACGAATCGGTAACACCCGTGCAACGCTCGTCGTCAACGCCTGGCGCGGATCCGTTACGTCATCGATGCAACGCCGCTACGGAAACGTTTCGTGGGGGTCACTCGATCACGGCGGTCGCATTGGTACGGTCGTCTCCAGGAGGGAGTACATGACACGTCTGATTGCGATCGCGGCAGCGCTCTGTGTGGTGATGGCCGTGCCGGCGCATGCGCAAGTCGATCGGGCAACCGTGGCCGGGATTGTGAAGGACATGGCCGGTGGCGTCCTGCCAGGCGCCACGGTCACGGTGACCAACCTCGCCACGAACGTCTCGGCCGAACAGCAAACGACGGATACCGGCTCGTACCTCGTCGTCAACTTGATCCCAGGCACGTATCGCGTCGAGGTCGCGCTGTCCGGTTTCAAGAAGAGCTCACAAACGATGACGCTCGAAGTGGGGCAGAGGGCGCGCGTGGATATGGCGCTCGAGGTTGGGACGTTCGCCGAGATCGTGGAAGTGCTGGCCGGGCCATCGACCCTCAGCTCGGGCCAGGCCTCACTCGGTCAGGTCATTTCGCAGACGCAGGTTGCGAACCTTCCGCTGGCGATTCGCAACTGGGACGATTTGCTCGCGCTGGTGGCCGGCGTGCAGCAGGACCGCTATACCGAGCAGGGCGGGGGCACGTCCTTCGGTCGCACCGGCGGGATCAACGTGCACGGCGCGCGTGCGCTGCAGAACAACTTCCTTCTGGACGGCGTGGACAACAACAGCATCTCGGAGAACGTCCAGGAGCTGACCACGCAAGTGTCACGTCCCTCGGTCGACGCCATTCAGGAATTCAAGGTGGTGACGAGTCCCTATTCGGCCGAGTACGGCCGCTCGCCCGGCGCCGCAGTGAGCGTGTCGACCAAATCGGGAACCAACGGCTTTCATGGGACGGCGTACGAATACTTCCGCAATCAGGCGATGGACACGATCGACTTCTTCTCGAAGCGCGCCGGCGCCGCCAAACCCGACAACCGTCAGAATCAGCCGGGTGGCAATCTGGGTGGACCTATTCTCCGGAACCGCGCGTTCTTCTTCATCGATTACGAAGGCACCCGCATCTCGCGCGGCGTGACGCGTCTGACACGCGTGCCCACGGCCGATGAGCGGGCCGGCGTCTTCGCGTCGGCGGTCAGGGATCCACTCACGGGCCTGCCGTTCGCGGACAACCGGATTCCAGCGGAGCGAATCGATCCGGTGGCCGCAGGCATCATCGCGCTCGTCCCGCTGCCCAACCAGCCGGGCGCGAACAACTTCTTCCGTACCGCCGACCTGCTCGACAACTCCGACCGGGTGCTCGGCCGCGTCGACTGGCGTCCCGGATCGACCGACAGCGTCTTCGGCCGCTACATCCACTCCGGTCGCGACCGCGAGATCCCGGGCGCGTTCGGCGGTGTCGTCGACGGAACGGGCACGTCCGCGTTCGGGAACCAGAACATCACGACCCACGCCTTCGTTGGCGGATGGACGCGCGTGATGTCATCGAGCACCGTGAACGAGGCGCGCGTGTCGTGGTCGCGTGCCACATCGGACGCGGTCCAGCAGTCGTTTGGCCTGACACCGCCGGCCAACGCGCAGATCCCCGGGATGATCACGAATCCGCTCGTCGCCGGCGGGCTTCCGGGCATCACCATCGACGGCTATTTCGCCGGCTCCGGCCTGGGGCGCATCGGGTCGCCCGACTTCCTCCCCAAGTTCCAGCACACCCAACAATTCGAGTACCTCGACACGATCTCCTCGCTGCGCGGCAATCACGCCATCAAGTTCGGCGCGGACATCATCGCGCCGATGAAGAATCGGTATCTCGACGTGCCGGCCACGCGCGGGGCGGTCCGCTTTCGAAACGGCTTCACCGGCAATTCGATGGCGGACTTCCTCCTCGGGTACGTGTCGGACCTTCAGTTGTCGAACGTGTGGGCCGTCGAGCAGCGTCATTGGGCAGCGATGGGCTTTGCGCAGGATGACTGGACCGTCAACGGCCGCCTGACGCTCAACCTGGGCGTGCGCTACGACTTCATCACGCCGGCGCTCGAGGCGCGCAACGCGCAGACCAATTTCAATCCCTCCGGCGCCGGCAGTCTCGTCTTCGCGAAGGACGGCTCGCTGGAGGATCGCGGCCTCGTCAAGAGCGACCGCAACAACGTCGCGCCGAGGCTCGGCGCGGTCTACCGCGTAAACGATCGGACGCTCGTGCGCGGCGGCTGGGGAATCTTCTACAACCTGTTCGACCGCGTCGGCAGCGAGGACCAGCTTGCGCTGAACGTTCCCGGATTGATCAACAACACCGTCACGCAGACATCAGGCGCGCCGGTGTTCGTCCTGCGGCAAGGATTTCCGACGAACTTTCTGACCTTGCCGAATCTCGATCCGGCGGCGGGTCAGCTGACCCGACTGCGGATTCGAGCGGTGTCGGAAGACGCGCCCAAGACGACGATCAACCAGGCCAGTGTGGGTCTGCAGCGCGAGCTCCCCGGCGCCATCACGGCCACGGCGGACTTCGTGTACACGCGTGGCTCGAACCTGGCGTCGCTGGTCAACCTCAATCAGCCGATGCCGAGTGCGCCCGGGGCGAACGACGCCAGGGGCGCGGTGCCGTACCCGAACTTCGGATTCATCGAGTGGCGCGCGCAGAACGGCAAGTCGGAATACAAAGGGCTGGATACGGCGCTCGAGAAACGGTTCGCCGACGGCTTCGCGTTCGGAGTCTCCTATACGCTGGGCGATTCGAAGGACAACACGTCGGAACAGCTGACGACTCAAGGGTCGAACGCGTTTCCGCAGAACGCGCGCGACTTCAGCAGCTGGTACGGTCCAAGCGATTACGACGTGCGCCACCGCCTCACCGCCAATTTCGTGGTGAACCTGCCGCTCGGCCAGAGCCTCGCGGGTCGCGACTGGATCGTCTCCGGCGTCTTTGCCGCGCGCTCGGGGCGACCGTTCACCGTCAATCAGAGCGGCAACAACGTCGGTCAGAACATGACGGGGCTGCCCAATCAGATCGGCGATGCGGACGGTGCCGAGACGGTCGACCAGTGGTTCAATACGGCCGCGTTCGCGCCGGTCGCCTCCGGCATCTTCGGCAACGAGCAGAGAAACCGGCTGCGCGGTCCGGGCTTCAAGACGGTCGACCTCACCCTGCAGCGAGCGCTGCGCTTCGGCGATCGCTACGCGGCCACGCTTCGCTGGGACGTCTTCAACCTCTTCAACACGACGAACCTCGGATTGCCCAATCGCAACATCTCTGACACGGCCACGTTCGGAACGATCTCCAGTCTGTCAGGCGATGCACGCATCATGCAGTTGGCCGTCCGCCTCACATTTTGATCGCACGCCACGGGGCGGGTCTCATCGCAGACCCGCTCCACGTTCAGTCCAACCCAGTGCACCTTCGTTACCGTGAATTGACCGCGTCGTCGTCGCCTCGCCACTGGCCCTCGATAGATTGGCCGCGTTCTTCGCCGGGTCCGCTCCGCGGAACCCGGCCTACGCGCGCAGGGCGGCGCCAGCAAGGCGGACGCGCATAGGGCGCGTGCCGCCAAAGGCGGACCCGCCAGTTCAACACAACGGGGGCGACATGCAAGGGACCGATCGTCGTACGTTTCTCAAATTGATGGGAATGCCTGCGCTCGCGGCGCTCCCACTGAATCTGAATCGGGCGCTCGCGATTCCAGCGAACAATCGCACGCGCACGATCGCCGACGTGGAGCACATCATCTTCCTGATGCAGGAGAACCGCTCCTTCGATCACTACTTCGGCACGCTCCGCGGCGTGCGCGGCTTTGGCGATCCCACGGTTGCGAAGTTCCCTGGAGGCGAGCCTGTATGGCGCCAGCCCAACGGGTCCGGTTATCTCCTGCCGTTCCGTCCCACTGACGACGTGGGCGCCACATTCCTGCCTGACCCGCCGCATGGATGGTCCGACACGCATGCGGCATGGAACGCGGGCAAGTACGACCGGTGGATACCGAACAAAGGCATCGTGACGATGACGTATCACACGCGGAAGGATCTGCCGTACCAGTACGCGCTGGCCGACGCGTTCACGATCTGCGACAACTACTTCTGCTCGCTGTTGGGCCCGACCGATCCCAACCGGTATCACATGTGGACGGGCTGGGTGGGCAACGATGGTGCGGGCGGCGGACCGGTGATCACCAACGCCGAAGCCGGCTACGACTGGCACACGTATCCGGAGCGTCTCGAGCAGGCAGGAATCTCCTGGAAGATCTATCAGGACATCGGTGTCGGGCTCGATGCCGCCGGCTACTGGGGGTGGACCGAAGATCCCTACATCGGCAACTACGGCGACAACTCACTCCTCTACTTTCATCAGTATCAGAACGCGCTCGCCGGGACGCCGCTGGCCGAGAAGGCGAAGACCGGCACGAACATCCTCGCGCTGAACCGCGATCCCGAGCGGTTGATGGACATCTTCCGTGACGACGTGCAACAGGGCCGTCTGCCGCAGGTGTCCTGGATCGTGGCGCCCGAGTCGTACACCGAACATCCGAACTGGGTTCCCGACGTCGGCGCCTGGTACGTGTCGCAGGTGATCGACATCCTCGCCTCGAACCCGGACGTCTTCAGCAAGACCGTGCTGTTCATCACCTACGACGAGGAGGGCGGCTTCTTCGATCATCTCGTGCCTCCCACTCCTCCGGCGTCGCGGTCACAAGGGCTGTCCACGGTGCCGATTACCAACGAGATCTATCCCGGTGATGCCGGTCATGCGCCCGGCCCGTACGGTCTGGGGATCCGGGTGCCCACGATCGTCGTGTCACCGTGGAGCAAGGGCGGGTGGGTCAACTCGCAGGTGTTCGATCACACGTCGCTCATCCGGTTCCTCGAGGCGCGGTTTGCTGGCGATCACGCCAACCTCATCGAAACGAACATCACGCCCTGGCGGCGAGCCGTCGTCGGCGACCTGACGACCGCGTTCGATTTCAGGAAACCGGAAGCCTGGAAGCACATCGTTCTGCCGAGCACCGAGACGTTCAAGCCGGACCTCGAACGGCACCCGGACGAAGTGCTGAATCCACCAGCCGACCAGGCGCTGCCGCAGCAGGAACGCGGAGTGCGCCCGGCACGAGCGATTCCGTACAGCCTCAACGCGCATGCCGCGGTCAACCCGCTCGACGGCTCGGTGCGGATCGACTTCGCGAACTGGGGCGCCGCCACGGCGGCGTTTCACGTGCGATCAGCGAATGCGGTCGACGCGCCGCGAACCTACACGGTCGAACCGGAACAGGAGCTGTCCGACACGTGGAGTGTTTTGACGATCGGCGCGACCGAGTACGGACTCTCCGTCCACGGGCCGAACGGATTTCTGCGCACATTCAAAGGCGGCGTCGCGGCGGGGCGGGCGCGGCTCGATGTGGGTGTGGACTACGACGAATCGAGTCACACGCTCTCGTTGCTGATCGCCAACGAGGGCGCGCAATCAGCCACGGTTCGCGTCCTCGATCGCTACGCCGGAGGTCGCGCCGAGCAGAGGATCGCGCCGGGCGGATGGATGTCCGAGCACTGGTCGCTGGCGCGGTTCTACGGCTGGTACCAGCTGATCATCACCGTCGAGGAAGATCCGGGATTCGAATATCGAGTCGCGGGACATCTCGAGAACGGCCACGACAGCATGACCGACCCGCTCATGGGTGGCTTGCTGCACGCGCGCTGAAGCAGCCAACGCTGACGGCATGGCCGAGACGCTCGATCCCGGCCATGCCTTTCATCACATCTCACAGCGGGACAAGACATGCGTCGTTCCATGAAGTCAGCGTTCGTAGCGGGCGCCATCATGCTGTTGGCGACCGGGGCCATCGGCGCTGGCAAGCGTTCGCAACTCGACGAACCGTCTGCGGTCGTGATCGGAGAACGCCTCTTTCTCGAAACACGGTTTGCCGAATTCTTCGCGGAGTTCCTCGCCGGCGGTGGCGACATGAACCGACTACCGCCGGCCGGGGATCCCGTCGTCGACGTCACCGAGACCACCTCCGCCCCCTTGCCTGGTCCCTTCGCTGGCGCGTCGATCAACTGCCGCGCGTGTCATCTGGTGGACGAGCATGTCGGTGTGCCCGGCGGCGGGATGCGGACCTACAGCGACTTCGCACGGCGAAGTCCGATTCCCGACCGCTCGGATGGCCACACCGCCACGCCGAGGAATTCTCCACCACTGGTGAATGCCTCGTTGAAACGCGCTGGTGGTCTCCTGCTGCACTTCGACGGCGAGTTCGCAACCCTTCCCGACCTGGTCGTGGCGACGCTCACCGGCCGCAACTACGGCTGGCTGCCGCGGCAGTCGCACGAGGCGATTCGTCACATCGCTCGCGTCGTCCGCGACGACGATGGTGAAGGCGACCTGGCTGCCGAATTCGGCGGGCTCAGTTACCGCACCGTGCTCGCCGGCTCCGATCCGTCCATTCCCGCGGAGCTGCTGCTGCCCCGCGAGTTTCGCGTCGACGTGGCGACGGCGCCGGACGATGCCATCGTCCTTGCCGTGGCGAACCTCATCGCGGTGTATACGGAACAACTCGTCTTCTCGACCGACGATGGTGGCGCCTTCAATCTGTCGCCATTCGACACGTTCCTCGAACGCAACGCACTGCCGAAAACGCCGGCGCGTGGTGAATCGGAGATTGCCTACAGCCGTCGCCTGTTGCGTGCGATTGCGGCACTGGAGCGGCAGCACGCTATCCAGTTCGTCGATGGGAACCCCAACACGCCCGACGGCGCATTCCAGTTCCACGATCGGCCGTTTCGCTTCGGGCCGCTGGAACTGCGCGGGCTCCAGATCTTCTTCGCGGAACAACCGACGGCGCAGGTCCCCGACGGCCCCGGAGTCGGCAACTGCATCGCCTGCCACGCGGCACCGAACTTCACCGACTTCGCGTTTCACAATACCGGCGTCACGCAGGTCGAATACGACGCCCTGCACGGCGCGATGGCATTCGCGCGCCTGGACATTCCCGACCTGAATGCGCGGCGCGAGAACCCGGACGCGTACCTGCCGGCGACATCCGCTCATCCGGACGCGTCCGGCCGATTCCGCTTACCCGCACGCGCGGGCATACCGAAGCAGGTCGATCTCGGCCTGTGGAACGTGTTCGCAAACGATGATTTTCCAAGCCCGCAGCAGCGCATATCGGTTGCGCTGTGCCGTGATGTCGGCGGGTCAGCCGCGGCTGCCGTGTTCGATCGCGCCTGCTCGACGGCCGCGTTGCTGCCGCGCGCGATCGCGCGTTTCAAGACGGCGGGCCTGCGGGATCTCGGACACTCCGGACCCTACATGCACAACGGTGAGCTCGACACGCTCGCCGACGTCGTCGGCCTCTATCGAACGACGTCCGACCTCATGCGGAACGGCCGCCTTCGCAACGGGGCGCGGGAGCTGGCGGATATCGTGCTGGACGCTGGTGATGTCGAGCCGCTGGTCGCATTCCTGCGCGCGCTCGACGAGGACTATCAATAGGCGCGAGTGCCGTGGTGCACGCGCGCTGACATGGATGTGGCGTGGCGGCATCGTTCGATGCCGCCATCGCCGCCTCGCTCACGGGGCGGGAACTGCCGTCCGATTCCCAGGGACGATCTGCGGCTCGAAGGAGAAGACCTCGCGGGTTCGCGGATCGACGATCACCTTCACCCACTGGACATCGTTGTTTCCGTTTTGCGCGTTGTCCCCGAACGTTTCCACGCGAGTGAAATTCTCGAGGCGCCGGCCTTGCGCGTCCTGAAACGGTTTGTCGACGCGGAAGTAATGCGAGTCACCGTGGACGAAGACGACCGGCCTGCGGAACGCGATGACCTCTTCGCGCAACGCGAGCAGGAACGTCTGGAAACCGTCGGTGGCCGGGTTGGCCTCAGCGAGCGTGCGTGGATTCCGCAGTGGCGCACGCGTCGGGTCCGATTGATCCCATCCAGGGTTGGCCTGAACAATCAGCATGACGGCCGCCGCCTGGCGTTGCTTCGCGACGGCGAACGCCTCACGCATCCAGACGATGTCGGCCTGATTGCGCGCCGCGTATTCGGCGGGATCGGGCGCCTCGTCGCAGAGGTTGTTGCACGATCCTTGAACGTTCAGCGTGACGTACACGACGCGTTCGAATGTCCAGCGCCGGTTCTCGACGCAGGGCACCGGACCGCTGACGCCCAGGCACAGTGGCGTGGCCTGAACATCCTGATGCAGCTTGGAACGTCCCATGGACAGCGGTGTGCTGAAGAACAGCTGCCGCTCGTAGTCGAGCCGCTCGAGGGAGGAATAGCCGCCGGCCGAAGCCCGATCGCAGTCGGTCCAGTCGTTGTCTCCCGGTGTGAACATCGCTGGCGCCTCGAGTGAATCGAAGAACTCCAGCGCGCGCGCATAAACGGCGTTGTCGCATCGCGACCCGCCCGCCTTCAAGTCGCCGTCGTTGACCGTGAACGCCAGGTGCTGCGCGTTCATGTCGGCGATCAGGTTCGGCACGCCGACGGTATCCTGCAGCGCGGAGTACGGTACGTCGCCCCACAATCCAATCTCATAGGCGCCACCGTGGCCAGGTACTTCCTGGTCCGCGGCCGCGACGCCACTGCCGTCACCGACGAGCGCCGCGGCTACGAACGTCGCCGTCAACGCTCCGACCACTGTCATGAAAGCGGTCCGTTCCGACCGACCCCGAACTCCATACTGCTGGTATCGTGTGCTCATGCGTCCTCCCGAGCGCGATCGAATCACGCACGAGTCACCACCGAGCAATGCGCGTGTAAGCAGAGCGCAACAAGTCGTCGGGCGGGCGTTATTCCTCGCGCCGGGCGCGGCGCGCCTGAATCGATCGAACCGCGGCGACCATCGACAGCGTGGCCTCGCGAAGTGACTGGCGCTTGTGCGGCGGGCACCGCATCGCGGCGATGCGGGTGGTCAGGCGTGGGTCGTACAGAGTGCTGAAGTCGCGACACAGCATCCCGACGACGAGCATGACTTCATCGGTGGTCACTCCGTGCTCCTCGGCAATCGCCACCACGTGTGCGTGGACGGCGGCCTCGAGCGCGTCCTTCTTCATCCCGATGATCACCTGTGATTGTGGGGCTCGTCGCCCCCCAATCCTTGTGTCCGGCCGCGCGTCCCGGCCGCGTCGAAGTAGCGTGTCGATCCGACCGTCTGATATTCGAGCTCGGTGCGAACACCACCGGCCGACATGGGTGCGCGCAGGATGTGTCGTTCTGCCGCCGGTGTCGCGCCGGAGAGGAACGTCTCGGTCAGCACGCGACCGATCTGCGCGCCCTTCTGTGGCAACGCCAGGCGAAGAAGAGCAGCCATCGTGCGGGCGACGTCCACATTGCCGGCCGGCAGCGCGTCGACGAATCCGGTTTTGAAGTCCGGACCGGAGGCAGCCATGAAATTCATGGTGTCTGCACGACTGAAGCTGCCGTGGTTGCCCTGTCCCTGTTGAAGCGTCGTGTCCGCCACTTCGACGGCGCACAGCGCCGGCGTCGCACAACCGGTCGCAAACGATCGGAAGCTCACGACGATGGCAGGGCGTGGCGGCTTGGCCTGGCCGTGCAAACCGATCGCCCTCAGCGGCAATGTTCCAGCCATGTCGCCGACCCAGTCATCGACGAAAATGCCGCTGACGTAGTCCTGCCGGCCGAGTATCTCGATGATGCGCGCCGCGACGGATTTGTCGGCGGTCGGGACGTACACGAGATCCGACCCGCCATTGGCCGCAACCGCCACGACGGGGTATTTCGGATCCGGTCCAATCAGACCGTTTCCGCGCTTGGGAAAGCGGCCTTGTCCGACACGCGCGTCGTGATCGTCGGGATCGAACAACGGCAGGTTCAGCGCACCGGCGAGGTCGATCGCCAGAAATCCTGGTGGCAGCAGCGACTGGGGCACGTTCGCATAGGAGTCACGCGCGGCCGCGCTCGTCTCACTCTGCTTCGAGATTGTCGAGAAGCCGTGATCGGCGGCGACGATGATATTCGTGGTCTTCGCCAGACCATATCGGTCGAGCGCCGCTTGAATCCGCGCCAGGCTGTCGTCTGCGTTCTTCAGGCCGGCGAGCGACGTCGGGCCGTTGATCCCGGGCACGAGCTGATTGAGGCTGTCGCCCTGATTGTGCTGGGTGCCGTCGGGATCGCGCGACCAGAACACCAGCACGAACGGACGTCCGCTCTTCGCAAACGCCGGCAGAATCACCTTCGTCGTCACGTCGACGAAGTAGTTCTGCTGATTGACGTTGGCGTGGCGCGTGCCGGGCACCGTCGCCGTTCCTGACTCGCCGTTTTCGCCGCGTGAGGGCGCCTCCAGCGGAAGACCGGCGTCGGCCAACGCGCGACGTACGCCTGCCGACAACGGAATGCCACCGGCTCTTCCAGTGGAATCGTCAATCACGATTGTCGATTCGCCATCTCGCGCGGTGTGATCGAAGACCAGCGTTGGACCAAGCTTGCCGACCGTCGCGGTCTGCAGGCCTGCTTTTCGTGCGGCGTCCAGGATCGTCTGTTCGGCGAGATAGTCGCCCTCGAAGTGCTCGTCCATGTCACCGAGGGCGGTGTCGTGCTCGAGAAACGGCGTCACGCTCTCCATGACGCCGCGCACCGGAAATCCGGTAAAGATCGTGTTGCTGAACGTCCCGGTATCACCTTGGAAGTGACTCGTGGCCAATGCAGAGGCGTTGGCCATCGTCACGGTAGGGAAGACCGCGTGTGGATTGGTGAAGTTCACCCCTCGATCGCGAAGGGCGGCAAGCGCGGGAGCCGTTCGCTCGTCGACGGCGGACGCCCGGAGCCCGTCGGGCACGAACAGGACGATGTTGTGAGGGCGATCGAGTTGCTTGCGGGCGGCACTTCCATCACCGGCGACGATGAGCACGCCCGCCAGTACCGCTGCGAACTTGATCGGTCCCATCGCTCGCGATGGTAATCAGCAGGTATGACAGACACGCGACAACGGCGGAACAGCAGTGGTGCAGCGGTCGGGTGTTGGCCGCGGTGCTTCACTCGATCACGTTCGCCGGCGAATTTACGCCGAAGGTGCCGATCCATCACATGACGTTCACACGTGACACGTACCATCGGTCGAGTGAGAGGCCTATGACACACGTAGATGAGGTGATGACCCGCATCGAGATGGAATACCGAGAGATGCCCGACTTGAAGCTGACGTTCTGGCAGGCGCGACGCTTGTGGAACCTGGATGAGCAGGTATGCGAGTCCGCGCTGGCGAACCTGGTGGCCGCCAAGTTCCTGTCGCGCACGCCTGATGGCCGTTACATACGGCGCGGCTTCGGCTCGATCCGACTCGCGAGTTAAGCCAGCCTTCCCGCCTCCGCTTTGGCCTGACGCCCAATCACACCTCGGCGCCGGGCATTTTCCTGTTCGTCACGTCTTGTTTACGTGATCGTCATATCGCCTTGTTAGAGATCGTGACTCTGCAGGTGACGATCCCGCCCCGCCGTGTGCGGCCCGGGCGCACGGAGGAACAATCGACATGGTCAGACGTTTGCGTGAGGTGGTCACGATCACCCTTGAAGGCCCCGTCGGTGACTAGTTCGCCGACACCGTCGTCTCCTCATAAGTCAGACCGTGCGTTTACCTCGCACTCGAGAGGCACTACCCTGATCGGTTGTCTGTCGTTGATCGATGTGATGCGTGTCGCCGAGGAAGCGGCGCAGACGCATCAGGAATTCACGCCCGTGGCCGCGCTGACGACCTCGAGCGGCAGCAGCTACGCCGAGCTGTTGCTCCGGGTGCGCGGCCACCTGCGGCTGACGACCATCGGCGTGTTTCGCGACGTCCCCGAATCACAGTTGCGCGCGGATATTGCACTTGCCTTGAGCGTCCGCGCTAATGAGCTCGGTTTGGCCTGAGGGGGCGCGTTACACGGATTTAACGACTCGGAAACGGCCGCGAAATTCCCTGCCAGTAGCGTGGTTACATGAATAAAAGGCCGATCTGGCCTGGGTGTGCGTTGGCGGCGCTGCTGCTCGCCGCGTGTGGCGGGGGCCCACCGCAGACCTCTCAGGACCAGGCGGCGAACCGGCCGGCCGCCAGCAGCGGCGCGGCCTTGCAGATCAACGGCGCCGGCGCGACGTTCCCGTACCCGATCTATTCGAAGTGGTTTGCGGAGTACAACCGACAGCATCCGGACATCGCGATCAACTATCAGTCAATCGGCTCCGGCGGCGGCGTTCGTCAACTGACGAACCGAACGGTGTTCTTCGGCGCGTCGGACATGCCGATGACCGACGAGCAGCTCAAGGCGGCGCCGGGCCCGGTGCTGCATTTTCCGACCGTGCTTGGGGCAGTGGTGCCGGTGTTCAACCTTCAGAACGTCAGCGATCTGAAGTTCAGCGGCCCGGTGCTCGCGGACATCTACCTCGGCAAGATCACGAAGTGGAACGACCCGGCCATCGCGAAGTTGAATCCGGGTGTCACCCTGCCAGCGACCGACGTTGCGGTCGTCCACCGCTCGGATGGTTCGGGAACCACGTTCATCTTCGTCGACTACCTCGCCAAGATCTCGCCGGAATTCAAGACGAGAGTCGGCGTGAACTCCTCCGTCAGCTGGCCCGTCGGCGTAGGCGGCAAGGGGAACGAAGGCGTCGCCGGCTTCGTGTCGCAGACGCCTGGCGCGATCGGCTACATCGAATTGATCTATGCACTGCAGAACAAGATCGACTTCGGCTCGGTGCAGAACACGGCGGGCGAGGCCGTCAAGGCGTCGCCCGATTCAGTGACCAGGGCGGCGGCGGGCGCCACCGTTCCGGACGACTTCCGTGTGTCGATCACCAATGCACCGGGCGCCGGAGCATATCCAATCGCGTCCTTTACCTGGCTGCTGCTGTATCAGGAGCCCGGCGATGCGGCGCAAGCACGGGCGATGGTGGACTTCGTCAAATGGGCACTCACCGATGGGCAGAAGTTTGCGGCCGATCTGGGATACGCGCCGCTGCCGCAGAACGTGTCGATGCGTGAAGTCGACGCGCTGCAGAAGATCAAGACGTCCTGAATGCGCCACGAGCTCGGCTTTCGGATCGCGATCGGTGCCTGCGCGCTGCTGGTGGTCGTGCTGGTCGCGGGCATCGGGGTCGAGCTGACCCGTGAGTCGATGCTGTCGATTCGCACGTTCGGTCTGTCATTCTGGCTGACGAGAACGTGGAATCCGGTCGCCGGCGAGTTCGGCGCGCTGCCCTTCATCTGGGGCACGCTGTACTCCTCCGTGCTGGCGCTGCTCATCTCGACGCCGATCGCCCTCGGCATCGCGGTGTTCATCTCCGAGCTCTGTCCCCCATGGCTGCGAACGCCGCTCGTGTTTCTCACCGAGCTGCTCGCGGCGATTCCCTCCATCGTCTACGGGCTGTGGGCGATCTTCGTGCTCGTGCCGGCCGTCCGTCAGCTCGG
>Ga0081539_10001109_pt1 | contig 48782 bp, 50 predicted proteins | sample TabmetS4T2R2_FD_71023 | JGI IMG/M metagenome (GOLD analysis project Ga0081539, IMG submission 71023) | Tabebuia heterophylla rhizosphere microbial communities from the University of Puerto Rico - S4T2R2 | ecosystem: Host-associated > Plants > Roots > Rhizosphere ... | reverse complement strand
GAGGAGGTCAAAACAGGATATTTGAGCCTTATTCCTGCCGGTCGATGGGGAACTCCTGCAGAAGTTGCAGAAGTTGTGGCGTTTCTGGCCAGCCCGCTGGCGAGCTACATCACCGGCCAAGTGATTAACGTCAACGGCGGCATGTACGTATAGGAATTTATAAAGATCATACATGCTGGCAGTTTCCGCCACGCTGTCCAGACGGGTTAGAGAGGAGGAAGTCCGATTATGGCAGGATCAGTTGAGGATCGCGTAAAAGAGATCATTTGTGAACAACTTGGGGTGAGCGCTGAGGAGGTGACCCCACAAGCCTCATTCATTGAGGACCTCGGGGCGGATTCGCTCGACCTCGTTGAACTCGTGATGGCACTCGAAGAAGAGTACGGTATGGAAATCTCAGATGAAGATGCTGAGAAGATTCGTACCGTTCAGGACGTGCTTGAGTACATCAATAAGCAAAAGAAGTAAACGAGAATCAGACGTCAGGCCCGATTCGCCCTCAGTTAGGAGGGAATGCTTGCTCTTTACGGTCGGAGAATCGCAGCGGCTTCTCTATAGAGGTCCTGCGATTCTTTGTTTGTGGACTGAAGATTTTGTATTATTTCCTAATGAGAAAGATTCCCATGAACAGTGAACTTGCCCAACGTGACCCGGAAATCTATGCCGCGATTCAGCACGAAACTGAGCGGCAGGAATATAACCTGGAACTCATCGCTTCAGAAAATATTGTCAGTGAGGCTGTACTTGAAGCCCAAGGATCTGTTCTGACTAACAAGTATGCAGAGGGGTACCCTGGACGGCGTTACTACGGCGGGTGTGAGTTTATGGATGTGGTCGAGCAGCTAGCGATTGATCGCGCCAAGCAATTATTCGGTGCTGATCACGTCAACGTGCAGCCGCACTCCGGGGCGCAAGCCAATATGGCGGCGTATTTCTCTCAGCTCCAACCCGGCGATACCATCCTGAGCATGAATTTGTCTCACGGTGGTCACTTGACACACGGTAGTCCGGTCAATTTCTCAGGCAAGTTTTTCAAAGTTGTTCCCTATGGCGTGCGCGAGTCTGACCAACGCATTGACTATGACGAAGTTGCTACTTTGGCCCGCCAGCACCGCCCGAAGATGATTGTTGCCGGACACAGTGCCTATCCGCGCCAGATCGATGCCGCACCGTTTCGCAAGATTGGCGACGAAATTGGTGCGATGTTGATGGTCGACATTGCCCATTTTGCCGGGTTGGTTGCCGCTGGTCTTCATCCTTCGCCGCTGCCGTATGCCGAAATCGTGACGACCACAACCCATAAAACCCTCCGTGGGCCGCGTGGCGGCATGATTATGTGCAAATCTGCGCTGGCCAAAGCCATCGATTCGTCAATCTTTCCCGGTAATCAAGGCGGACCGCTGATGCACGTGATCGCCGCCAAAGCCGTGGCATTGAAAGAGGCGCTCTCGCCGGAGTTCAAACAGTATCAACAACAAATTGTGAACAATGCCAAAGCCTTGGCGCAAAGCTTGACTCAACGTGGGTTTCGGCTGGTTTCCGGTGGGACGGATAACCATCTTATGCTGCTGGACCTCCGCGCGACGGAATTGACCGGAAAAATAGCGCAGGAAACGCTTGATGCTGCACGGATTACGGTGAATAAAAACGCAATTCCCTTTGATCACCGATCCCCATTTGTAACGAGTGGCGTGCGCATTGGCACTCCGGCGGTGACGAGTCGGGGAATGAAAGAGAAGGAAATGGACCTTATTGCGGACCTCATTTACCGCGCCCTACAAAAGGTTGGTGACGACAGTGCACTGAAAGCCATCGGACAAGACGTGCGAGATCTGTGCAGCCAATTCCCGATGTATAAAGAGCGGTTGACGGCATAAAGACAAAAAATGAGGCTAGAGGCTGGAGACTAGAGACTTGTTTACCTCTTTTTCCAAGCCTCTAGCCCCTAGTCTCTAGTATGAAATGTCCCTTTTGCTCTAGTCTGGAAAATCGTGTCATCGACTCGCGCTTAAGCCGTGAAGGTGATGTTACGCGCCGGCGGCGGGAATGCACTCACTGTGAGCGACGATTTACAACCTATGAACGTGTGGAAGAAATCCTGCCTTTGGTGGTGAAGAAAGATGGACGCCGTGAAGCCTATGATCGCTTGAAGGTGGTCAACGGTCTGAGGAAAGCCTGCGAGAAACGTCCAGTGAGCATGGCGACGATCGAGGAAGTGGCTGACCGTATTGAGCGCTTACTCCAGAGTCGTGGCGAAAAAGAGATCGCCAGCGCAATGATCGGCGAAGAAATCATGCATGAACTCTATAATCTTGACAAAGTCGCCTATGTGCGTTTTGCATCGGTGTATCGTTCGTTTCAAGACTTAGACGCCTTCATGCACGAGTTAAAAGAACTAGTTGATGGTCGTGGCCAGACCGATGACCGAGAGGGGCGAAAACCACGCCGGCGTTCGGCCGGGGACCGTGGGAAATCGCTGTTGAGGGATACGTGAAAACCGCCGCTGACGAGCGGTTTATGCGTCGAACCCTGGAATTGGCAGCGAAAGCACTAGGCCGCACCAGTCCCAATCCTGCCGTCGGTGCCGTAATTGTCCGCAACGGCAAAATTATTGGCGAGGGTTTTCATCGCCGTGCTGGTCTGCCACACGCGGAACGTGAAGCCCTACGTCGTATGGGCGGCTCAGCACGTGGAGCCACCGTTTATGTCAACCTTGAACCCTGTTCGCATCACGGACGTACGCCGCCATGTGCTGATGCTCTCATCGAAGCTGGAGTGAAGCGGGTGGTTGTTGGTATGGTTGATCCTAATCCGCTGGTGCGCGGCCGTGGGCTCCGTCGTTTGCGGCACGCCGGGATTATAATTGACACTGGTGTACTGCGCGAAGAATGCGAGCGGCTCAACGAAGATTTTGCCTGCTTTATTCGCACAGGGCGACCGTTTGTGACGTTGAAGCTCGCGACTTCGTTAGATGGTCGTATTGCCACTGCGAGTGGCGACTCGCAGTGGATCAGTGGAGAGCAATCGCGCCGGATCGTGCACGGATTGCGTAATCGTGTCGATGCCGTTCTGGTCGGTGCCGAAACCGTGCGCAGCGATGATCCTCAACTGACCTGCCGCATTCGTGGTGGTCGCGACCCGCTCCGCGTCATTCTTGATGGACACCTGAGTATCTCGCCGAGAGCGCGGGTGTGCACTCAACGCTCAACCACAGGCACACTGATCGTGGCCGCTGAAGATCACGGCCAAGCGAAGAAGCAAGCCCAACTGGAGGCACAAGGGGTACAAATAGTATGTTTCCCTGGACAAAACGGCCGTGTCTCGCTTCGTCTGTTGCTTGCAGAACTGGCGAAGCGAGGGCATAAATCAGTTCTTATAGAAGGCGGTGGTCGTGTTGCTGCTGTTGCCTTGCGTGAAGGCGTAGTTGATAAAGTGTTGTTTTTTTATGCGCCACTCTTGCTTGGCGGTGACGGACGAGCAATGATTGGCCCCCTTGGGATAGACCGGGTTGCCGCTGGGCAGAAACTGCATACAATAACCGTTGAGCGTATTGGTCGAGATATTCTTGTGGCTGCTTATCTAGGTGAGAAAGGGAAATAGAGATGCCCATCTCAACAGTGCCAGTAGAAGACACGTTAGTGGACTTACGCAACGGGAAAATGGTCATCCTCGTTGACGAGGAGAATGAAAAAGGCGAAGCAGATGTGTGTATCGCCGCTGAGCACGTAACTCCGCAAGCGGTCAATTTTATGGCGACACATGCGCGTGGGTTGATTTACCTCGTGCTCACCGAAGAAAAAATCCGTGAACTGGGAATTCCTCTTCTTGGCAATGGTCGGGCCAATGCCCAACAACGCGTGTTCGGTGCCTCTATTGAAGCTCGTCGTGGTGTGACCACAGGTATCTCTGCCTATGATCGCGCGTTGACGATTACTGTTGCGGTCAAGGATAGCGCTGGACCCGATGATATCGTCATGCCTGGACATATCCATCCTGTCGTCGCTCATCGTGGTGGTGTATTGGCGCGGTTTGGTTTATCGGAAGGAGCGATGGATCTTGCCCACCTTGCGGGCCTCAAGCCGGCGGCGGTGTTGTGCACCATTCTGCGCGAAGACGGTGGGCTAGCCCAAGGAGAAGACGTTGAGAACTTCGCGCAGCAACACAGCCTTAAAGTGGTCAACCTGTCTCGCTTAATGACGCATCGCTTACGCACGGAATCCTTGGTTCATCGTGTGTCAGAAGGCGACATTGTCAGTCCGTACGGCGGAAAGTTCCATGCCATCGTCTATCGCACCGATGTCGATAGTCACGAACACATGGCATTAGTGAAGGGGAGAATTAGCACGCGCGAGACCGTTACAGTGCGTGTGCATTCGCAGTGTCTGACCGGTGACGTCTTTGGATCAGAGCGGTGCGACTGTGGGGACCAACTGCGCCAGGCGATGCAGACGATTGCTGAGGAGGGAAAAGGCGTCATTATTTATATGCATCAGGAGGGCAGGGGTATTGGACTGGCCAATAAGATTCGTGCCTACGCGCTGCAAGATCAAGGGTTCGATACGGTAGAAGCGAATTTGCGCCTCGGTTTCAAAGAAGATTTACGTGACTATGGCATTGGTGCGCAAATTCTCCGTGACCTGCGCGTCTCACGTGTGCGTCTGCTGACCAATAATCCGCAAAAGATTACTGGCCTAGAGGGATACGGCGTGAAAGTGGTCGAACGGCGACCCATCGAGACCCCACCGCATGCTGGAAATATTCACTATCTGCGAGTGAAGAAAGAGAAGCTTGGGCATTTGTTGACGGAGTTGAAGCCGGTACTGTAGGAACCTATCCGAATAACGGTTGTTATCGTGTGGCTGTGGTTATTGGGATCGGCCCTAAGGAGAGGAACGTATGGCGCGAGTGATTCGGGGCAAGATGGATGCGACAGGATTGCGCTTCGGGATTGTTGTATCGCAGTTTAACAGCTTGGTGACGGAACGCTTACAAGCCGGCGCTATTGATACATTGACTCGCCACGGCGCGAAGGATGACGATCTTGACGTTGTGCTAGTTCCTGGTGGTTTTGATATTCCGTTGTTTGCTAAGAAAATGGCTGCGAGTGGCCGCTATCATGCGCTGATTTGTTTAGGTGCAATTATTCGTGGTGAAACTCCGCATTTTGATTACATTGCTTCTGCCATGACACAAGGGGTGAAAGAGATCATGCTCGTGCACGGCTTGCCCGTGACGTTCGGAGTATTAACGACCGAGTCAGTTGATCAAGCGCTCGACCGCGCCGGTGCGAAACTTGGCAACAAGGGATCCGAAGCCGCGATTGCGGCAATTGAAATGGTGAATGCGTTAAAGGAATTGGAAAAGAAGTAATAAAAAAAGAATTCAGTATTCAGGAGACAGAATACAGGAGCGGAAAAAGTTGATTCTGTCTTATTCTGCATTCTGACTTCTGAATTCTCTGCTTTTTATGTCTACCTCTCGCCGTCAAGCTCGTGAATTTGCTCTACAGGTGCTCTATCAGGTTGACCTGAGTGGGGTCACGCCTAAGCAGGCGCTCGCCTTGTTTTGGCAAAACTTCGAGCCGAGAGTTGAGATGCAAGAATTTACCAACCAATTGGTCGAAGGAGCCTGGCGTGAGCGTGAACGCATTGACAAGATGATTGCGAATGTCGCCGAGAATTGGCGGCTTGGGAGACTCCCGCGAGTTGACCTGAACCTTCTGCGCCTGGGCGTGTACGAGCTGTTGTCGTACCCGCAGTTGTCTGCTGGTGTAACCATCAATGAAGCCATTGAAATTGCTCGACTCTACTGTGGAGATGAGGCCCCAACATTCGTCAATGGTGTTCTCGACCGTGTTGCAGTGATGGTTGGTAAGAAAGTACAAACGCATGAGCCAAGCGAATAGGCCGGATACTCCCGAGTACGAAGCAACGCCCAACTCTGAGCGGGTCCGCTATCGGCCACAAGATATAGAACCGAAGTGGCAACGCTATTGGTTAGCAAACAAGACCTTCCGCGTCGTTGAGGACCCGACCAAACCGAAATACTACATTCTCGACATGTTTCCCTATCCGAGTGGCGCTGGACTGCACGTTGGTCACCCGGAGGGATACACCGCCACCGACATTCTCGCGCGCTACAAGCGCATGCGTGGTTTTAATGTCTTGCATCCGATGGGCTGGGATGCGTTTGGTTTGCCGGCCGAGCAGTATGCCATCGAAACCGGAACCCATCCGCGGGAGACGACGGCTCGCAACATCACTACTTTCCGACAGCAGATTCAAGCCCTGGGATTTTCCTATGACTGGGATCGAGAGATCTCTACTTGTGACCCTGACTATTACAAATGGACGCAGTGGATCTTTCTCAAACTGTACGAGCGTGGTCTTGCCTACATGGCCGATGTGCCAGTGAACTGGTGTCCCGCCCTTGGTACCGTGCTCGCTAATGAAGAAGTGATCGATGGCAAAAGCGAGCGTGGTGGACATGAAGTGATTCGTCGTCCGATGCGCCAATGGATGTTACGCATCACAACCTATGCAGAACGCTTGTTAGCCGGACTTGAGAATGTCGACTGGCCGGAAAACGTCAAAGAAATGCAGCGTAATTGGATTGGTCGCAGTGAAGGCGCGCGCATTCGCTTTCCACTGTGCCGTGCAGATGGGACTGTATTACCTGAGGCCGATGGGTATTTTGACGTGTTTACCACACGTCCTGACACATTATTCGGTGCAACCTATTGCGTGCTCGCGCCAGAACATCCGCTAGTTGATCGTGTGACGACGGCAGTACAGCGTGACGCCGTAGATGCATACCGTCAGGAGACGGCACGGAAATCCGATCTCGCTCGCACGGATTTGGTCAAAGAAAAAACCGGCGTCAGCACCGGCGGGTTTGCCTTGAATCCGGCCACAGGCACTCCGATTCCAATCTGGGTTGCGGACTATGTACTGATGACCTATGGCACTGGCGCAATCATGGCCGTGCCCGGTGGGGATCAACGTGACTGGGAGTTTGCTCGTCGTTTCGGTCTTCCGATTATCGAAGTTGTGCAAGGTGGGGACATCAGCAAAGAAGCGTATGTGGGCGATGGTCCGCATGTGAACTCCGGATTTCTCAATGGATTGAACGTTGCTGACGCCAAGAAGAAGATGACTGCGTGGCTGACCGAGCATCAATGTGGTGAGGGAACGGTTACTTATAAACTGCGTGATTGGTTGTTTAGTCGGCAACGCTATTGGGGTGAGCCCTTTCCGGTGATTCATGTTGACGGACAACCGCAGCCGCTCGATTTTAACGATGTCCCGGTATTGTTGCCGGATGTGGAGAGCTTCAGACCCACTGGCACTGGAGACCCACCCCTAGCTGCCGTGAAACAGTGGGTCGAAACCACCGACGCCAAGACCGGCAAACCTGCCAAGCGCGAAACCAACACCATGCCACAATGGGCTGGAAGCTGCTGGTACTTTCTCCGCTTTGTTGATCCGCGTAATAATGAACGCCCGTGGGGTGCAGAGAAAGAACGTTACTGGATGCCAGTCGACTTGTATGTTGGAGGAGTAGAACATGCTGTTCTTCACTTGTTGTATTCACGATTTTGGCACCAAGTATTATACGATTGTGGCTTAGTGTCTACGCTAGAACCGTTTCAGAAGCTCGTCAATCAAGGCATGATTCTGGGCTTCAGTTATCGCTATTATGAAGACGCGGCTGGAAACCGGTATGCATACCATGCCGTGCAGCGGATCGTGCAGGATGGCAGTGAGGAACCGGACTACGTCCTCGCAAGCAATCAATCTGTGACCTTGACGGTACGCTACGTACCGGTGGATAGAGTCGAGTGGCGTGATGAGAAACCCTATCATCCGGAAGAGCCGGAATTGGAACTAGAGCCGCAGCAAGACAAGATGTCGAAGTCGCGCGGCAATGTGGTGAATCCCGACTCTGTCATCGCTGACTATGGTGCCGATGCATTGCGCTGCTACGAAATGTTTATGGGACCACTAGAACAAGTGAAGCCCTGGAATACGCGTTCTGTGGCAGGAGTTGCACGCTTTTTGTCACGCGCTTGGTCACTGATCGTGAGCGATACCGGAGAGTTGCGACCGCAAATCGTTCAACCGCCACCTGATCCGCAGGATCATCTTACGCGCGAGTATCATAAGCGCGTAAAGAAAGTGACTGATGATCTTGAAGGGATGCGGTTTAACACGGCGCTGAGTGCGTTAATGGAGTTTACCAACGAAGGACACAAAGCTGAGCGCTTGCCACGTGCACTTATTGAGGGATTCGTGCTGCTCTTGTCGCCGTTTGCGCCGCACTTAGCTGAGGAACTGTGGCAACGACTCGGTCATACGAAAACGCTGGCCTATGAACCCTGGCCGACGTATGATCCTGAACTTGTGCGGGATGCAACTGTGAAGGTGCCCGTGCAAATCAACGGCAAGTTGCGAGCAACGATTGAAGTTGATGCAGATGCTGACCAGGTCGCGATCTTGAACCTTGCGCGAGCGCATGAAAAAGTCCAATCCTATCTCAGTGGCAAGACGATTCGCCGGGAAGTTGTTGTACCAGGCCGACTTGTCAATTTCGTCGTTGCGTAGGCAGGCAACTGTGAAGTTCAAAGTTCAAAGTTCAAAGTCTAAGATCCAAGGTCTAGAGTTTCCCCTTTTACGTTTTACGTTTTACGTTTTGCGCAACACGTTCCACGTTCCACGTTCCACGTTCCATGTCTTCCCTACAGCCTATAGCCTTTCCTTTGTCCCTTATCCTTTGTCCCTTATCCTTTGTCCCTTATCCTTTCTCCCTTTCCCTGTTTTTACTTTTGCCTTGTGCCTGGTAAGTTGCGGATATCACTTCTCGGGTAGCGGAAAGCTTCCTCAAGGTGTACAGAAAATCAGTTTGGCAGAAATTGATAACGAGACGCTCGAAGTTGGGACAGAGAAACAACTGCAATGGGCCTTAGAACAGGAGTTTCGCAAACGTGGCAGCGTGATTGTCGATGAAGGGGGGGAGGGTGTTCTTAATGTGACGATGCGGCAAATGGATCTTCATCCGTTGTCCTTTGATCGTCGCGATCAAGTATTAGAGTATGAGCTCATCTTGCTCCTCGATGTGCAACTTACCCATCGTGAAACCGGTAAGCTGTTGTGGCAAGCAAATGACATGCGGGTCACGACTGACTATGATGCCATTCCCCAAGTCGTAGTGACGACGTCACCGCGGTTTCTTGAAGGCAATCTCAACGCTGAAGATCTGCCTGGACTCACCGATATACAATTTTCTGAGACCCAACGGCGTGCCGCCGTTGAACATCTCTTTACCGCGGCAGCACGAGAGGTGTATTTGCGTCTCAGCGAAGACTTTTGAGAAGGATTAGCAAGGAGGAGAGGAGAGGTGATTTGACTACGATCTCCTCACTTTCGACCCCAACACTCTAGGAATTTGGAGTTGCTGAGGATTGAGCTGCGAGCTTACTACGATGAACCAAGCGAGACAGTCGAGCAACGCGCCGAGCTGCAGTGTTAGGATGAAGTACTCTCTTCCGCCCTGCTTTGTGGATAGCACTCACGGCAATCCGCAGTTGTTCTTCTGTTGCTTGCTGATCAGTGCCAGAGGCAGCCGTGATCACCTTCTTGATCAAAGTTTTCACTTTAGATTTCGTTGCCTGGTTACGAGCTTGTCGCTTTAGACTTTGACGATGACGTTTTTCTTCTGACGAAGCCACTCTTACGACTCCTTATCTCTACGCCTAGCGAATAGGCTACGAACCCTAGCACGAGGATACTTCCTAATCAATGTCGGCATCTCACCCCACCGCTCCCGAAGAGCAACAAATCGTCAAAGCTGCTGGACAAATCGGATTCTACACCCTCCTCAGCCGTATCACCGGGCTTTTTCGTGATATCGCCATCGGTGCAGTGTTTGGCGCGGGATTCGTGACCGATACCTTCTTTACCGCTTTTCGTATTCCCAACATGTTGCGCCGGATAGTAGGAGAAGGAGCTTCTGCTGCTGCGCTTGTGCCGGTTATTACGGAATATCGGGAGCGCCGCACCCAAAGTGAAACTCTTGCCATGATTCGGTCGCTACTGGGCGTAGGAGCGCTTCTGCTTTTTGCGCTGTCGGCGGCAGGGGTTTTGTGGGCAGTACCGGTGGCTTCTTTCCTTGTTCCGGGATTTTCTCCTGAGAAGCTGATCCTTACGGCTAGTCAATTACGCATCATGTTTCCCTACCTATTTTTCATTGGCCTTTCGGCCATCGCGATGGGAATCTTGCATGCGTTCCGCCATTTTACCGCGCCGGCGTTCGCGCCTGTTCTTTTGAACATTGCGATGATTACGGCCACACTTTTTGTTGGCTGGCGTTCTCCCACAGAGGCGCGTACTCCGATCTTCATCTTGGCTGGGGCGGTGGTGGTTGGTGGAATTGGCCAATTGCTGTGGCAAGTTCCGGCGCTACACAACCTGGGCGTATTAGTAACTCCGGATTGGAATCCGCGACACCCGGCGATTCGCCAGATCGGTGTACTGCTGGTGCCGGTTTTGTTTAGCTCGCTTCTCTATCAGATTAGTTTGGTCGTCAAGAACTTATTGGCATCCCTGTTAAGTGAAGGAAGCGTGTCGTCATTGTGGTATGCCACCCGCGTGTTCGATTTTCCTCAGGGAATCTTTGTGTTGGCCTTGAGCTCTGCAGCGTTACCGAGTTTAACGGCGCAAGCACAGCGTGGGGATCTGAAGGGAGTTAAGGAAAGTTTGGGATTTGCTCTGCGCTTAGTGAACTTTGTCGTACTTCCTGCGGCCGTGGGACTGACTGTGCTCTCCCTTCCAATCTGTGCCGTCTTATTCTTTCACGGTGCCTTTAGCGAGGAGGCGGTAGGCGATGCCGCGCAAGCGTTACGCTGGATGGTACTCGGGTTGTGGTCGGTGGCAGCAGCACGGTTGCTCACCTCGTGTCTCTACGCTTTGCAAGATACTCGTTCACCCTTGATTGCTGCGATCCTAGCCTTTTTCGCTAGTGTGTTCTTTGGTGTCATGTTTATGGGACACATTGTTCCAGAGGCTGGCGCAGGAACAGCAGAGCGATTTTTTGCTGCGCTGAGTGACCATATTACTATCGGACATCTGGAAGCGGGTGGTCTTGCGCTGGCTTCGTCATTAGCCGCCACCGTAAATGTATTGTTGTTAGGAGTAATCCTTGTTCGTCGCTTAGGTGGATTTCCATGGAGAGCGTGGTTGCATTCTCTCACATGGAGTGTACTTGGGTCTGTTGTTATGATCGGGCCGGTATGGTGGATTGAGCAGCAGATCAATTGGCTTGATCGTAGTGTACCCTATCTGTTTCGTGTTGGGCTACTCGCAACCGCCATTGCGGCTGGCATGGTGAGTTTTACTCTAGTTGCGTGGTGGGGAGGCAAAACTGAATTTGCTGTATTGCTAAGAATGTTACCCGATCGTCTGCTTCGCCGCGTGCCACAATTCCTCCAAGCGAGCTACTGAGGTGCGGTGAATGTCTTCGCCGCTTTGTTCGAGATGGGTTTCGATATAACGAAACCGCTCATTGAAGCGCTTTCCTGCCTTGCGCAAAGCGGTTTCGGCATCGATATTGAGACGTCGCGCGAGATTGGTGAGAGTGAAGAGCAAATCTCCTAGCTCATGTTCTTGTTGCACGGTTGTCCCGTCCAACATCGTAGCTGTTAATTCTTGCATTTCCTCTTCTACTTTCTTGAACACTTCTGCAGCAGAGGCCCAATCGAATCCTACGCGCGCCGCTTTTTCTCCTAGGCGTTGGGCTTGGATCAACGCAGGCGCGCCCGCAGGCACGCCTGCCAATATCGAACGGTCGGCTTTTCCGGCTTTTTCCTGGGCTTTAATTTTCACCCAGTTTTGTACGACTTCGTCAGCGTCTTTGACTTTGACATCACCAAAGACGTGTGGATGACGACGGACGAGTTTATCGGCAATGGTCTGTGCGACATCATCAATGGTGAAGACTCCATCTTCTGTCATGAGTTGTGCGTGAAAGACAATTTGTAACAACAAGTCACCTAGCTCTTCTTTGAAGGCAGGCAAGTCTTTGGCTTCAAGCGCTTCAAGTACTTCGTAGGTTTCCTCGACGAGATACGGCTTGAGTGAATCCGGCGTTTGTTCGCGGTCCCACGGGCAACCGTTGGCGCTCCGCAGTGTGGCCATGATTTCGACGAGGCGGGCGAATGAGGGATGTGATGCTTGAGTCATGATGTTGGGATAGAAGAAAGGGGGAAGGCAGGCAAGTGGGTAATGGAGGAAAAGAAAGTGCAGTACAATACTGTCAGGAATTTTTTGCCGCTTTCTGCTCGCCTCTCACGGCCCTCACCCTCACTCCCTATTCCCGCTCAACGGGAGAGGGAAGCCCACAGGGCAGGGTGAGGGCCAGACAACGGGCTGCCGGGAACGCGATAAGACTTCAGAGTATGCGGTCACCTCTTATTTGAAAACTCTGACCGGCTTGCCGTCAAGAAACGCACGAATATCCTCGACGATATGCCGGAAGAAAATCTCATAAGTTTCTTTTGTCACATAGCCGATATGTGGAGTAATGACCGTATTTTCTAATCGTCGTAACGGATGATCAAGTGACAAGGGTTCCGAATCGAACACATCCAAGCCAGCGCCGGCGATTGTTTTCTGCTGCAACACATTGACGAGAGCCTTTTCTTCGACGATCGGACCACGTGAGGTATTAATGAGGTAGGCAGTGGGTTTCATCAATCCAAGTTCACGTGCACTAAGTAGATTGCGCGTGCGATCACTCAGAACCAGGTGAATCGTCACAATATCCGAACGTGATAGTAGTTCATCTTTGGAGACCAACTCTACGCCGACCTGTGCCGCACGTTCAGCCGTGAGGTTTTGACTCCACGCCAGCACGTTCATCTGAAACGCTTTGCCGATGATTGCGACCTGAGAGCCAAGGTTTCCCAAGCCAATCACCCCCAATGTCTTGCCATTGACACCAAGGCCCATGCTCACTTGCCATTTTCCATCGCGTACGGCTTTATCTTCGCGTGGAATATGGCGCAGCAACGCGAGGATTAGACCCCATGTCAGCTCTGCAGTTGGATACACCACCCCACCAGAACCACAGACTGTGATTCCCAACGCCGTCGCTGCTGCTACATCAATAGCAGCATTCCGCATGCCGGTAGTAACTAACAGTTTCAATTTCGGTAGTCGCTCTAGAAGAGTGCGTTGAAACGGTGTCCGCTCGCGCATCGCCACTACAATCGGAAAATCTTTGAGACGTTCGACGATCGCGTCTTGATCGAATAGGTGATCTTTGAAGACAGTGATTTCGGTATCTGCGGCAATCGAACTCCAGTCCGTCATTTGCAGCGCGACATCTTGGTAATCGTCGAGAACGGCGGCGCGTAACTTGGGCATGCGCTCTCCCCCTTTTGTAGCGTATGTACACTGTGCCTGGTGGACATCGCAAGACTATATAGCGAGGTTGGCAGGGTGAACATCAAAGTCGAGACGCAGGCCCCTACGTCTCGACAAAGAGATTACGCCGCCTGCTGCACTTTTTGTTTGAGCAGCTTGGCAACAACTTGCTCGACGACCTGATCAGCAAGAGCACGGACTTCATCTGGGGTTTTTGGTTGGATCGGATGGGGGACAAAAATCGGTTCGTATTGTGACATGCCCAACGCTGAACACTGAGCGTGGGCGGCACCAATAAATTCTGTGGTAGCGACGTTGGCAGTTGGGATGCCGTTTTCTTCGAGCCTGACTACATCGTGCGAACTGCACGAAATGCAGCCCCCTCAATCACTGAGGGCTTCGATCACTGCGTCGCACTTTTCTCGTAGCTCTGCCTGAATCTGCTCAGACGCAAGACGACCTGGTGAGACTTTCTTCCGTCGCAGAACCTCTTTGACGCCATAGCGTTCTCGCAGCACTTGTTCAATGCGATCGAGAAAATGTACACCTTTGGCTTTGTTAATATCGAGCAAGCCGATTGTGGCTCCGGCTAGCGTGTCCAGTCGCGGCGCAAACGCTTTCTGCCCGCGATCTACTTTATCGGTCGGGTCAAGTAAGATGTCACTCATAGCGCTACCTCCTTCTTTCTTAATCTTGAATCTCCTTCGTAGTGATCTGACTACCAGCAGCGCCGCGGGCTAATCCTGGAACTGCCGCTGAAAACCGACCTGCGGTGCCGCCAGCAACAATAATAACAAGACTATCGAGAGCCGGAAACTTGGCGAAGAGGGTGTCATCGGTTGGTGGTTCGGTCGGAGCATTTTTCACTGGCAGCATACTCACGCCCGCGCCCTCGCCGCCGTTCACGCCAGGCTTCACTTCACGAAATGGTTTGCGAATCTTCTCAAACAAGAACTGACGGAGATCGTTTTTCGACCACCCATCTTGAGCGAACGTTTTTGCATGTTCTGGGCAGACAATCAGAATCGAGTCTGAGAACAGGGGGAAGTTTTTGTGGTTCCACAACGAGGCCATTGTCCAGCCAAGAGACAGGGCGAGCTGCTCAGCCGAGCGACTGGCGTGGTCGTTAATCTGGAATGGCGAATGGCCGCCGAACATGGTCACTGTACTTTGCTCAGGACGAAAGCCTTTTTCGACATGCAGTGGTTCCCATGGGCTTTCTTCTTCGTTCTCACCCACACAAAATGTGTACTGGGCCGGATGACCCATCGTCGCCTTGGTAATTTCTTGTGGTTTGGCACCGCCGATATTCATGATAACAAGCCGCACCGTACGCCCAATCGTGGCGTTGGCACGAAAGCCATGACCAAGTGCATTATGGCCGCAGTTAACGCCGATTTCCTTGCGGACTGGACCGTTGATAATCGTGAATGGCGTGGCAGAAAAGGTGGTGACATTGATTGCATGCGCGTTGAATTTTTCATCACTTAAGGCTTCGATAGCGGCGATCACGGTAGGAAAATAGGACGGATGGCATCCGGCCATGACTGCATTGATCGCGACTTTCTCAATTGTCGCGCGGCCATAATTCGGACCGACGGTGCCGAGAATCTCTTGTGGATCGCGATCGACCGCCGCCAGCATGCGTTTGACGCGCTCTTCAGTAGGAGGAACGACCGGCAAACCGTCAGTGACACCACGGGCATACATTAACTCGACTGGATCATCTTCGACCTGAATGCGCTGAGAGTGCAGCGGAATTGGCTGTGCCATAGGGCCCCTCCTCCTGTAGTCAGGCTTAGTCTGTCATCATCGCGGCAAAAATGTCAATCTCTAAACCAGCCAGTGCAACACGAATAAATGAAGGCTTTTCTGTCCCCTAGACAAAAAAGATAGATTTTGGCATCTTTTTCACGCTTTTTTAAGGACGCTCAGTAAGGTAAAGAGTTCTACCTCTTTATCATGCTCTTTTCCATTATCAGTTTAATTTCTGGAGACAATATCTATATGGCACGAAAGAAAATTGCTCTAATTGGCGCTGGAAATATTGGTGGCACCTTGGCCCATCTGTGTGCGTTGAAGCAGTTGGGTGACGTTGTCCTTTTTGATGTCGTTGAGGGTCTTCCCCAGGGAAAAGCGCTCGATATTCTCGAAGCTGCACCGATCGAAGGCTATGACATCAACCTCGCTGGCACGACCAACTATGCTGACGTTGCGGGTGCAGATGTCTGTATCGTCACTGCTGGTGTCGCTCGCAAACCAGGAATGAGTCGAGACGACCTTCTCGGTATCAACTGCAAAATCATGAAGGATGTGTCAGAAAGCATCGCCAAATATGCGCCGAACGCGTTTGTGATCGTCATTACTAATCCGCTCGATGCAATGGTGACGCTGTGCAAACGGCTCACCAATTTTCCTAAGAATAGAGTCGTTGGCCAAGCTGGCGTGCTCGATTCTTCTCGCTATCGCACGTTTATTGCTCAAGAGCTAAATGTTTCGATGCGCAACGTTACCGCAATGGTCCTCGGTGGACACGGGGACGACATGGTTCCAGTTCGTAGCTATTGCCAAGTTGGTGGACAACCAGTTGAGCAACTCATTCCCGCCAAGCGTCTTGAAGAAATCGAGCAACGCACCCGTCAGGCTGGGGGCGAGATTGTTGCACTTCTGAAAACCGGCTCGGCGTTTTACTCACCGGCGTCGGCGGCCATTCAGATGGCAGAAGCGTATCTGTTCGATAAAAAACAGATTCTCCCCTGTGCCGCCTATCTCGAAGGTGAGTACGGAATCAAAGGCGTGTACTTTGGTGTTCCTGTGGTAATTGGTGCCGGTGGAGTCGAGAAAGTAGTTGAACTGAGACTAAGCGACAAAGAAAAACAAGAAATGCAAGTCTCAGTGAGCCATGTGCAAGAGCTGGTAACAGCGATGGATAAGGTTTTGGCAGCCTCATAATCGAGAATAATTATTGTCGCTAATAACAATGATATGCCGATTTTACGCTGTCCCAACTTGTGAGGTTTGGCGAAAAGAGTAAAACGAAAAAAGCCCGTTGTGTGTTATGTGCTGTTTTTGAATGTAGGGAATGACTATGCGAACTATCGAAGCGCAGAAAATCACCGACACCATCATTCAGCTGTGTGTGGAAGCCAACTTCGTTCTTGGTGACGACATGCTCAATGCGTTTGATAAAGCGTTGAGCACGGAACGTTCACCGGCCGGACGTGGCGCGCTGGAGATGATCAAGGAAAATGCCCAGATTTCCCGTACGCAGCGATTGCCATACTGCCAGGATACCGGCTTTGTGATTTGTTTTGCGGACATCGGCCAAGATGTGCACATCGCCGGTGGCTTCATGGAGGATGCCATCAACGAAGGCGTGCGCCGCGGATACAAGGAAGGTTACCTGCGAGCCTCGATCGTCGGTGACCCTTTCAATCGCAAGAATACCGGCGACAACACGCCGGCGATTGTCCACACGCAGATTGTTCCTGGCGACAAGCTGACCCTCATGGTGATGGCCAAAGGCGGCGGCTGTGAGAATCGCAGCAAATACAAAATGTGTACGCCGGCTGAAGGCATCGAAGGCGCGAAAAACTTTGTTATCGAGTGCATCAAAACTGCCGGGCCGGATGCCTGCCCACCGTTGATTGCCGGTGTGGGTATTGGCGGGACGTTTGAGAAAGCGGCGTTGCTTTCTAAGCGTTCGCTTTTTCGTGGTATTGGCGAGCCGAACCCCAATGCTGAGCTGCAAAAGCTGGAACAAGAGCTGCTGACTAAGGCGAATAAACTTGGTATCGGGCCGCAAGGGTACGGTGGTGACACTACTGCCTTTGCCATTCATATCAATACCTATCCTTGTCATATCACCAGTCTACCGGTGGCGGTGACGATCGAATGTCATGCCCATCGCCACAAAGAAGCAGTACTATAAGGAGCGCCCGCGTGGCAGATGACGAAGTCCGAAAACTGACGCCCCCACTTTCTGACGAAGTGGTCCTGAGTTTACACGCCGGTGACCGCGTTCGTCTTTCTGGTGTGCTCCTCACTGGCCGTGACGCTGCGCATAAGCGCTTAGTAGATCTGTTAGATGAGGGGAAACCGCTGCCGATCGAGGTGCGTGGGCAGATCATTTACTACGTTGGTCCGACTCCCCCGCGTCCAGGCATGGTGATTGGCTCAGCGGGACCAACAACTGGTGGACGGATGGATTCTTATGCCCCAAAGCTGATGGCATTGGGCCTCAAAGGCATGATCGGTAAAGGGGCGCGCTCAATGCCAGTGCGTGAGGCGATGAAGCAGCACAAATGCATTTATTTCGGCGCGGTCGGTGGGACCGGCGCATTGCTGTCGAAGTACATCAAAAGTGCAGAAATCATTGCCTATGAAGACTTAGGTACCGAGGCGATTCGCCGGCTTGTGGTTGAAGATTTCCCGGTGATCGTGATCGATGACACATATGGGGCTGACCTCTACGAAGAGGGACGTAAGCAGTATGCGCAAGAGGATTAAGCCCTAGACAGGTTCTATGAATTTTGGCATTTTGCCCCGGTTCACTACATCAGTACATCCCGAACGCGTGAAGCCGGCGAGTCAAGAAAGCCCAAAACAGGAGGCTGAAGAATAGGCATGGCACTCGTGCACGATGTCCTCGTCATCGGCGGTGGTGGAGCAGGGCTGCGGGCCGCCATTGCTGCGGCTGAAGCCGACCCCAAGCTCAACATTGCCATTGTTTCTAAAGTGTATCCGATGCGTAGTCACACCGTGGCAGCTGAAGGTGGCAGCGCTGGCGTCATCAAAGCCAACGATACTTTAGAAGAACATATCAAAGACACGATCAGCGGCGCGGATTGGTTAGCTGACCAAGATGTTGTTGAAATGTTCGTGAAGTCTGCCCCCGCTGAGCTACTCCAGTTGGAGCATTGGGGTTGCCCCTGGAGCCGTGAACCAGATGGGCGTGTGGCAGTACGTCCCTTCGGCGGTATGCGGATTGAGCGGACGTGGTTTGCTGCCGATAAGACCGGGTTTCATTTGCTTCATGCGCTGTTCCAGACCTCATTGAAATATGAATCAATTCAGCGTTACGACGAATGGTTTGCAACCAAACTGTTAGTCGAGAATGGGCGGTGCCAAGGGATTACTGCGATCGAATTGCGCAGTGGGCTTATGCAGCCGATTCTCGCTAAGGCTGTAATCGTATGTACAGGTGGTGGTGGTCGTATCTTCCCATTTACTACCAATGGCGCGATCAAGACTGGCGATGGCATGGCCCTTTGCTATCGTGCTGGGGCGGCCCTCAAAGACATGGAGTTCGTCCAGTATCACCCGACTGGTCTTCCTGGGACAGGTATTCTGATTACCGAGGCCGCGCGCGGAGAAGGTGGGATTCTGGTCAATAAGAATGGTTACCGGTATCTCCAAGACTACGCGTTAGGGAAGCCGTTGGATATTCATGATCCCCGTCACCCGCAGTTACGCACGATGGAACTCGGACCTCGGGACAAACTCTCGCAGTGTTTCATGAAGGAACGAGATAAAGGGAACACGATCGATGGTCCTTATGGCGATGTTGTGCATCTCGATATTCGTCATCTTGGTGAGTACAAGATCATGAAGAAGCTGCCCTTCGTGCGCGAGCTGGCCAAGAACTACGCGGGTATCGACCCAGTCTATGAGCCGATCCCAGTCCGGCCGGTTGTGCACTATATGATGGGTGGCGTGCATACCAACATTAATGCCGAGACCTCGATTCCCGGATTGTTTGCTGCCGGTGAAACTGCCTGTGTCAGTATCAATGGTGCGAACCGCTTAGGCTCAAACTCGCTCACCGAACTGCTAGTGTTTGGTGCGCGCGCGGGTCAGGGTGCGGTGGCGTTTGCCAAAGAGCAGAAGAAGAGCGACACTGCAGCGCTAGAAAGGCAAGCAAAAGACGAGCAGGAGCGGGTGCGTAAGAATTTCATCGCCAAGACCGATGGCAAAGAACGGATTGCCACGATTCGCACGGAAATGACCAAGACGATGGAAGAAGGAGCAGGAATCTATCGCCTTGAAGCACCGCTAAAGGCCACCTGCAATAAGTTGGCGGAACTGAGAGATCGCTTCAAAGGGGTCACGCTCGATGACCGCAGCAACACCTACAATACTGAGCTGACCTCGGTGTTAGAGCTAGAAAATATGCTCGAGATTGCTGAGGCGGTGGCCCACAGTGCGGTGAATCGTAAAGAATCGCGCGGTTCGCATCAACGAACGGATTACCCGAAGCGTGATGACGAGAATTACCTCGCGCATTCGTTGGCCTATCGCACCCCGGATGGACCGCCGCGCATCGACTATCTCAAAGTGGTGATCACTAACTGGCCACCGGCGGAACGGACATATGGAGAGAAATAATGGCTGAGCGCACGATTACCTTGGAAGTCTTCCGTTACCGACCGGGGACCGATAAAGAGCCGGTCTTTCAGAATTACACGGTTCCGTTTCGTGACGATTGGGTCGTGTTGGATGCGCTCAACTACCTTAAAGATCAGGTCGATGGTTCGATCTCGTATCGTTGGTCTTGCCGTATGGGCGTGTGTGGCAGTTGCGGCATGATGGTGAATGGCACGCCGAAGTTGACCTGTGCCGCGTTCCTGAAGGACTATTACCCTGGTCCGGTGCGCGTCGAGCCGTTGGCGAATTTCCCAGTCGAACGCGATCTGATTGTCAACATTACGGATTTCGCGCACAAGCTCAAAGAAGTGAAGCCGTTTATTATTCGTAGAGAAGAAAAGCCGGTTTCAGAAGGCGAGTATCTACAAAGCCCGGCTGAACTGGCGACCTTCAAGCAGTTCAGTATGTGTATTAACTGTTTGTTATGTTATGCCGCCTGTCCGATTTATGGCCTGGAATCGTCGTTCGTTGGCCCTGCGGCGATCGCGCTGGCGCAACGCTATAATCTCGATTCCCGCGATCAAGGGCAAGAAGAACGACATGATGTGATCTTTCGTCACGAAGGGATCTGGGAATGCACCTTTGTAGGTGAATGTTCGGAGGTGTGTCCGAAAGATGTTGATCCTGCCGGCGCTATTCAACAAGCGAAAGTCGGCGGGGCGCTGGATCTGGTGAAATCAATGCTGATGCCGCGGGGGGCACGATGAGTGAAGCGTACCGACGTCCAGTTTCAGATACATGGTGGCTGAAGAACCCCAACTATCGGTTTTTCATGTACCGTGAGTTGACCGCGGTTTTCGTGCTCGCGTTCTTGCTGGTTTTTTTGTACTTCTTACGGCAACTCGCGAGCGGACCAGAAGCCTATAATGCGTTTCTGCGACGACTCTCGTCTCCCTGGTCGTTTATCTTTCACACGGCGGCGTTAGTTGCGGCGTGTTTTCACAGCAGTACCTGGTTCAACCTCACGCCAAAAGCTGTGGTCGTGCGCAAAGGCGAAGAGAAGATTCCTGATGCGTTTCTCATTACGCCGAATTATGTTGGTTGGTTAACGATTTCGGTGATTATTTTTCTGATTGCGACGTGGAGCTAACTATGGCAAGGGCTCGGGGCGAAGCATTTTGGTGGGCGATTTTCTCTGCTGGCGGCGTGGTTACTGCCTTACTCGTTCCTATCCACGTCCTCCTGCTGGGATTTGTAATTCCGTTCTGGTGGGGACCGGCAGATACGTTTTCCTATGAACGGATCCATGCCTTGCTTTCTCATCCGTTAGCGAAGCTCTATCTCATTGTCCTGTTTTCTGTCCCGGTGTTTCATTGCATGCATCGTATCCGCCACACCATGTATGACACCGGCTGGCGAGCGTATGCTACCCCGATCGCGTTTCTGTGCTATGGCGGGGCATTACTAATCATGATTATCGCAGTAATGACCATCGTTTCTATTTAAGCGCGAGGGAGGGGTACGACCGCTCTTGCCTCTACACCTTTGTTCCTCTCCCTCGGCAAGGATTATGTATGAATATCCACGAATACCAAGCCAAAGATATTCTCAGAAAATATGGCGTGGTGGTGCTGAACGGCAAAGTCGCCACGACCGCGGACGAAGCCGAAGCCGCGGCCAATGCCTTAGGCGGTGGACTCTGTGTCGTGAAAGCGCAGATTCATGCTGGTGGGCGCGGCAAAGCCGGTGGTGTCAAGCTTGCTAAGACTCCTCAAGAGGCGAAGCAACACGCCGCAGCGATCTTGGGAAAGAAACTGGTAACTCATCAGACTGGGCCCGAAGGCAAAGAAGTACTCAAAGTCTTTGTCGAACAAGGCTGCGACATCGCTAAGGAGTACTACCTTGGCATGGTCATCGATCGCGCGACGTCTCGCGTCACTGTTATGGCCAGCTCCGAAGGTGGAGTCGAGATCGAAGAAGTTGCTGAACGCGCACCTGAAAAGATCCTACGCTCAACAATTGATCCAGCGATCGGCTTCAATGATTTTCAAGGGCGTAAATTGGCCTTTGGTCTCGGACTGCCAAAAGACTCGATCAATAAAGCAGTAGGGTTTATGCGCGCACTGTACCGTGCGTTCATGGATAGCGACGCCTCGATGGTTGAAATCAATCCGTTGGTGTTGACGAAGTCAGGTGACCTTGTCGCCCTTGATGCCAAGATGGGCTTCGATGATAACGCGCTGTTCCGTCATGCTGATCTGCGCGAGATGCGTGACGTCACCGAAGAGAACCCAAAAGAAGTTGAAGCTTCGAAGTTCGATCTCAGTTACATTGCGCTTGATGGCAATATCGGTTGCATGGTCAACGGCGCTGGGTTGGCGATGGCGACGATGGACATCATCAAATTCTATGGTGCCGAGCCGGCGAACTTCCTTGACGTTGGTGGTGGAGCGACGACGGAGAAAGTGACTGAAGCATTCAAGATCATTCTCTCCGACAAAAATGTCAAAGGCGTATTGGTCAACATTTTTGGTGGCATCATGCGCTGTGACGTTGTGGCAACCGGCGTGGTCGAGGCTGCCAAACAAGTGAAACTGTCGGTCCCACTGGTTGTGAGACTCGAAGGAACCAATGTCGAACAAGGCAAAAAGATTCTTGCCGAGTCAGGTCTGGACATCACCCCAGCCAACGATTTAGCTGACGCGGCGAAGAAGATTGTGACCGCAGTAAAGGGGCGATAGTATTCAGCCATCCGCATTCAGCGGTCAGCCGGATAAAGGGTATATTCGCTGAAAGCTGAGAACTGATAGCTGTGTTTGAGGAGTTGTTGTGAGCATTCTCGTTAACAAGAATACGAAAGTCGTGACCCAGGGTATTACTGGTGCGACCGGTCAGTTGCACACACGTGCCTGCCGTGAATACGGAACGCAGATGGTTGCTGGCGTAACTCCTGGCCGTGGCGGAACAGATTTTGAGGGAATTCCGATTTTTGACACCGTCGAACAATCCATGAAAGCGACCGGCGCGAATGCTTCAGTAATCTACGTGCCGCCGCCGTTCGCAGCTGATGCGATTATGGAGTCGGTCGATGCTGGAGTGCCGCTGGTCATTTGCATTACTGAAGGCATTCCGGTGCTCGATATGGTGCGAGTAAAACGCTACATGCAAGGCAAGAGTTCGCGCCTGATTGGCCCGAACTGTCCTGGTGTCATCACTCCTGGTGAATGCAAGATCGGTATTATGCCTGGCTACATTCACAAGCCGGGCTCAATCGGCGTGGTCTCGCGTAGTGGTACGTTGACCTATGAAGCTGTGCATCAGCTCACCCAGCTTGGCATTGGCCAATCATCATGTGTTGGTATTGGTGGCGATCCGGTGAATGGTACCAACTTCATTGATGTGTTGCGCATGTTCCAGGACGATCCGCAGACCGAAGGTATTGTCATGATTGGCGAGATTGGCGGCTCGGCAGAAGAGGATGCTGCCGCCTTCATAAAAGCCAATGTCACCAAACCAGTTGCAGCGTTTATTGGCGGGCAGACTGCGCCCAAAGGCAAACGTATGGGGCACGCTGGCGCGATTATCGCTGGTGGTAAAGGCACTGCTGCCGAGAAGATTCAAGCGCTGCGCGACGCTGGTGCACACATCATTCCCAGCCCCGCCGAGATGGGTGCGACGATGGCGAAAGCGTTGGGGAAAAAGTAATCAGTAGTCGGCGTTCAGTAGCCAGTAGGGGCGCAGCATGCTGCGCCCTTTTTTGTTTTTGGGATATTTCGATTGACTGATGAAGGGACAAGGCGTCATTCCCGCGAAGGCGGGAATCCAGGTGTATTTACTAGAGGCTTCTGCTTGAAGTTCCTGGATGCCCGCTCCCCAGTAGGGACTGGGAACAAGCCGTGCGGGCATGACGGGAATAGAGTCGTGTATTAGCACTATGGCCACTCTGTCCTATTCTCCTTCTTGTCTGTTTCAACGCGGCGAACGTGCTCGTCAAAAGAGTCGTTTTGCTGAAGCGCTGGCCTTCTATCGTCAAGCCCAAGCTGCGTACAAAACGGCAAAAGACACCGACGGCGAAAGAGATGCGACTATTGGGATCGGTGATTGCCTGCGTATGATGGGCCAGTTCACTGCAGCGAAACGAGCGTACACGCACGCAGTCAAACTGTCAGTGACACTCAATGATCGTGAAGGCTTAGCCGAAAGCCTCTCAGGAGTTGGGCTGAGCCTGCGCGCGCAAGGTAATCCTGAGCGTGCGTTGCCGTATTTGACTGAAGCGCAACAACTCTACCACACTGCTAGAGCCAAAGAGGGCGAGGGGTTTGTACTATGGGCGATTGGTAGTACGTATCGCTTCTGTGGCGACCTACGTAAAGCCGTCGCCCATTTCCGTAAAGCCTTGGCTTTGGCGAGACGGCAAAACGATCAGCCGGGTACAGGATACGCATTATGTGGACTCGCCGGGGCCTCGCGTCTGATGGGCAAATTTGCTGACACCAGACGATACTATCAAGAAGCAAACTCACTCTTTGAGAAGATTGGCGATGTGTATGGTCGCGCTTATTCGTACTGTGGCTTGGGTAATGCCGCGCGCATGCACAGAGAATACGATGAAGCGATGCGCTTGTTCGCCAAAGCTGAGAAGTTGTACGGCCGCATTGGCGATAAAGCCAGCTTTGCATATACGGTCTGGGCAATGGCAACGGTGCATAAAATGCGTGGAGACTATCGGCGCAGTGCTACGGAATTCGCCCGCGCGCAAAAACTTTTTCGCGAGACTCGCGATCGTCGTGGGATAATTTATTGTCGTTTGGGAGTAGGGGAGTTAGCCCTTCTGCATGGCAAGCCGCAACGTGCGCGGCGTGAATTTGTTCGTAGCTTAACCGACGCGCAACGCTTCGGTTATCATGCTGAAGCCTGCCATGCATTGGCTGGTCTTACGTTGGTTGATCCTTTACCAGATTGGACCGCAGTCAAAAAAGCCTACCGTGCCTGTGGCCTATATTTCACCCCGCCACCGCCACCGTTGAATTTGCCGTGAACTGGTAGTAGTTAGTCTGGATATGGCCGGTTAGATCGCGCCTCACACGTGATGTTAGGCTGCATCAGCCTTGAGCACTGCGAGCAGACGTGTTCGGACTGCTTCGGGTAAGTCCAAAATCATGAACCGATTCGCCGGGTAGAGGTAGTCCTCACCTGATTCGTCAATGACCCGCAGGCAGCCGACCTCTGGTGCCTTTGTGTCCGGTAAGACTTGGTATACTTTGCCAACCTCTAGATCGTCATCCCTAGTACGCGAAATGCAAATTGCGAAGTTGACTTGTGCTGCTTTTGTATCCATTGGCTTAGTCCAAGACTTGTTTGACCTTCATCTTGCGCCGCCCAATCCCATGGGCCTCATACCAGTGTAGCTCCGCTTGACGAATCTCGCCATTGGGAAACTGCACTCGCGCTTCTCCCTTCAGTTTTCTCCAACGACGGCCACCAAATTGAGCTTTTAGTTTCTTCCGCTCTCGTATCGATAAGTTAACTACGAGTCTTTCTATATGTGTTATCTCGCTGAGTAGCTCGAAATCCTCCATTATGCTGTTATAACTTAACCGCCAGTCTGTTTTTGCTCAACCGTGACTTAACACACAGACTCGTCGCAGGTTGCCACACTGTATCCACTTGGTCTTCGTTAGAGCCAGAACTCGGCGGCGCAGCACGCCGTTAGAGGTCTTCACCTTAAGTGACAGACAATGTTGTGCTTTTGCTTACTCGGTTTTCCTTACTTCAGCCCCGCTTTGCGCAGAGCAGTCATGTCTCGCTCCAATCGGGCTGGATCTTTGTACGGCCAACTCTGTCGCCCCAGCTCCAGCGAGAAATTGGGATTGATGCGCAAGACTTCTGCCGCTGCCGCTCGGGCCTCTTCCTCCTGGCCTTGCTCACTATAGATGACGGCTAAGTGGATATAACTCGGCCAGAAACTGGGATTGAGGAGGAGGGCTCTCTTGAGGATTGTCACCGCCTCCTCATACTTCCCGGCGAAACGGTAACTCGAACCTAAACAGTATACATACCAAGCCTGGTACTGCTCGTAGTGAGGGTTAAGGCGCATCGCCTTCTGCATCAAGCTAATGGCCTCCTCCGGCCTTCCCGCCCAGTTCAGTGTATCGGCAAGCATTGCATAGGCGTTGGCATAATTCGGATCAAGGGCGATGGCGCGCTCTAACTCGGCAATAGCCTGATCTGGCTGTTTCTTAATCGGATAAACCACACCCAGTGCGTGGTGGGCCAAAGCCGAGGAATCATCTAAGGCTACCGCCTTTTGCGCCAGCTCAAAAGCTCGCTCTAATGTTTGGGGGCGTGGGTCCCACTGGAAGAGAAACTCATTCAGGTAGGCTGTACTCAGACCCGCGTGTGCCCCGGCATACTTCGGGTCTAGCTGAACGGCCTTCTCAAACATCTGCCGGGCTTGGGCCATCTCCTTTTGCGTCTGATACCAATAATGTTCCCACCCGCGCAAGAAGTAGTCATAGGCTTCTAGATTCTCGGTGGGAGCGAGCCGAAAGCGCTCTTGTTCTTCCTTGGTCAGCTTGATCTTCAAGGCATGCACGATCTTTTGCATGATCTCATCTTGCAGCGCAAAGATGTCCTTGAGGTCACGGTCGTACCGCTCCGCCCACACGTGGTAGCCGGTGGTGGCATCAATCAATTGAGCATTGATCCGCACCTGAGCGTCTGCCCGGCGGACACTGCCCTCCAATACATATCGCACTCCTAGCTCCCGACTGACTTCTTTCATGTTCACGGTTTTGCCTTTATAGGCAAAGACCGAGTGCCGCGCGATCACCAAAAGGCCCGAAAGCCGGGACAGGTCTGTGATGAGGTCGTCGGTCATCCCGTCACTAAAATATTCCTGCTTAGGGTCATCGCTCATGTTAGTAAAAGGCAGGACGGCCACCGATGGTGAGTCGGGTAATGGCAAAGCAGAGGCTTCCTCAAGGGGAGCCGTCGCCGGAGGCGACGATGATCGCTGATAGATGTTTCTGAAAACAGCTACTCCTACTCCCACCACCAGCAATCCTACAACTGCCAAAGCAACACTTGACCGGCGACGTGATGAGCCTTTCTTCTCAATAGGACTCGGAGCAGGGGATGCAGTCCTCACGGTCGAAGTTGTGACCGTGCCCGGTTCGAGGTGCACTTTATACGCCCGCACCGGCTTCGCGATATTCTTGACTGTCTGTTCACCGATATACTCATAACTCAAAGCGAGCTTGTTTTCGATTTGATCGTAGGCAGTCCCGGAAATGCAGACGCCACCGCCGTCGGCTAAACTCTCCACCCGGGCCGCGATATTCACCCCGTCCCCATAAATTCGCTCACCCTCCACTACGACATCCCCGACATTGATGCCGATGCGGTAGGCCATCTGACGATTCGGTGGGAGAGTCTCATTACGCGTCTTCAGCTCTTTCTGAATAGCTACTGCTGCCTGCACCGCATCCACCGCGCTGGCAAACTCGGCCAGGAGATTATCCCCAGGCGAGTCCACGACCCTGCCACGATGCTGCTGAATAAGAGAGGTCATGAGTGCTCGGTAGGCTGTGAGCGTCCGAATAGTGGCTTCTTCATCCTCCCCCATGAGGCGACTATACCCTTGCACGTCCGCACTGAAGATGGCCGTGAGCTTGCGTTCCATACGCCCTCCTTACCGGACGCCTACTCCCACTAGTGGTTCAATCCGAACCCTAGCGCCTCTATGATATTCTTTATCAGTTATCAAAATACGCTTTGAGTAAGTGACCGCAATGCCATCTGGACTGCCTAATTCCCCCTGCAACTGCTATACCCCCATGCAGTCCATCATAACCATGCAACCTCACACTTTGATCACAAGAACTCTTCATTCTGTACCACCATTGCGGTTGCTGGTGCAAGCGAAACTTCACTCCTGTTATCCGATAGGGAGTTGTTGAAAACCGTGCATTGAGGAATAGTCGTCACCGAGAATGACGACACTATGAAGTCGCAAGCTCTCAACCTTTCCTCAATTAGCGAAGGTAGCTCTGTGTCACTCGTGGCCCTGTTTGCCGGAGCGACGGCGATTGCTTTTGCGCCGATTTTTGTCCGCCTCAGTGAGGTAGGACCAGTAGCGACGGCATTCTGGCGATTGACGCTCGCACTTCCCGCCTTGTGGCTATGGGCGGTGTTGGAGCGGTGGAATCCCCAAGGTTCACAGAAAGTTCCTACCAACATGCTGTCTGGACAGCTTGTTCTCGCTGGCCTCTTCTTCGCCGGCGATCTGTCAGTCTGGCACTGGTCAATTCTGTTTACCTCGGTTGCCAACTCGACGCTGTTAGCGAACTTCGCGCCAATCTTTGTTGCACTCGGGGCCTGGGGGTTGTTTGGTCAGTGGGTGAGTCGCTCGTTTCTTATGGCGATGACCCTGGCACTCATTGGCACCAGTTTGATGGTGGGCTCAAGCTTGCAGATGAGTCTCAGGCATCTGTGGGGTGATGGATTAGGATTGATCACGGCAGTGTTTTATGCGGGCTATATTCTTACCGTCAAACAACTACGGGAAGAACTATCGGTGGCTACAATCATGGCGTGGGGAGGAACAGTGACCGCGCTTGCTCTTTTTCCAATTGCGTTGCTCTCGGATGACACAATTGTGCCGGCGACTGGGAGAGGCTGGAGTGTGCTGCTCGGGTTAGCATTAATTTCTCAAGTAAGCGGGCAAAGTTTGATTGCCTATGCGTTAGCGCATTTACCAGCGGCCTTCTCGTCGGTTGGGTTGCTGTTACAGCCGGTGATGGCGACAGTCTTCGCTTGGCAGATTCTGGGCGAACGCCTAGAGCCCTGGCAAGCGCTGGGCGGCATACTAGTTCTGGCCGGTATTCTGCGGGCTCGGCAGAGTAGCTAAGCTCGTTTCCAGTTCATAGTACAGTTTGACTATGGGAGCCCCGGCGGGGATTCTACTACGGGAAAGGAGAAAGTCTGTTAAACAGGAACATAAGCCTCTAAGGTAGATAGTAGAGTCCCAGCAATATCGGCAAGCAACCACTCCTCGATCGCAGGTGGGAGAAGGCCAGTTTTTGGTGACGCTATCTGGGAAGAGCATTACTTGACTTGCTTCTCCGGGATGTTCACTAACTGTGCAGTAGGTAGCGGTGATGAGACGGTAGGAAGGGGATCCCGTTCCAGAAGCAAAAAATCGTCATAGTCAGCGATCGCAACACTCTTGGTGAAGCTCGAACTCGTCATCAAGCCAATCCCTAGTACCTTGCCGGGCTCAGCGCCAAAAAGATTCTTGTAGTCCTGATAGAAGTTTACCGTCTCCTGCTGCCATTCACCAAGGCCCGACAGCCCACTCTCAACGACTACCATCTGGGCCCGCCAGTAGAGTGGGTTTTGCAGCCGCGTCCCAACCGGCACGCTCGAACTCCATACGTACTTAATGATCCGTGGGAAGATCGGGTTGTCAAAAATCACATATACCCCAGCTGCAGAATCGTGTGTTTCCTTGCGCCGTTCATCGCCTCCAAGAGGCAACTGGCTGACCCGCCAACGCCAACGCAACCGGGGAAACTCCTGTGGCGAAAACCCGCGAACAAGGCCAATTTGGATGGCTTGCTGATTAGCATGGGCGTGGAGGAAACGATTTCCCCCTTCTTCCCTCACCTGATAAATCATCTGCGCTTCGTCTTGATTGCCCCGTACTTTCCAAGGCTCGGGAAAGGTCAGCAAGGAATACTCTTCAAATGTCTCCAAGGGGAACATCCCGCTGGGAGCGGCATTCACCATAGTAGGGCCCAGGCAGACGACCGCACTGAGGAACGTGAGAAGAAGAAACGGTATCTTTGCTGCAAAGGGGATGGTAATTGACGCTTTCAATGAGGAACCTCCATAAGTGTTGCCAGAGATCAAGAACACTTTCTCACCTGTTCACCCTGCTATGCCCCTCGACCAAGCTCAACCGCGAATATGAGGATAGGCATACTAACGCCATGGGGACGCAGCCTAGAGGAAGGAACAAGAACGCACAGTGATGCCACGTCTATACTGTTAAAGCTCGACAATGAGCCACATGCCGAAATGTCAATGGGAATTCCCGACCTCGGCATTGCCGATAAGCACCCACATACTCAACACTTATTCTGTGTGTACGTCTTACTCATCTGTCAAGCGCTCGGCGGAGCGTGAGTATAAACATACCCTACACCGCTGGGATGTCGAGAGCCTGATGTCTGTGTCCTATAGACCGTCACTTCGTACCGTACGTCAGAATTACGCAACGAGTTGCAGAGGCAGTAGCGCCTCGAATTTGGCGAGCAGTTTGGTTTTGGTGCTGTCGGGCGCCAAGCCTTGGCACACCTCATGGTTTCGGGATGCGCAGCGTCTTGCTCGTCATGGCACAGCCATTGGCGACGTAGAGCAGAGAGAATGGATGCCAGTGGACCGAGGCGAGCGTCACGACTCCAAGTGGTAGCTTCTCGCCAACGTTTCCCGTGTAGAAGCAACCAGCGAGGATGAGGACTAGCACTACGCTCGACGGGATCGGTGTCCCTTCAAAGTACTTAACCTTTCCCTTCGCGTCTGAAAGCTCAGCAGCAGTGATATTAAAGCGTGCTAGGCGGCTGATGCCACATCCCACAAAGAAGAGAAAGATGAAAGCATCCCAGCCACCACGCATCCCCAACCCATAGGCTATTACGACCGGGGCGACCCCAAAGCTCACGATATCCGCCAGCGAATCCAATTCCTGCCCAAACCCAGAGTGTTGCTGGCGCCAGCGGGCAACGAACCCATCGGCCATATCAAACCCCAAGGCCACCGGCAGCAGCCCGAGCGCCAGGGTTACTCGCCACGGCTCCGGGCTCAGAAGATAACTCATCATAACCAGGATGGAAGCCATCCCAGCAAACGCATTAGCGAGCGTAAGCAGGTCCGCCAACTGATAGCTGCGCAGCAGGGAGAAATGGCCGATCTGCCGTCGCGGTATTCCCTCGTGTCCCATGAATCAACTCTTCGGCTATTACCCCGAACGTCAAGCCTCCAATTTTCAGAAAACTCCCAGGCCGAGCAATGCCGGAAGTCACTAAGGGTTATCGAATTCCAATATTATCTCTCTTACTAAATTTTTCATTTGCAGAGCTCGATATGAGAGTTCAGGGAACCTGAACTGGCTCATTCTCTAGCTGACAACTTGTGACTCTCGATAGTTACTTCTCCACCACTATATTTTCCTTCTCCTGAGTAGGGAGCTTTTGAACTTTTGTTGACTCGACAGGAAGAGGTTGAGGATTGTTTTGCCTTGCGTGCCCCAGGAGTACTTGCAGAAGCGGGACGAAATCCAGTTGGGAAGGGAACTTGCCCATGGCAGCGTTGACGATCGCCTGGAGCTGCTCACCGGTGTCCCCTTTCCGAGCAAGGATAAAGGGAATATGGCTATCTTGCATGGTTGCACTGCCATGCCAGGAGCGATAGGGCTTGGAGAAGTAAAAGCGCTCTTCTAGCGGTCGCTCCAGGCCAGAGCGCGCGAGGAGGAGGATGTCTCCTGCCCGATGTCCATAAGGACCGGCACTCAGCCAGCGCATGCGCGTGTCCAACTGGACCAAATCCGGCCGAGGATGCCGAGCCAAGTATTGGGGAATGGGCACGAGACGCTTGCCATCGAAGATCTGAAAGGGCAGGGTAGGCTGGCCGGGTGGGCGCGGCTCACGGGCAAAGATGAGGTCTAGCGTTCCCTTCAGCTGGGGGATCGGATCACCGGTAGTATTGACTCTGTAAAAAGCACGTACTACTGGCATGACATCAGCCTTTAAGCGGGGAGGCTGTTGCCAGTCACAGCGGTCGCCTTTTGCCGGACACGTAGAGCGGTCCGCTAGATAGAGATAGGCGATGGCTCCTTGGTAGGCGACAGTCGCCTGGTAATCCTGTTCTGTCTCCCCCGGATTGAGGACAAACGGACGTAGTCGGAACCCGGTTTTTGCGATGAGCGCGGGGGGCTCATCGTCCCCCTCGCTGCCTAACGCATGGCGGTCATCATCCAGCACGGGGATATGTCCGTGGTCAGCGATCAGAACCACATACGTCTCCTCCAATACTCCTAATTGCTCATAGGCCTCAAGCACCTCGCCGATGGCCTTATCGGTCACGCTTTCGAGATAGGCTACCTGCATGGGCAGCGGCCCCTCGTCCTGCATGACCCGTGGTTCCTCAGCCTGATGCGTAAAAAGGTCAACCCCTGGAAGATAAACAACCTGCAGGTCGGGGACACCGTGTTCTTTGAGAGCGGCAAGTACCTTGGTGACCGATTCTTGATCAATATCGACATACAGCTCCTGTTTGACTTCTGCACCAAGCACGGTGCCAGTGACAAACTTGGCCATCGTAGTGACGAATGCCGTCGGCTCGGCCGTGGTGAAAAGCGTCGCCCCGCGATAGACCTGGGAAAGCGACACATAGGAACGCCCCCCTATCAGTTCGTATAGCGTCGGGGTCTGGAGGGCTTTGCCAACTAGTCCTTCTGTCAGCGTTTTGTAAAAATCCTCTGTCTCAGTGATAGACACTGGCCCCGGGGCAACAAATTGCCGCTGTTCGCGGACAAACCACTCATTTCCTGGGACGCCAGTCTGAGCCGGCGGCGCTCCAGTGAAAATCGACGCCCAAGCCGCGACCGTTGTAGAAGGCAAGATGCTAAGAGCGTTAGGCACAGAGTAGCCATGGGCGAAGCGGCCCTGCTGCTGTTCAGCTCCTAATAATGTCTGCAAGTGAGAAGCTTTCCCCGAGTGGAGGGCCTGCATTAGTTCATGATAGCCTGCCCCATCAATGGCAAAGACGAGCACGCGGGGGCCAGGCTTGGGGGGGGGAGGCACCGCGCGTAACTGCTTCTCCCCTCCTTGGGCGATCAATGGGAGCGCTCCGCCGCAGGATAAAAGCAAGCAGAAGAGCACTCCGAGAACCATCGAGACTGCTATTCTCAGCATACGTCTCCCAGGGTATCAGATTGCATCGCGAACTCTACAAGGGGCAGGCTCATGCTTCGGCTACGCTCTATGGGCGCAGCCTGTACTGAGCATCTCTCGACTTCACTCCGCGGAGTTTATCCTGAGCGTAGCCAGAGGGCTCGGGCTGAGCAGAAGTAGGAGTTTCGAGCTCGACCGAAGCGCAGAGCTCAGGACGAGCGGGAGTAATGTCTCATGGGGAGAAGGGAAATGTACACATCTTCTGCGATCCGGCTTAGCCTGTGACGCCAACCTCGTTGACCCCTCGTGAGGGCACCGATACAGTATTGCGACTGTTAGAAAGAGAAACGTAATGAAGGAACGTACACTGTCAATTGTCAAGCCGGATGCGGTAAAAAAGAACGCCATTGGCGACATTCTCCGCCGCTTTGAAAATGCCGGATTAAAAATCGTCGCCGCACGGATGACGACCCTTAGCAAAGCCCAAGCCCAGGGATTTTACGCCGTACATAAAGAACGTCCATTCTTCGATAGCCTAACTGACTTTATGTCCTCTGGTCCAGTTCTTATTTCAGTGCTTGAAGGTGAAGACGCGATCCAGACCAACCGTCGCTTGATGGGCGCAACTGATCCAGCTAAGGCGGAGGCTGGCACAATTCGTAAAGATTGGGCCACTGATGTCGAGAAAAATGCTGCGCATGGCTCTGATGGTCCAGACACGGCGAAGTGGGAGATCAGCTACTTCTTTAGTGAGATGGAAATACAAAACAGGCTATAGGCTAAAGGCTGTAGGTTGAAGGGAAACAGATAAAAATAAAACGTAAAACGTAACGAGTAACCACTCAGTCTCTCCATTACGTTTTACGCATTACGTTTTACGACGCGTGGACATCAAAAGCCTCACTAAGACCGACCTCGAATCGTGGCTCGTTGGGCGCGGCGAGAAGCCGTATCGTGCTGGTCAGATACTGAAGTGGCTGTATCAGCGCGGCGCGACAACGTTTGACCAGATGAGCGATTTGTCGCTGGTTTTGCGGACACAGTTAGCGCAAGCATTTTCTATTAATCGCCTCGCGTGCGTGCGAATGACGCAGGCCAATGATGATACCCGGAAGTTTCTCTTTGCGCTGGCTGATGATCGGTACATTGAGAGCGTGCTCATTCCCGCCGAAGGTCGCCTCACTCTCTGTATCTCGTCACAAGTTGGCTGTGCAATGGGCTGTCGCTTCTGTGCGACTGCACAAGTGCGCCCTGTACGCGACCTGACCGCGACTGAAATTATCAATCAAATCTGGGAAGCACAACGAACCCTACCGGCAGAGCAAAAGCTGACCAATCTCGTCTTTATGGGTATGGGCGAAGCGTTAGCGAATTACGATCATGTAATGAAGGCACTAGGTGTTATCACTGCTGAGTGGGGGTTCAATTTCTCGCCACGGCGGGTGACGGTCTCGACTGTGGGCTTAGTTCCGCAGATGCACCGTCTGTTATCAGAGACGAATGTGAATCTCACGGTCTCACTCACGGCGACGACCAATGAACTCCGTAATACGTTGATGCCAGTGAATCGGCGCTTTCCACTTGAGCAACTTTTGGCGGCGTGTCGCACCTTGCCGATGTCTCCACGTAAACGTGTGACTTTTGCCTATACGATGCTCAAGGATGTGAACGATAGCAATGATGATGCACGACGGCTGACTCGACTGCTGCACGGAATACGGGCGAAAGTAAATCTCATCCCATTCAATCCTTTTCCGGGTACGTCGTTTCTGCCCACGCCGCGACCGCAGATTGATCAGTTTCGTCAGATTCTGCTTGACAAAGGCATCCATGCCACAGTCCGCGAAAGCCGTGGGCAAGATGCGCAAGCGGCATGTGGGCAACTGGCGGCGCTGGTGGCTCAACCCTAGAAACACAAAGTGAGATAAAAGACACATGATCACTCTTGGTGTAATTGGTGGCAGTGGGCTTTATCAGATGAGTGGTATCGAGCGCGGCGAGTGGGTAAAAGTCACTACACCGTTTGGTGATCCCTCAGATGACTATTTCGTTGGCGAGATGAGTGGTGTAAAGGTCGTATTTCTTCCTCGCCATAGTCGTGGTCACCGTATTCTTCCCTCTGAGTTGAACTTTCGCGCTAATATTTATGGAATGAAGAAACTTGGGGTCGAGCGTCTTATTGCCGTGAGTGCCGTTGGCAGCTTGAAGAAAGAAATCGCTCCTGGTCATTTGGTTGTGCCTGACCAATTCATTGATCGTACCCGCGGACGGATCAGTACGTTCTTTGGGCGAGGGATTGTTGCGCATGTGGCCTTTGCTGATCCGATGTGTGGCGATTTGCTCCAACTGCTTAGCCATGCGGCCCGCAGTGTTGGCGCGACTGTGCACGTCGGCGGGACGTATGTCTGTATGGAAGGACCGCAATTCTCGACGCGTGCTGAGTCGTTTTTGTATCGTAGTTGGGGTGCAGATGTGATCGGCATGACGAATCTCCAGGAAGCGAAGCTCGCACGCGAGGCGGAAATGTGTTTCGCAACATTGGCGTTAGCGACTGACTATGATTGCTGGAACACTGAAGCTGGAGACGTGGTGATTGAAGAGATCCTGGCGATCCTCAATCAGAACGTTGTGACGGCACAGGAGGTCATAGCTCAGGTTATTCCACACCTATCGACGGCGCGCCCGTGCCCCTGTGGTCATGCTTTGGAGAACGCCATCATTACTGACCGTGCCGTGATCCCACAATCTGTGAAACAAGAATTAGCAATTCTCGTTGGCAAATATCTTGGCGAGTAAAGGAAAAACAGCATGAGTATTTTGGTCGTTGGATCCGTGGCCTTCGATACGATTGAGACTCCACATCATGGTCGAGCAGATGAAGTATTGGGAGGCTCGGCATCCTACTTCGCAGTTGCGGCCAGCTACTTTGCCCCAGTCAAATTGGTAGCAGTCATTGGCGAAGATTTCCCCGCCAAAGAAAAGGATTTTTTAGCTTCACGCAACATCGACCTCGAAGGGCTCTCGGTGAGTAAGGGGAAAACCTTCCGCTGGACGGGTCGCTACCATGAAGACATGAACATCCGTGACACACTGGATCTGCAACTGAATGTCTTCTCGACGTTCTCTCCAGTGCTACCCCAAAGCTACCGTAATTCTCCGTTTGTCTTCCTCGCCAACATTAATCCAGGGCTACAAGATGGCGTGCTCGACCAAATGACGACAACGCCACGGCTGATTGCCTGCGATACGATTACGCACTGGATCGAGGGCGCACGGAAAGAACTCGAAGCATTGCTGAAGCGGGTTGAAATGATGGTAATTAATGATGAGGAAGCACGGATGTTAAGTGGCGAGACCAATGTCGTCCGTGCCGCGCGCAAGATTCTCGGCATGGGGCCAAAGACACTTCTAGTGAAACGAGGCGAGTACGGAGTTCTTTCGTTCTCTCCGAACTCAGTGTTTGCTGTGCCAGCGTATCCGCTCGAAGAAGTGTTCGATCCCACGGGGGCGGGCGACTCGTTCGCTGGTGGTATGATGGGATACTTAGCCGCGTCTGGGGACCTCTCCGAAGCCAATGTGCGCAAAGGTATTGTGTATGGCAGTGTGGTGGCGTCATTCGTGGTGGAAGACTTCAGCCTCAATCGCCTCCGTACTCTCACTCGTGATGATATCGACCGCAGATACAGACAGTTTGTGAGTCTTACTGAGTTTTGAACAGTGAAGAGTTAAGAGTGAACAGTGAAGAGTTGATAGGAAAGTAGTTCTTCTTCATAGATTTTTCACTCTTAATTTTTAATTCTTCACTCTTAATTCTTAATTTCACATGTACTTGTCCCTCGTCGTTCCCGTGTACAACGAAGCCGAGAACCTCGCGCCGTTATGTCAGCAGATTCAGGCTGTTCTGGATCCGACAGGGTGGAGCTACGAACTGATCGTGGTTGATGATGGTAGTACGGATGGCAGTGGAGAGATTCTCACCGACCTGCATGCCCAGGATGCACGGATTAAAGTGATCCGCTTTCGCCGCAATTTTGGTCAAACGGCTGCGCTCGCTGCCGGATTTGACTATGCGAATGGCGAAGTGATCGTCTCGCTTGATGGCGATTTACAAAACGACCCGGCGGACATCCCTCGTTTGATTGCCAAGCTCCATGAAGGGTACGATTTAGTCAATGGTTGGCGGTTTAACCGTCAAGACCCCTTTCTCCACCGGCGACTGCCTTCGCAAATTGCCAATCATATCATCGGGTGGACAACAAAAGTGAAGATTCACGACTACGGTTGTACGCTGAAAGCATTTCGTTGTGATGTAGCTAAGGGGCTCAAATTGTATGGCGAAATGCATCGCTTCATCCCTGCGCTGGTTGGAGACCTAGGGGCAAAGATTACGGAAATGCCTGTAACTCATCATGCCCGGACACGTGGGGTGTCAAAGTATGGCCTTGCCCGTACTCTGTGGGTGATTATCGATTTGTTGACTGTGAAATTTCTGACTAGCTATGCCACACGCCCGAGTCATTTGTTTGGTTTTGTTGGTCTCTTAACGTTATTGGTAGGTGGTGGGATTACGACGCTCTTAGGGATCGAGCGCATCTTCTTCGGGGTCGAACTGGCGGGTCGACCATTATTGTGGCTCGGGATTTTACTAGTTATCGTAGGGGTACAGTTTCTCTCGACCGGTCTGTTGGGCGAAATGCTCGCTCGTACCTATCATGAAAGTCAGCAAAAGCCTGTCTACCTTATTAAGGAAGTGCTAGAGTAAAGAGCACGGATGTCGCTACGCCATCCGGCGTTAAGACATGCTACAATAAAGACAATCTTCCACAGCCAAAATCGAGCGAAGCGTTGGTGAATAAAACTATCCCTAGCTGATAGGAGAGGGCATGAAACTGTGTGTTGTTGGAACCGGATACGTAGGACTCGTTTCCGGCACGTGTTTTGCCGAAGGCGGTAATGATGTTATCTGTGTGGATATCGACGAGCGCAAAATTGCTGATTTACGTAATGGGAAGATTCCTATCTATGAACCGGGATTAGAAGAACTTATTCGCCGCAATGTGAATGATGGTCGGTTACGCTTCGCCACTGACCTGGCTGCGGCAGTCAAAGATTCGTTAGTCTGCTTTATTGCGGTGGGCACCCCTCAGGACGATGATGGCTCGGCTGACCTGAGCATGGTGCTCAAAGCAACGGCTGATATTGCCAAAGCGATGCCTGGTTATCGTATTGTTGTGCTCAAAAGTACGGTACCTGTGGGAACCGCGGACAAGGTTCGTCAAGCCATGTCTTCATACACCACTCATCCTTTCGACGTTGTCTCCAATCCGGAATTTCTCAAAGAAGGAGCTGCGGTAGAAGACTTCATGAAACCCGACCGCGTTGTCCTTGGCAGTAACAGTGAACGCGCCTTGTCACTAATGAAGGAACTCTATGCGCCCTTTGTTCGTACCGAGAATCCCATCTTGGTGATGGATAATCGTAGTGCCGAGATGACGAAGTATGCGGCAAATGCATTTCTGGCAACACGTATTTCATTTATCAACCAAGTCGCAAATTTATGTGAAAAAGCTGGCGCCGACGTTTCTGATGTACGACGAGGTATTGGGTTTGATCGCCGCATTGGCCATTACTTTTTGTTTCCTGGCGTTGGTTATGGTGGCTCGTGCTTTCCTAAGGATGTGCGTGCGGTGATCCGTACTGCGGAAGAGTATGACATGGACTTTTCGTTGTTGAAGGAAGTCGAAGTCATCAACGAAAAGCAAAAAGAACTTCTAGTGAACAAGGTTTTCGCGCGCTTTGGCAAGGACTTGCGCGGGCGCAAATTTGCCGTGTGGGGATTGGCTTTCAAACCGCGGACTGACGATATGCGCGAAGCACCGTCGATTATTATTATTGAAGCGCTCTTAAAGGCAGGTGCAGAAATCGCTGTCCATGATCCAGAAGCGCTTGCCCGTGCGCGCGAGGTGTTTGGCGATCGTGTGTCATATCACCGGGGAAATTACGATACGCTTCCTGGGGCTGATGCGTTATTGATTGTTACGGAATGGAATGAATTTCGTCGACCAGACTTTAAGCGAATCCGCGAGATCATGAAATCGCCGATTATTTTTGATGGACGCAATCTCTACGAACCGGCGCAGATGAAGCAAGAAGGGTTCACGTACTATCCGATCGGCCGCTCGACGGTGACGCAGTAAAGAGACCGACATTGGTGGCTTGTTCAGAGGAAGGATATTTCGTATGGCGTGTGTATTGATTACTGGGGGGGCTGGATTTATCGGTTCACATCTGTGTGAACGGTTCCTCAATGAGGAAGATGAGGTCATTTGCGTTGACAACCTAATCACCGGCAACGCCGACAATATCGCGCATTTGTTTCCCAATAAGCGGTTCTCTTTTATTCCACAAGATGTGACGAATTATGTTTACGTCAAAGGGCCGGTCGACGCGATCTTACATTTTGCCTCACCCGCTAGTCCGGTTGATTACCTGGAATTGCCCATCCAGACGCTGAAAGTAGGGTCCCTCGGTACCCACAAAGCCCTGGGCCTCGCTAAAGAGAAAAATGCCCGTCTTCTCTTGGCGTCGACCTCTGAGGTCTACGGCGATCCGCTGATTCATCCCCAGAAAGAAGACTACTGGGGGAATGTGAATCCAATTGGCCCGCGCGGCGTCTATGATGAAGCGAAGCGATTTGCTGAGGCGATGACGATGGCCTATCATCGCACGCACAAAGTGGAAACTCGTATCGTACGGATTTTTAATACGTTCGGGCCGCGCATGCGGCTGCGGGACGGTCGCGTCGTCCCGAACTTCATTGCGCAGGCGCTGCGTGGAGAAGACGTGACTGTGTATGGTGACGGAGAACAAACGCGCAGTTTTTGTTTTGTCAGCGATTTGGTGGAAGGCATCGTACGCTTACTGCGCTCCGATTATGACGGTCCGGTGAATATCGGCAACCCGCGAGAAATGACTGTCCACAATTTTGCCAAACTTATTATTCAACTTACCGGGAGTAAGAGCAAAATTGTGTTCAAGCCGCTGCCGGTTGATGACCCGAAAGTGCGACAACCTGACATTACGCTCGCTCGTCGCGTGCTGAATAATTGGGAGCCGCGCGTTTCACTCGAAGACGGGTTGCGACAAACGATCGCTTACTTTGCTGATAAGGTACAAAAAGGGTGAGAGAGAACAGAGGGACTATGCGTATATTGGTTACCGGCGGAGCGGGTTTTATTGGATCACATGTTGCTGATACGTACATCAATGCTGGTCACGACGTGTTTGTTGTCGACGACTTGTCGAGTGGAACGAGGGAGAACCTCCACCCTAAAGTTCACTTCGTCCACGCTGATATCCAAGATTCCTCTGTCCGGCAGCTTATCGTGCGCGAGAAGATTGAAGTACTGAATCACCATGCGGCGCAGATGGATGTGCGGCGCTCAGTGGCAGATCCCCTCTTTGACGCACGTATTAACATCATGGGAATGTTAAACCTCCTCGAAGGCGCACGAGAAGCAGGCGTCAAAAAGATCGTCTTTGCTTCCTCGGGTGGAACGGTCTACGGCGAGCAAGAGCAGTTTCCTGCCGATGAGACCCATGCCACTCATCCAATTTGCCCCTATGGCGTAAGTAAACGGACTGGCGAACACTATCTACATTACTATCAGACTGAGCATCATATTCCCTACATTGCCCTGCGCTATGCGAACATCTATGGACCGCGCCAAAATCCGCACGGCGAAGCTGGTGTCGTCGCGATTTTTACCACTCGTCTCTTGGCAGGTCAGCAACCTGTCATCAATGGCGACGGTAAGCAAACACGGGACTACGTTTTTGTCGGTGACGTGGCTCGCGCCAATCTTGCGGCCTTACAGGTCGACTTCACCGGGCCGATTAATATCGGCACTGGAGTCGAAACTGATGTGAATGTGTTGTTCGATCATCTTCGCCGCTTTACCGGCTCAGAGGCGCCTGAGCAACATGGTCCCGCCAAACCCGGCGAACAGCGGCGCAGTGTGTTAGCTGCTGGACGCGCCGCACAACTTCTCGGGTGGCGGCCCGAGGTCACACTTGAGAACGGGCTGCGCCAGACGGTCGAGTTCTTCCGTACACGGACACATGGACACTAATCACATTCGTAACTTTAGCATCGTTGCCCACATCGACCACGGCAAATCTACACTGGCCGACAAACTGCTATCCTCCACCGGTTCGATTAGCGAACGAGAAAGTGGCGCACAGTTTCTTGATACCATGGATTTAGAGCAAGAGCGGGGCATTACCATCAAAGCCCGGACGGTGCGCTTGCGCTATCTCGCCAAGAACGGGGAAGAGTACTTCCTGAACCTGATCGATACGCCTGGCCACGTGGACTTTTCCTACGAGGTCTCGCGTAGCCTCTCTGCCTGTGAGGGAGCAATTCTGGTCGTCGATGCCAGCCAGGGAGTCGAAGCGCAAACGCTGGCGAACGCCTACTTGGCGCTCGATAATCACCTAGAGTTACTTCCGGTGATCAACAAGATCGATCTTCCGAGCGCCGAACCTGAACGTATTCGCAAGGAAATTGAAGATGTCATTGGACTCGATGGCAGTGACGCTGTACTGGCCAGTGCCAAAGAAGGACGTGGTATTCCCGAAGTACTGGAGGGAATTGTTCGTGTCGTGCCACCGCCTCGTGGGGACGAGACCGCACCGTTGAAAGCGCTGCTCTTTGACAGTTGGTTCGACACCTATCAAGGGGCGGTCATTCTCGTGCGCGTTTTTGATGGCGTCTTGCATCAGGGCATGACGATCCAACTGATGTCGAGCGGCAAGCTGTATGAAGTTCAGCGTGTCGGAGTGTTTGCTCCCAAGCCATTAATGGTGACGGCGCTCGGCCCTGGCGAAGTCGGTTTTGTGATGGCGGGCATTAAAGAAGTGACAGAAGCCCGCGTTGGCGATACTATTACTGACCCTGCCCAACCCACCCTTGAACCGTTTCCCGGTTTCAAAGCCGCAAAACCGATGGTGTTTGCTGGACTCTATCCAGTAGAATCGAGTGAGTACGACACGCTCCGCGATGCCGTCGAGAAGCTGCGGCTGAATGATGCCGCTTTTTCCTATGAGAAGGAAAGTTCGCTAGCCTTGGGTTTCGGCTTTCGCTGTGGGTTCCTGGGGTTATTGCATATGGAGATCGTGCAGGAACGCTTGGAACGCGAATTCGGCTTAGATCTCATTACTACCACACCTACGGTTGAGTATCGCGTCGTGAAGTTGGATGGCGAAACCCTACTGGTTGACAATCCGGCCCTGTTGCCACCGGAACAAGAGATCGACCATATCGACGAGCCGTTCATCCTGGCTACGATTCACGTGCCGACGGAATATCTGGGCAATGTCCTGCAACTGTGTCAGGAACGACGCGGCATTCAACGCGATCTCAAGTACCCAGGGATGAATCGGGCCATGCTGCAGTACGAACTGCCGCTGAATGAAATCGTGATCGACTTTCACGATCGTCTGAAGTCGGTGAGCCGTGGGTACGCCTCTTTTGACTATGAATATCTCGACCTGCGACCGGCCAAGATGGTGAAACTCGACATTCGCATCAACGGTGAGATTGTTGACGCGCTCTCACTGATGGTGCACGAAGACCAGTCCTACGTACGTGGTCGAGAGTTAACGCAGAAAATGCGCGAACTGATTCCACGGCAAATGTATGAGGTCGCCTTGCAGGCGTCTATTGGTGGGCGCATCATTGCGCGGGAGACGGTCAAAGCGCTGCGGAAGAACGTGACGGCAAAATGTTATGGCGGGGATATTACGCGCAAGAGAAAACTGCTAGAGAAACAAAAAGAGGGGAAACGGCGCATGAAACAAGTCGGCAGAGTGGAAGTCCCGCAAGAAGCATTTCTAGCGCTGTTACGGGTCCGAGAGTCGTAGCCGCAACCTCCAGAGTTTGCTGGTAAGAGGAAGCTGTGGGAAATAAAATGCCAAGTGCTGACGAATCGACTGTTGCTGTGGACCAACGCGCACAAGAAGTGAAACGCTCGTCTCGCCAAGCGCATACGAACCAACAAAAATCGGTCACGCGAGAGTATGTCGAAGCGTTACTGGTGGCGCTCCTTTTGGCGTTCTTTATTCGTAGTTTCATTGTGCAAGCGTTCAAAATTCCCTCGGGGTCAATGCTGCCAACCCTACAAATTGGCGATCATATTTTAGTCAATAAGTTCCTCTATGGATTACGGTTACCGTATCCGATAGAAACGACGCTGTGGGAGTGGGGGCAGCCGAACCGCGGCGATGTGATCGTGTTCATCTATCCACGCGACCGCAGTAAGGACTTTATTAAGCGTGTGGTGGCAGTGGCAGGAGATTCCATCGAGGTTCGCCACAAAGCTGTCCACATTAATGGTTCCAAAGTGGACGACCCCCATGCGACCTTTAAGTACGGCGAGCAAGAGATCCCTGGGCCCCGTGACAATTTCGGTCCGATCACCGTGCCGCCTCATAAACTGTTTGTTATGGGAGATAACCGCGATGAAAGTCATGACGGCCGCTTTTGGGGATTTGTCGATCTCGATGACGTGAAAGGCAAAGCCTTTCTGATCTATTGGTCGTGGGATGGCACCGATCGTTGGGTGCGGTGGGAGCGCCTTGGTGGCCTGATTCACTAGTTTGAGGTGGGAGACTATAGTCTGCCCGCTCGCATCCGATAAAGGTTGACGACGATGATTTCTCTGCGTCGGTAACTCAACTATGACCCGCTTTGAATCTTTACTCCTTGCCACCGGCAAAGTGACCATTGAAGACCTGCGCCGCATCCAGCGTGTACAGCAGGAGCGCAGCGAGCCACTCGAGCGACTTCTAGTTGAACTAGGGTTTCTTTCTGAGGATGATTTGCTCAGTTTCCTCTCGGAGTACTATCAAACGCCGATCCTTGGGGCACGCGACTTTCCCCAAACACCACCTGTGCTCAGCACTATCAATCCCGGTTTTTTCCGTCAGGCCCGTATTTGTCCGTTAGCGATACAAGATGGGCAACTCGCCGTTGCTATGGTTGACCCTGGCGACTTGTACGTTATCGAGTCCCTACAAAAGGCGACCGGGTTACGATTGGCGCGACGCCTGGCTCGCGAACGTGACATTCTGGAAGCGCTCAACACGTATTATGCTGATGGAGCAACGGACGCGACTGAACGCAACGGTGAGGTCGAGGCTGGGGATGTTGAGTATCTCCAGGATGACCAGGAAGATGTCGAACATTTACGCGACCTTGCTAGCGAAGCGCCGGTGATTCGCTTGGTGAACTCACTGATCGCGCGGGCGCTTGAGCGTCGCGCGTCAGACATTCACATCGAACCGTTCGAAAAAGAACTCCAGGTGCGCTACCGCATCGATGGTATCCTCCACGATGTCGAAGCGCCGCCGCGCAAACTGCAAGCCGCGTTGATCTCGCGCGTCAAACTGATGGCCAAGCTCAATATCGCCGAGCGTCGACTCCCACAAGACGGGCGCATCAAACTGCGTATGCTCGGACGGGAAATCGACCTGCGTGTGTCCACGCTTCCTACACTCTATGGCGAGAGCGTAGTCATGCGTATTCTCGATCGGTCCAGCATCGTCGTCAGCCTCGAAACTCTGGGATTCCCCACTGATACGATGGAAGAATTTGAACAGCAGATCAATCGACCCTATGGCATGATTCTCGTGACGGGGCCGACCGGTAGTGGAAAAACCACCACGCTCTACGGCGCGCTCGATAAGATTAACTCGCCAGATAAGAAGATCATCACAATCGAGGACCCGGTGGAGTACCAACTCGCTGGGGTTAATCAAATTCATGTCAAGCCGCAAATCGGCCTTACGTTTGCCAACGGTCTGCGGTCGATCGTGCGACAAGACCCTGACGTGATCATGGTCGGTGAGATTCGCGATTTTGAAACCGCCGAGATCGCCGTGCAAGCAGCGCTGACCGGCCATCTCGTCTTTTCCACATTACACACCAATGATGCGTCAGGCGCGATCTCTCGCCTGCTCGAAATGGGTGTAGAAGACTATCTGCTCGCATCCTCGCTCTTGGCCGTGATGGCCCAGCGGCTCGTACGTACGTTGTGTCCCCATTGCCGCCGCCCGATCGAAGGTGGAGTGAGGCTGAGCGACAATGGCAATATTGCCGACGGAACTAATGGTGATCATGGCACACCGATGGCGGCGTATGACGCGCGCGGATGTGAAGCGTGTGACATGACTGGCTATCACGGTCGCAGCGGCATCTTCGAGCTCCTGCTCATTAACGAAGGTGCACGACAACTGGTGCTCAAGCACTCTTCGTCGGACATCATCAAGAATTTCGCTGTCAGCCAGGGAATGCGGACGCTCCGCGAAGATGGCTGGCGCAAGGTTCGGGAAGGAACGACGACGGTCTCCGAGGTTCTACGAGTCACGCAAGACGAGTAGGCAACAGTTTTCAACAGTCAGAACTTGTTGAGCGAGACTCAAGCTTGTGCATACTAATTACGTAGCAGGCTCTGTTGCGGGTTCTTTGCCGTGGCGAACGCTCGTCGTCGCCCGTCATTCCAGCCCTTCGACTACGCTCAGGATAAACTCCAGCTGGAATCCAGAGGGCGCGAAGTGGATTCCAGGTCGCGGCCTGCGGCTCCCGTATCAAGTACGGGGTAGGCTCGCCCGGAATGATGAAGAAGAGAACCCGTTCCGGATTTCGTGCGCAATGTACTAAGAGCACTCAATCCACAGTCTGTAATCCGCGATCGTTCACTGTTATGCCTACTGATTACATGTCCTGGCTCCGCGGCAAAATCGGTCATCGCAAGACCCTCCTGGCTTATTCGACGGCACTCATTCGTGACGCCAAAGGCCGGTTGTTGTTTCAACGCCGTACCGATTTCCCCTGGTGGGGTCTGCCTGGCGGGCTGGTTGAAGTCGGTGAAACATTTAGTGAATGCGTGGTGCGTGAAGCTCAAGAAGAAACCGGACTGCAGGTCCGTCCTAGGCGCCTCGTTGGGCTCTACGCCTCACCGCAGTGGGACTTTCGCTACCCCAATGGTGACGAGGTACAGCAATTTACCGTTGCCATTGAATGTGTGGTTACTAGTGGTGAACTGTGTCCGGATGGAGTTGAGTCTACGGTTAGCGAGTTTTTTCCGTTCGACATGCCGCCATCCCCTTGCCCGCCGTGGTATGCCGCGATGGTCGAGACGCTGCGAGCCGATACGGTCCCGCATTTTGATGCTCCTGTTTCTACGTCGTCTGATGACAGCTATCTCTGGCCACTGCGTGAACTCGTCGGTACTGAGCGGATTCTTCTCACGACTGCCGGTGCGGTGATTCAGGATGCTCGCGGATGCATCTTACTGGGGCTCCGCGCGGATAGTCATACCTGGGGTATTCCTGCAGGGTTTATGGAATTGGGAGAAACCCCGGCAGGAACTATCGTGCGCGAGGCGTACGAAGAATTACGGCTGCACATTCATCCGACCCAATTAGTCGGTGTCTTTACCGGACCGGAGATGTTTCACTCTTATCATGACGGCAACCAAGTGCAGTTGGCGGCGGCGCTTTTTCGCGCGGAAATCATTGCCGGAACACCTGTTCCCGACGGTATTGAGACCCTCGCCGTCGATTGGTTTGATCCCCACAATCTTCCTCCTATGCCGGCACGACATCACCGACTGTTGCAAATCGCCCTCACACATCCCGAGGGCGGGCAAGTCGGATAGAGGCATGAGAGGCCCAGGCCTCGCTCGGTTATGACTTGATGCTCTGTTCGATTTGCCCCCGCACTGCGTCAGTCGCGGGATTGCGTTGTGTGCCTGTTGCAGGATTGAAGTCGTTGCTGAGCTTTTCCGATAAGAGGAGCGTAAGCAGGGCCTCCATAACACTGCCCGTTCCTGGTGCTCTGCTGCCGTCCTGGGCTGTGCCGCTTCCGTGAATAATAATCTTCGGCACGACATCCACATGGGACGCTTGAATCGCCTCGGCAAAGCGGCTCATCACTTGTTGTGTTAATTGGAAGCGCGGACCGCCATAGGCGCGGACTTGCTCTTCAATGGCCATTGCCTATGCGATACCGACACAAGCCGCACGTTCGGCTTCAGCAGTGGCTAGGGCTTGAATCTTCTTGGCTTCACCTTCACCGAGAAAGCGAATCTTTTCGGCTTCGGCCTGAGCGAGCGTCTGAATCTGCGACGCCTGCTGCTGCGCGCGAGCGTACTCTGCCTTTCCTTGGTTCGTTTGAATCAGGATTGACAACTCCGACTCGGTTAGGTGGCTCTGCTGTTTAGTGCGCGCCTCGGCCTCGCACAGTTCACGCTCCTTGACCGCCGCTTTCTCTTGTCGGTTGTACGTCTCAACTTGTTCTTCAGCAATCTGGCGTGAGTGCAGTTGGGTCAGAATCTGTTCAATCTGTCCTTCTCCTTTGTTCGACCCTGGAGTGCCGATCAGGACTTCCTGTAGCTCCAGATTGTACCGGGCAAATTTTTCCTTCATTTGCTCACCGGCGATCTGTTGAATTTCACTGCGGTCTTGGAGCAATTGGATGAGCGTCCACGTCTGGGCGACGTTCTTAAAATATGCAGAGACCATCGGGTCTAGGGTTTGTTCGACTAATCGCTTGATATCACCGAAACGTTGGACGACGAGCGGGGCTTTGCGATAGTCGATATACACCACAACTGACAGCGGCAGGGACGGTTCGAACGCGTCCTTGGTGATGAGTGCGACTTCACTGAGGTTCTCGTCATAGCGATGGCCCCAGTTTCGGCGTGATTCCATTTGAGAATGAAATTCGTCGTTGGTACCATGCTGACATTCCCGGCATAGGTATTAAATGCGTATTTGCCAGGGAGTAGGGGCTCACTCCAGACGCCGCGTATGCCCTTCTGTACTAACTCTCCGTATTTATATTCACTGCCAGAGAGATCATCCCCTGTTTCTCCGGTATACGATACGACGACACCGACATTGCCCACCTCAACGATCGTTTTCGGGACCATCTCGACGGTGGCGAACAAACGATTAATGTAATAAGTCCCTTCGACAAGCCCCTGCAGTTGCCGCCCGCGCCGTCCGCCGGCATGGAGGAACTTCTCGGGGTCTTGAAAGCTGTTGTGATAGGTATCTGCCATTGTCGGATCATTGCCGACCGTCGGTGCGATAATCTGTCCATCCGCCAATGACGGTCCGTCATGCACGGTGACAATGCCGATGGAGTCATCGGCTCCTTTGATGACGACAGGTTGGAAGCCGCCTCTTTCAGTAATCAACGATGCCATGCCACGAAAGACTTTGTCTTCGTCGCGTTGCAAGGGAAGATAGTACACTTGTTCCTGCGTGATGACCGCGAACTGGGCCAAGTTGATGGCATACGTACCTTCTCGCAGAATTTTGCGCTGCGGACCACGCTGACCATCTGACCGTAAGAACGCGGTGACATCTTGAAAGTCATTGGCTGTGACATTGGCGGCTAGTGCTTGTGCTGGAGGAAGCGGTTTCCCATCACGCGCAAAGATATAACCGATGCGGCCTTGTGGAATCGTGACTAGGGGCTAGATGTGGACGCTGTATTGAAAGAGCGGCAAGAAGTGGATGCCACCACGGAGGACCTGGGGTTGAAACCCGGCTTCGCCGTTCAGCGCAACAATGCCAGAGGTCAGTGAGCCTTTACGGCTAATACGTTTCTCGACGATACCGACACGCGTGTTGGGAATATAGCGAACACTACCAAGGAGGTAGAACAGAGCTGAGCCGAGCAGGGCAGAGAGATAGGGGTAAGCATAGACAAATTGAAGTACGGCAGGCATCGGGACCTCTTTCTGTGGATAGCGTACGATGAGAAAACCAACTGAAGATATTTACCAGGGAATCGGCATAGTAAGACAAAACAAGAGCAAATCTAGCGCCATTGTCAGGTAACTAGTCGGCCCTGAAAAAGTGCCTAATTTATTAGAAATGCTGAATAGTTGTTGAAAAATCGCCTCTGGATTTCACCAGGTTTTGCTCCCTTGTGCCCAATTGCGGGCAATTTCACACTGACTTG
>Ga0081539_10001108_pt1 | contig 48802 bp, 71 predicted proteins | sample TabmetS4T2R2_FD_71023 | JGI IMG/M metagenome (GOLD analysis project Ga0081539, IMG submission 71023) | Tabebuia heterophylla rhizosphere microbial communities from the University of Puerto Rico - S4T2R2 | ecosystem: Host-associated > Plants > Roots > Rhizosphere ... | reverse complement strand
GCAGCTCCGGCTCGGCCCGGATCGTCACCGTCGGGAAGCCGTCGCGCATCTGCGTGAGGTGGCGGGCCTCGACGCCGCCCTCGACGGCCGGGTTGAGGATCTCGTGGTGGATGGAGCGGCGGGCCCCGGTGAGGCCGGTGAAGGTGTCGCGGAACTCGTTGGCGATCCGCCGGGCGTGGTCGTCCTTGATCTCCTCGAGGGTCCGGCGGCTCGACATCGACGCGTCGTAGGAGCGGGTGCTGGCCAGATTCTTGTTGCCGAGCAGCCACGACCGACGGCGCTCGTCGAAGCGGGCCGCGCCGAGCGCCGGGGCCGCGCCGTCGGTGTCACGCAGGAACGCGCGCAGGTCCTCGACGGGGACGTGGTTGTAGCCGACGTGCATCCCGCCCTCGAGCACGGCGGCGGCCTCGGGGGACTCGGCGATGGCCGTCGAGCGGACGCGCATCATGGCCCGCTGGACGATCTCCGGGTCGATCGCCCCCCACTGCGAGAGCGGCAGGGAGCCGAGCCCGTCGTTCACGAGCCGCTGCTGGAGTCGGATCAGGTCGGGGTTGTCGAACCCGGCGCGCAGGTCCTGGAGCGCCTGGACGAGGCGTGGGGAGTCGTCCGGCCGGGCCCGGAACAGGGCGTCGCCGAGCGTCGCGTGCGCCTGGCGGAGCGCGTCGAGCTCCTCGGGGGTGACGTTCACCGTGTAGAGCTGGGCGTGGCCACGGGGGATCCGCTCCCGCACGTCGGCGTAGGTGTCCATCGACAGCAGCTCGGCCTGGAGCTCGGGGGAGTCGAGCGCCGAGCGGACCGTGGCGCGCAGCTGCTCGGCGTAGAACTCCTCGCTCATCCGGGTCAGGCCGCCCGGGCGCTCGGCCCAGGCGAGGATCTGCTGGCGCTCCCGGGCGTCGAGCCGCTGGAGACGCTTCACGAGGATGCGGCGCTCCCGCATCGAGAACCGGAACGGGCCCGCCTCCGCCGCGCCGGCCGCGATCGCCTCGGCCGACGGCGGGACCGGCAACCGGCCGGCTTCGGCCGCCCACCGCTCCACGAGGAGCTCCAGGGCGTCGACGCCGTTCACCTCGCCGACCGCGAGCGCCTCCTTGAGGTCGGCCACGGAGCGGTGCGGTAGCCCGCGGAGGATGTCGGCGGTGTCCTCGATCACCTTCGTGCCGGCCTCGCGCGTCGCCTGTGCGGTCTTGCGGCGCGGGGCGAGCTTCGCGGTGAGCCGCTCGAGGTCGGCGTCCATGATCACGCCGCGGGAGAACTCGGCCGCCGCCCGCGACGCAGGCCCGGAGAGCTTGTGGTTCATGTGCTTCGGGGCGGACTGGAGGATCGCCGCGTCGACGACACCGCCCGAGTAGATGAGCGTGCCTTCCGCGAGCTCGATGTCGCGCTGGAGCGTCTCGTAGCGGTTCGAGGTCGTCACCGGCACGATCAGCGTCCGGCCCTCGCGGGGCCCGTCGGTCGTCATCTGGAGGACCTGGTCGAGCTCGGGGTTGAACTCACGCTCCAGGTAGGCGCCCGAAGCGCTCACCCGCGAGAACGCCGTGCCCACGGTCGGGTTCTCGGCGAGGAGTCCTGGGAATTTTCCGAGCGGGTCGTGCTCCTTGAGGGCGTAGCCGAGGAGGCGCTCGTCGCCGACGTAGCGTCCGAGCGGCCGCTCGATCATCCGGGCGACGCCCTGCTGGAGCTGCTCCCACCAGTGGCCCATCTGGTCGAACGCGCTCGACGTCGTGAGTCGCGCGGGGGTGACGCGGGCGACGGAGCGGGCGATGAACTCGGCCGGGTCGAACAGCTTCCCCGGGTCGTAGGCGATCGGCGTCGCCCAGCCCTTGAGGATCGGCGAGGGGCCGAAGCGCAGCAGGTACGAGATCATCTCGTCGCCCACCGCGCGGGGGATGAACGCGAGGCGCAGCACGGCGAGCGGCGACCAGATCCGGCTCGTGATGTAGCCGGGAAGGCCCTCCGCGGTGCGGGCCAGGGTCCGCGACGACCAGGCGCTCACCGTGGAGGCGGCGAGCATCTTGCGGAACGACGGGATGGCGATGTGCGTCGAGGTGTCGGCGATCGGCTCCAGCGCCGAGTGCAGGCCGTTCACCATGTCGTGGGCCCGGATCGAGTAGCGCTGCTGCTCCTTGGGGATCGCCCTGAGGACCGACTCGTTCTTGAGGCCGAGGCCGGTCGCCATGTCGGAGAGCCACTGGATGTAGATGTTGCGGCGCTCGGCGATCGTCCCCTTCACGAACCCGTCGAACAGGGTCGCCTGGATCTCGGGCGGGAGGTGGCCGTAGCCGCCGAGGCGGAGGATCCGATAGAACTCGGCGGTCCCCTTGCTCGTGGCGAGGTCGAGCGCGGCGCCGCGGGGGACGTGGGTGAGCGCGGCCCGCATGAAGCCGGCCATCGGCGAGAGCACGGTGGCGCCGACGACGTTGCGGGCCAGGCGCGTCCGGGCCGACATCGACATGTAGCTGGCCCGGGCGGCGTCGAGCTGGGCGATCACCGACGGGTCGAGGTCGTTGACGATCTGCCGGGTCCCCGCCGAGATCTGGGCGCCGGTGCGCAGCCACGCCTCCCGCTCGCCGAGGTCGATCGTCCCGCGGATCAGGTGCTTGAAGCCCTCGGTCGCCTGGTTGGTGCGGGTGATCCGCGGGAGCGTCGGGACGCCGGCCTGGAGGGAGAGCAGCCGGCCCGAGACGATCGACGCCCTCGTGTCGGCGTGCATGAAGAACATCGTGATGTCGTCGCCGGTCTCGATCCCGCGGCCGCCGCGGAGCGCGCTGAGCCGGGTGCTCCACCGGTCCATCTCGTCGATCATCTCGGCGTGATGGCCCCACCGGTCGAGGATCGCTCGGGTGTTGCCGGCCTTGTACTGCTCGGCGATCCACTCGTTGGCCCGCAGGAACGACTGGTCGCCGCGCGACACCCGGGTGAGGCGGGGGACCATGTCCTCGCCGACGTCGAGCGACAGCGTCTGGCCGTAGAACCGCTGGAGGCGGGCCGCCCGGGTCGCGTCGCTGATGTTCGTCATCGCGTAGCGCTCGATGCGCTCCGCCTTGGCGACCTTGCCGGCCACCATCACCGGGTCCGAGTACCAGGAGAACAGGCCGTCGACGAGGCCCGACGTCAGGTTGAACTCGAGCGACCCGTCGCCGAGGCCGACCGCCCGGGCGACGTCGCGGCCGATCGAGACCTTCCCCTGGCGGATCAGCTTCATCGCCCGCCGCGCCTCGGGCGTGTTCGCCTGGAGCATCACCCGCTGCGCGACGTCGGCGAACTCCTGGGTGCCCGGTGTCAGGCCTGTCTTGCGGGCCACCACCTCGTCGAGCGGGTCGCCGGCCTGGAGGTTCAGGAGCACGCTGTAGAGGTCTCGGTCTCCGCCGAGCTCGTCGAGCGCCTTCGTCGCGTTCTCCTCGCGGATGTAGCGCTCGCCGTCGGCGGTCTGATGCCAGGCGTCGGCCACCTTGTCGACGTCGAGCCACGCGGCGACGCCCCGATCGAGGCGGTACCACGGGTCGTCGCCGGTCATCTCGGTGAGCCGCTCGCCGGTGCGCACCAGGTGGGAGGGGACCGCGGCGACCTTGTTGTAGGCGTGGACGATGTCGCCCACCGCGTCGCCGACGCCGCCGGCCACATAGCCGACCGGCTTGCCGATCGCGTAGTTGGCAACGTCGCCGGCGACGGGGATGCCCTTCACGGCCTCCCAGCCGGTGTCGAGCCCGCCGGTCACCGCGCCGATCCCGACGCCGGCGCCGTGGATGCCCTTGCCGACCGCACCCTTCACCGCGCCGAGGAACCCGCCGCCGCCGCCCTGGCCGCCGCCGTTCCAGCCGGCGTTGCGCCAGTACTGCTGGCCCTCGGCCGACATCGACTCCCAGGCCTGGCGCTGCGCGTCGGGGGTCAGGGAGGTGAGCAGCGCCACCTGCTCGTTCAACTTCGGGATCCCGGCGCCACGGAGCACGAGCGCGGGGAGCTGCTCGGTCGGCACCGACATGCGGGCGATCGTCATGAGCGCCTGCGGGTCGTTGCCGAGCGACGGGTTGATCGCCCGCACGAGCGAGACCCGCTGCGTCAGGTCGGGCGGGTCGGCGGCGGGGGCCGCGGGCGCGAGCGCCTGGGCGGTCTGCTGCGTGCGGGCCTGGTTGGCGACGGCGGCCTCCTGGAAGCCGCCGCGGCCGTCGGGCGTCGCGCCGAGGATGTCGCCGAGCGGCATCAGGTCCCCCGGGAGATCGCCTGCTCGGCGAGGCGGGCGTACTCCTCGTCGCCCGTCTGCTCGTACAGGGTCCGCCAGAACTGGCTGGCCTTCATCGGCGCGCCCCGGCCGGCGAGCGCTTCCGGGCCGGGCCCGGGCCCGGAGCTCAGCCCGGCCGTTGACGGCTCGTTCGGGCGCATCGACGGGCCGCCGAGCGGCGTCACGTTCGGCGGCGGGTGCTCCCGGAGGTAGGCGACGACCTGGTCTTGGGCGTTGCCGCCGCCGGCCGGGGCGCCGGCCTGGATCCCGCCGGCGTTCGGGAGCGGCACGACCCGCTGGGCGTCGAGGAGCTGGCTGCGCTGGCCGTACGGCAGGCCGGTCGGCGCGGAGAGCGGCTGGTTGTTCGGCGTCTGGCGGATCGCGTCGGTCGCGCCCTGCTGGTCGGGGCGCGCCGGCGCCGGGCCGTACATCCCGGGCTTGCGCTGACGCGGCATCAGCGTCCTCCATCTTCGTCATCGAAGTGCCAGCGGACGATGCGCTCGCGCTCGATCGTGGACGCCATCTCGAGGATGCCCAGCGTCTCGTGGGCACGCTGGTCGACGGCCGTGTCGGTCCAGTAGCCCCGGTCGCCGTCGGCGTCGATCCATTCGGCCACGAGCACGTAGCGGACGACGATGCGGGCCGGGTGGCCATCGCGGACGAAGGTGCGCACGATCGCGTCGAGCACGAGGTCGTCCTGCGGGAGCGGCTCCTCGCCCATCAGCGGGGGGCTCCGGCCGGGGTGGGGAGCTGCGGGCCGGGGCGGCCGGTCGGGCGGGCCATCGCCGCGGCCATCAGCTGCTGGAAGCGCGCCTGCGGCGGCGGGCCCGTGGGCGGGGCTGCGCCGCCGCCCGGTACGTTCGACATGCCGGGCTGGAGCACGCCCGGCATGGTCTCGGGCGTGGGCGCCGCCTCGGGGGGTGGCGGCGCCTGCGCCTGGGCCTCCTGGGCCCGCTTCTGCACGAGCTCGAACGCCTTCACGAGTGGCAGGCCCTTGTCGATCTCGGCCGCGACCTCGAGGTAGTCGATCGGCGAGATCGGCGACTCGGGCGCCATCGCCTGCTGGAGCAGCATCGCGAAGACGGTCTCCTCCATCTGCTCGGCCCGGATGTTCTGCATCTCGGCGTCGGCGTCGGGCACCAGCGGGTCGAGCTCCATCGCGGAGCGGCGGCTCAGCATCTTCGCCCCGACGCGCTGCGGGAGGATCACGCTGATCGTCTGGATGTCGGTGCCGGGCATGTCGAAGCGGGCCGAGCACAGCGTCGAGTCGAAGTCGGTGGCCGGCGTGTAGTCGGTCTCCTGCGGGTCGGCGCCGACCCCTGAGAAGACGACGAACTTCCGGGCCGGCCACATCTCCTTCTCCATCTCGAAGCTGCACTGAGTGAGGACCTCCTCGGCGATCGCCCAGCTGTCCTGCATCTCCATGATCCGCGGGTCCGACGCGACCTCGGTGAGCGTCTGGATCCCCCGCCCGGTGCGCAGCGCGCCGGTGGTCTGGCCCTGGTACTGGGGCAGCAGCCCGGCCGAGCTCGAGAAGTTCTGCTCGAGCGCGTCGATCAGCTGGCGGGTCAGCAGGTTCGGCTGGTTGTGGAGGACCTGCACGGAGCTGACGCCCTTGAGCAGGTTGATCTCGCCCGTGCGGCCCGCCTTCCAGTTCCCACCGATGATGATGGGCTCCGAGCCGTCGGCGGGGATCGCCACGAGGTCGGGGTGGACGCCCCGGTCGGCGGCCGTCACCTCGAGGGCGGTCAGCCGGGCGATCCAGTCGGTGATGTTCACGAGGTGGCCCACCGCGCCGGCGACCCGGTCGAGCGTCACGCGCCGGGGCGCGGCGACGGGGACCAGGCCGTTGCAGCGGTTCGGGTAGCGGTAGAGCTCGCGGTTCAGCATCGTGCCGGTGATCCCCGCCGCCCGGGCGTCGTCCCAGCCCTCGTTCATCCGCGGCCCGAGGATCCCGACGACGCACCACTCCTCGTCGACCCACTCGACGAGGTCCCAGATGTCGACCCACGGGTAGGCGCTCTGGCCGCTGGTGACCATCGAGCGGATCTCGGGGAACTCGCGGCCGTAGGTCTTGGCGATCCACTCGGGGCTCTTGGCGTACACGTAGGAGCAGTTGAGCGGCGCGCGCATGTCGTCGGGCGAGCGGTGCTCCGGATAGGTGGTGAGCGGGTCGCGCAGCTCCCACCGGGCCCGGCCGGCGCCGTAGACCATCCGGCCGGCCTCGTCACGCTCCATCGGGCCGTGCAGGTTCCGCCACGTGAAGTCGGGCGTGACGATCAGCGACCCGGTCCCGTAGGCGTAGTGGTGGCGGTAGAACCGCCGGGCCAGGTTCTTGGCGTTCGAGTGGCGGCGCGTCGCCGCGGCAGCGTCCTTGCGGATGTCGGCCCGGGCCCGGGCGCCGTCGACATCGCGGGCCCGCACCCCGTAGCGGTACGGGAAGCGCCGCGTCGGCTCGATCGAGCCGGCCCGCATCGCGTTGTGCTCGATCGCGTCGCTCACCAGCGACGGCATCGGCGCCTCGACGTCCGGCTCGCCCTTCACGTCGGGCAGCGGCGTGATGATGTCGCAGTTCACGCGGTCGCGCACCGCGATCATCCGCTGCACGAACGGGCTGTCGCGCGAGCGCCGGGCCATCGTCGCCTCGTAGATGTACTCCCAGGTCACGCTCACGACGCCCTCTTTCGCATCTGGCCCCAGCTGTGGCCCTGGTGGACCTTCCACTTCGACTGCTCCCGCTTGCGCTCCAGCTCGATCGCCGCTTCGACCTGCTCCTTGATCAGCCAGGCCATCCAGCCGACGATCACCGCGTCCTGCTTGAGGATCTTGTCGGGCACGCCGGGCCGCCACTTGATGTGTTGATCGACGAAGCCTTGGAACATGTCGTGCGATTCGAGGCCCTTGTCGGGGATCTCGATACGACCACGGGCATACTGCCGCCCGACCGCCGTCACGCCCAGGTCGTGGGCGTTCTTGTTGAGCGGGGAGGTCACGTGCTCCATGATCTCCAGGCCATACCGTTCGATCAACTGCAAAAGGACCGGGTCGGTCAGCAGGATCTTCTGGAAGTTGTTGCGCTCGATCGCCAGGTATTTGATCGAAGGGTGGGCGATCAGGAGCCGTTCGATCTCGTCGGTGAAGTCCTTGGCGGACACGTAGTCGAGGTGCTTGGCGAACTCGACGAGGCGCAGCCCCATCTCCTCGGTGACCGAGCTGACCAGGAACGCGGCGACGCCCGTCGGGGCGAGCCCCGGGTCGACGGTGAGGATCGCCGGCATCCCCGGGACTGTCGTGCCCCACATCAGGTCGGCCTTGCGCGCCGCCTTCATCGCCGCCTCGGCGAACGGCTCCCGGCCGGCCTGGAGCGGGTTCATCAGGTAGCACCGCGCCGTGGCCTCGGCGCCGGCGAGGCGCATCGCCGCCTGGAGCTCGGGGAGCGGCCACATGTCGGGCGCGTACGACTCGCCCTCGGGCGTGAGCGCCGGGATCATCGTCACGCTCGAGAGGAACACGTCCTCTTCGGGAAGGGTGAACATCAGGTCGTAGACGTCGTTCACCTCGACGCGGGTCGCCACCCAGATCAGGACGCCGTTGCGGGTGAGCCGGGTGGAGGCCTCCTGGCGGATCTTGCGGAGGATCTTGGGCGAGTCGTTGATGTTCTTGATGTCCTGCGGGTCGTCGATGCCGATGAGCTCGGCCCGGGTCCCCTGGGTCGGGGCGTTGATCCCGTAGGCCTGGCAGGTGTAGTCGACCTCGTCGACCGGGGCCTTCCACACCCGGAAGGCGTCGCGCCGCCACGGCCGGCCGGCCCGCTCCTGGCCCTTCGTGTAGAACGGGCCGAACCGGCCGATCAGCTTGCCGGGCGTCCCATCCGCGCCGCGGGTCGCCGAGTGGTCGATCAGCATGTTGGCGATCTTCATCACCCGCTTCTCGGCCTCGTCCGGGGACTTCGACCAGAGCTGGGTGCGGATCGCCGGGGTCATGCAGATCCGGTAGACGAAGTACTCGAGGAGCAACGTCGTCTTGCCGGCTTCGGGGGGGACGAGCACGAGGTGGGCGGTGCGCGGGGGCGCGGTCTCGATGATGTTGATGATCCGGCGCTGGTGATCGAAGGTCTGGCGGCCGAGGAAGTCCATCCGCCAGCGCTCGAAGCCGTGGTGGTACTCGGGCCGACGGGCGCCCTCGCGGATCCCGTCGACCTCGCTGGCGAACTCGGCGTGCTTGAGTCGCCAGTTGGAGTACTGCGTCCACGTGAAGCCGCAGGCAGCGAGGACGTCGGTGATCGACGCGTGGGGCCGGTCGCGGTAGGCGGCGAGGAACTCCTGGCGCCGGGCCTCGGCCTGGAGTGCCCGGCCCTCGGCGCCGAGGCGGCGGCCGTCGTCGCCGGCGCGGGTGCGGCGCTTGAGCCGGTCCGCAGCCGCCGCGGCGAGCTCGGGGTCGATCTCGATCTTCCGGTACCCCGCGTTGACCGCCAACGCACGCTCCGTGGCTCCGCCGTGCCCGACGGCGCGGAGCGTACTGTGCCCCCATGGCCACGAAGGCGAAGGTCACCCAGCGTCCCCGGCAGATGACCACCATGGAACGGGCCGTGCTCGAGGCCCTCGCCGTCGGCCTGTCCCAGGCGGAGACGGCACGGCGTCTCGGCGTGTCCCGCCAGCGTGTGCACATCATCGTCGAGAACCTGCGACTGCGAGGAGTGCTCCCATCATGACGACCGATCTCGGCCCGATCCTGCGGGTCACCAACCAGGTCCGCGACTCGATCCGCGACGCCGGCGACCTGCTGCGCCGCGGCATCCACCCCGGCGAGCGGCTCGACCGGGCGCTCAAGCTGTCGATCGCCCTGTCCGACGCGCTCACCACGATCACCTCGGGCGCGCCGGCGCCCGCTGCGTTCGCCCCCGAGCCGCCGACGATCATCGGCCCGGTGGTCCCCGAGGGTGGGGACTCGCGGCGGCTCTACCTGCTCGAGCACCCCGACGTCGCCGAGGCCGAGCGGCAGCGCCTGGCCGCCGAGGCCCGCGGGCAGGAGACGCAGCGGCGCGAGCGGGCCGGCGTCCATCCCGACGCCGTCGCCGCGGTGGCCCAGCAGGCCGCCGACGCGGCCGTCGCTGCCTACTTCGCCCGGGAGCGCCAGCTCGCCGCGGAGCCGACCACCGAGCTGCCGGTCCTGCCGATGCCGATCCCGTCCGACGTGTTCGACGCGCTCGTCGGCGACGACATGCTCCTCGACGAGCTCGCGGGCCTCCAGCGCGAGCGGCCGGTGCAAGGGCTCGTGCTGCCGGCCGGGTACACGCCGCCGCCGGGCGCCGGGCCGGGCTACATCCCGCCGGGCTACATCCCGCCGGGCGAGCCGATCCCGGCCGTCGCGTCGACGTTCGTCCCCTTCGACGGTGCGCAGCTCACGCCCGAGCAGCTCGACGCGGCCGAGCGGGAGATCGCCGCGCAGCGGGGCCGGCGTCAGGAACCGATCCCGTTCACGCCGCCGGGGATCGTCGAGGACGACCCGGCCGAGTACGAGCGGCGGGTCGAGGCGGCCCGGGCCGCCCACGCGGCCGGCCAGCGGGTCGCGCCGGCGTCGGGGATCATGAGCAACGAACGCGCGGCGGCGATCGCGGCGTCACTCGACGAGCCCGAGCATGAGGTGATCCCCCCGTGCCCCGAGTGCGGGAAGGTCACCTCGGCGTGGGTCGGCCTCGGCGGCCATGCCGCCGCCGCGCACGGGTTCAAGGGCAACCGGGCCGCGTTGATGGAGTGGGCACGGGCTGGTGGCTCATCCTCGTCGGCAGCCTGATCCCGCTCGCCGGCCTCGTCGGCGTGCTGATCAGCGAATGGGCGGCCCGCCGGCGTGGTGAGCACTGACGCGATTGAGCCCCGGGCCCGGCGAGGGAACCCGGGGCTCGTCGCTATCGGCCAGAGGGGGCCATCGCGAAGCCTCGTTGGTCGGGGCGGCCCGAGGTGCGGGTCCGGCGGCCAGTTGACCCGCCGGCGTGCCTCGAGCGGCCCCCGAGCCGACCGACCTTCGACCCCGAGCACAGCGCCAACGGTGATCGGGAGGTCGGAGGAGGTCGATCAGCTCACGCCGAGACCATGGCACGCGTGTCAAGGCCCGGACGCGAAGCGGCGCCCCTTGTGGCTGTCGAGACCCGAGGGGCGCCGCCGAGAGTCTCCGCCGAGCGACAGGGAGGACCCACCGGCACGCTATCAGGCGCGTCAACTGGCACCGCGGTCGAAGACCCTCTTGCGCTCCGGCGCGAATGGCGCGAATGTCACGGGCAGTCGAGACCCGTCACTCCTTGAGAGCGACGAGCCCACTGCTAGAGAGGACCGGATGGACCGAACTCGCCTGGTCGTGGTGGCGGCGTTCCTGCTGGGAGCCGTCCTCGCGCTCGTCATCGAGCACGTCGGCCTCCAGTCGCCCGGCCGGACGATCGCGTTCCTCGGCGTCGCCGCGGCCATCGGCTACTTCGGCCGCCTCACCTTCGAGGCGCCGCGCCCATGAGCTTCTGGTCGGATTACGAGAGGAACTGGCGACGATGGAAACACGCCCACGCGACGGCGCCCTCACTGCGATCTTCGACGACGAGCGGCCGCACCGGGTCGCGCTGCTCGACTCCCGCCGGTTCGGTGAGCCCGTCCCCGTCGACGCGGTCCTCCGCCATCCGTGCAGCGCTGCTCGACCTCCCGTACCCCGGGTCGTCGGCCGGCTCCGCCACGAGGACCTCGCCCGCGTCGTCGAGCTCGCCCGCTGGCGCAAGCCGGTGACGCCGTGATCGGGGTGCCGCGGCCGTGCCCGCGCCAGAACCTGACCGTCGGGCTCGTCCTCATCGACCCGGACGACGGCGTGACGCCCCGAGGGCGGATCAGCGAGGTCCGCCAGGTCACGCAGGTCGGCCTCGAGGGCGGCACGATGTTCGCGGTCTCCGACGACGACCCGGTGCCGATCGTCGCCGAGGTGCTCCCCGACCCGCCCGAAGATGAGCGCGACCCCGACGAGGCGCCGGCACCGACAACCGAGGCGTCGTGAAGGCGTCGGAGGTCTCGGCCGGCCAGACGGTCGTCCTCGACGGCGGCGACCGGATCGTCGTCGAACGGGTCATGCTCCCCGCCCGGGCCTACCACATGCCGTCCGGCTACCTCGCCGTCTGGCTGGTCCGCTCCGAAGGCGGGACGTTCACCTGGTACCAGCAGACCGACTACGACGCCGAGGTGGCGGTCGCATGACCTGGGGCGAGGCGCACGGGCCGCGGTGCACGTGCCCGCGCACGTCGATCGGGATCGCCCACCACGAGACATGCCCGCAGGTCACCCGGCCACGCCGCTACGACCTCGCGCCCGCCCATCCGGTGATCGTCGACGGCGAGACCGTCGCCTGGGCCATCAGCGCGCAGTGGGCGACCCAGCTCGCCGCCGCCGTGCTCGTCACGAGGATGCAGCGGCTGTGACGGCGGGCAGTCGGTGAGGGGCCTCACCCCGGCCGACACCCGCCGTCTCGACGACCTCTTCGCGCGTCACCGGGCCGGCGAACTGGAACACCGACCCGCTGCGCCTACCCTCGAGCCGCTGCCGGGCGACCGGTGCCACTGGTGCGGCCTCCCCGCCGTCCGCTGGATCGCCGGGACCTGCTCGAACACGACCTACCACAGCGACGGGACCTCCACCGTCGTCCTCTGGCACGTCGGTTGCCTCGGGCCACCATGACCGCCGGCTGACGGCGACCGCCCTCCCCGAACCCCACGGGACACGCCGACGAGGGACGAGGACCCGATCCTCCCGGCGGCCCGCCAACCCCGGGCGCGCACAGCGGCCCCACCGCCCTGAACCCCCGTCGCCGGGCCACACCGGCGCGGAGCCGGAAGACGGGCCCGCCCAGCACCACCGCCGCGCCACGGACGATACGGGGAGGGAGGGGAGGGGCCCAGAGGAACAGCGTTCACGCCACGCCCTTGACCTGCGCCGTCCGCGACCAGCCACATCATCGGTCTCGGCCTCCGGCCTCGCCTCATCCACCCCCCCGCCGCGGCGACCAGGCGAACGCCAGTGAGCAGCCGCCCCCGCCACCCGGCTCTCACGCGGTGCACTTCAACAGCCATCCATCACGAACCAACCGTCAACGGCGTAGAGCTCAGCAGCCAGAAGCGACCAGGACGCAGTCACTCTCCGCGGTCAGCGGGCACATGCCCGGGTCGCCCGCGGGCGCGCTCGGCCACCCGCGGGCCCGTGACCGTCCGTGCATGCTCGCCCACGCTCCGTCGATGGCGAGCGCCGGCTGGCGAGGTCGTCCAGGTCGTCTCTGATCGGGGCTGCGGGTTGGCCGCTGCCCGTGGTCGTCCGCATATGGGCTGGTCAGCGGGGATTGACATGGGCTCGGGGATGTGCGCATGCTGGTCGGGCCAACGGTGATCCGCTCCGGGGACGGAGCGTGACGGGAGGGGTGAGCATGGGCAAGTGCGCCGGGTGCGGGTGTCCGCTGGCGGCGGGTCATGACCACTGTTCGCTGCGGTGCGAGCGGGAGGCGCAGGCCGGTTCGGTGTGGGACGAGCTGGACGTGGTCGTGAAGGTCACGCTTTGGGGTCCGGCGCCGTGGGGCGGGAGCTTGACGACGACGCTGGTCGATCCGGCGGTCGACCGGGCGCTCGTAGATGGCTGGACGATCCGCCGGGTCTGGGGCGTGGCGTTCGGCGCCGACGGGCCGTTCGTGGCGTGGGACCAGGTGCCGGCGTGAGCACGTACATCGCCCCGAACGCGATGGCGGCGCAGCGGGGCTCGCGGGCGACCGCGGGTCACGCCAGCGTCGACGACCGCTGCGAGGCCTGCGGCGCCGACGTGTTCGCCTGCACGTGCGAGCCGGTCGAACCGGAGACGTTCACGGCCGACGACGTCCGCGCGGCGATCGCCGAGTCGGATCGGAAGCGGGCGCAGGCCATCTCGGCGCAACGGACGACCGCGGGTGCGCTCAAGGATGCGCTGGCGGAGGTCGCTCGCCTCAAGGGCGAGCTGGCGGCACGGCCGACGATCGTCGCCCAGGCGGCCCCGAGGGTCGGTGACCGTCCCGCCGGGCTCGTCGCGTACCTGGCCCGTCTCGTCGACCCTCCCCGCGTCGCGTACGCGCATGCCTTGGCCGACGAGCTCGACGGCCTGGGCGTCGTCCCCGCCGATGTCCTCGCCGCCGCTCAAGGCGCGGCGTGGTTCGCCGATGTCGACGGGAAGGTCCGCCGCCGGGCGCACGCCACGCGTTGACCGGTAGCGCACGCCTCACTGGCCGATGTCGGTGGGGGGTGCGGTGCGAGGTCCAGCGCACCAGGGAGGAGCCCGTGATGGCTCAGCAGATGCTCAGGCCGGCGAAGATCTTCGGCGGCGCGGTCGAGTGCGAGGTCGGTGTCAGGGCCGCGCATGCGCTCGCGGTCGAGGAGTGCTTCCGGGGTGATCTCGACGGGACGCGGATGATCGTCCGCGGGACGTTCGACGACGCGTGGCGCTGGGCGGGCGCCCGTCGGGACTTCACCTGGTTGACCGGCGTGTCGATGGCGCCGCTCCCGCCCCGCGAGGACCCTCGGCCGCTCCGCTGACCCTGCCCTGCGCCCGGCTCCCGGCCCGTCCGGGAGCGTGGGCGGAGCGCAGGTCCAGGCGACTCCAGAGAGGAACCCACGATGGGACAGAAGGTCATCACGAACCGTCGGCCCGGCACGTGTGAAGGCTGCGCGGAGCCGGTCGACGCCGGCGCCGGCATCGCGGTCGCGCCCACTACCGGGCGGGGTGCCTGGTCGGTCTGGCACCGCGGCTGCCGCGACCCGCGGTGGATCGGCAGTCCCGTGTCGGGCCGCTGGTCCGATGACCGGCCGCGGGTGACCGTGACCCGCTTCTCGTCCGGCGCCGAGGTCTACCGGAACGCCCGTGGCCGCTGCGAAGACGCGCCGTGCTGCGGGTGCTGCTCGTGACCCGCGTGCACGTCGACCAGGCCGGCCTGTTCGGCCAGTCGACCATCTTCGACGTCATCGACCCCGCCGGCTGCTCGGTCGACCAGCTGCGGGAGCCGGCACGCCGGTGGATCATCGTCCGCCGCGACAACTCGGCGCTCGCCTGGCAGATCACCAGCTCGCAGCGTCACGGCCGGTGGGTCGCCGCACCCGACACCCCCGCCTGGCGCAGCCGGATCGGGTGGGACACCGTCCCGCGGGCCCGCCCGACCGCGTGGGAGTCCCGCGACGCCGCAGACGCGTGTCTCGAGCGTTCGCGGGCGCACGGGGTCGTCGTCCCGGCCGACGCCGTCGGCGACTGGTCGGCCCTCCTCACCGTCTGACGTGTTGCCGCTCGCCCACCGCGCGCCAGTGTCGCCGCGGGGTGGACGGGCGGGAGCGCAGGTCCAGGCGCTCCGAAAGGAGACCCACCCATGTCCACCTTGCAGCACGCCTACCCGCCGATGGCCGAGCGGCTCGTCCCGCCGGTCGCCGAGGCCGTCACCCGAGCCGGCTGGCCGCTCGCCGGCTGGTCCCGCCAGGCGCACGGCCCCGACACCGTCGCCTACATCGCCGACGGCCCCGGCCCGGCCCTGCACCGGCCCATGGTGATCGTCACGACCGACCACGACCACGAGACCCTGATGATCGGCGCGTGGCAGCACGCCGACCGGGGCGGCGCCGCGGTCGAGACCCTCCGGTGGATCCCCGCGCACGCCGGTGGGACCGCGATCACCCTCGCCATGTACGTCGCCGAGGGCGCCCAGGCCGCCGCCGCGCACATGCGGGCCGTCCTCGCCGAGCGTTCCCGATGACCCTCCGAACCGTCACCATCGACCACGAACCGTGGACGGAACACCCGGCGCTCGTCTACTGCCGGACGTGTGACACGTGGACCCACCCGGCCGCCGAGGACATCCCCGAGGACGGGCTCGCGTCGGCCCGCTGCTGGACGTGCGGCGACGACTACCAGTGCGACACGTGCGGCGCGACGGTCCTGCTCGACACGGGTGGCCGACCCGAATGCGAGCACGATCCCGCCCATTGACCCGTTGACAACCCTGGTACGATCCATGGGTTCCCGGTCGGGCACACCTCGGGGGTGTGCCTGGCCGCCGGGAGCACATCGGCTCCACCTCAGGTCCAGGAGGATGGCACCATGACCGACACGATTCTCGCCGAGCGGCGGGCCGCGTGGCCGTTGCCCGACTCGCACCGCCGCTACTGGGTGGGCGACACCGACCGTCGCCGCATCGAAGTTCGCGCCCACGGCCAGCTCGTGCACCGCCAGGGCAACGAGCGGCCCTACTTCTCGCTCACCGGCGAGGTCGTCGCCTCACCCGGCACGTCCCGCGAGACGTGGCTCGGTGGCGGCGCGATAGGTGACACGGTGATCGTCAAGCAGCGGGCCGCGTGGGCGGTCGTCGAACGGGTCCACCTCGCCGACGACCACGGGTGGCCGATGCACGCCGTCGAGAACGCGCTCCACTGGGCCGGCCTGACCGGCCGCACCGAAGGCGGACGGGCCGCGGGGGCCTGCCACTGCTGCGGTCAGTACCGGCCCGCCGTCGAAGGCACCTGGACGGCGTGGGAGCCGTGGGAGGACGACGAGCACCACATCGACCGTCTCGCCCGGCACCTGCGTTGCACGCCCGAGCAGGCCGTCGAGATCCGCCGCTACGTGGCCGCCCCCGACGCCGGGTCGCCCCGCGAGGCGATGCGGTTCTGCATCCGCGACCTGGAGGCCGGTTGGCAGGCCGAGGCCGACGCCGCGCTCGCCTTCCTCCGCGAAGAGGCCTGAGCCATGCCCTACCCGAAGCCCGACCACCCCGGCTACTGCCCCGGGTCCGGCCGCCTCGTCGGCATCGACGTCCCGTACCCCGTCTGCCCGACCTGCGGCCGCCACATCACGGCGAACCACTGGACCGGGCGGCTGTTCGCCCACCTGCGCAACCTGCCCCGCGCCAGCGAGGCCGCCGAGTACGTCCGCTCCCGGGAGGCCTGAGCCATGCCGACCTTGCACCCCAGCCTCGCCGACGACGGCATGTCCGAGATCGAGGCGGCTGCCTACGCCCGCGGCTGGTCCGATGCGCTCGACGCCCGTGACCGCGAGGACGCCGGGCTCGACGGCGAAGAGCTGACCTGCGCGGGCTGCGGCGAATGGTTCGACACCGCCGAGCACGAGGACGGCGGCGACCACTGGGACGACGAGATGGCCGGGCCCATGTGCCCGGGCTGCGCGACCACCTGAAAGGAGGCACACAGGCGCTCCGTGGACAGGAGCCGCCGAAGCGGTGACCACCCGGGTCCTCCCGCCCGGGTGGCCGCCGAGGCGACCGGCAGCCGCTGGCCGTCTCGTCGACCACCCAAGGAGTGCACCATGCCCATCGACCCGTCCGTCCTGGACGAGCTCGACGCCGAGGCGTTGCGCCGCCACGAGGACTACCGCCACCTGCACCGGCTCCTCGACGAGTTCGAGGCCGCCGGCCAGCCGATCCCGCTCGACTCCATCGGCATCCAGGCCGGCTGGAGCCACACCGGGCCCCGTCAGGGCCGCCAGGGTCTGGCGACCGTGCTCCGCCTCGCCCGCCGGGCCGGCTTCCAGATCGTCAAGGACAGCCCCCGCGGCGACGCCCGCCACTACCACCTGCACATCCCTGGGCGGCCCACCTGGGACCACCTCGGGCAGGTCTACGCCGGCGCCGAGCTGACCTGCGACCGGGTCCAGGTCGGCACGAAGACCGTCGAGCGCGAGGAGATCATCCGCCCGGCCGAGACCCGCACCGTGACCGTCGAGGAACCCGTCTACGAGTGGCGGTGCGGGCCCGTCCTGTCCGACCGGATCGGCCCCGAGGTGTTCGACGACCGGCCCCGCGGCTCCGCCGACGACCCCGACCGGGACGACGACCGGTGACCCGCGACCTGTCCCGTGCCGACGTCTACGACCTGGCCCGCGTGGCCCGCAGCATCGAGCACGACGCCGACAGCCGCGCCCTCGCCGACGGCGCGGCTGACTACCTGGAGCGCCAGGAGGCCGAGGCCGTCGAGCAGATCGGGCCCGTCTCCGAGCGCATCGGCATCGGCGACATCGTCGCCCTCCGGGCCCGTGGCAGCCTGCGCGTCGGCCACGTCACCAAGCTCAACCGCACGCGGCTCGTCGTCGGCTACGCGCTCCAGTCGGGTGGCCGCCGCGAGTCCGTCGTGAACCGCAAGGAGCTGCTCGCCCACCAGGCCACCCCGGCCGAGGTCGAGCAGTGATCCGCCGGGCCGCGGCCGGGGCCCTCGTGGCCCTGGCCGCCCTCGGCACGACGGCCTGCGACATCCCGCCGGTGCTGCGCGACTGGGTGAACGCCGGCGCCGCCGAGCACGCCACCGAGCACGTCAACGCCGGCCACCCCGGCGAGCGCGTGCTCTGCTCGATCCCTGCGCAGGCGTGGGAGTTCACCGTCCCGGGCCGGCTCATCGCCGACCACGGCTGGCTGATCCCGTCGGACGCCGTCGTCGCCTTCGGCTGCCAGGGCGCCTACGCCCGGGCGATCGGCACGACGTGCGCGGCGACGGGCCTGGCCCCGCCCGCCGACGTCGCCTGCGTGGTGAACGCCGTCTGGTGGGGCCAGCTCGACGGCAACCCGTACGTCATCGACCCGCCCGGCACCCTCGGCGCGGCGCTTGCCGAGGACGACCCCGGCTGGGACTGCCACACGATGGGGAACCGGATCTGCGGCCCCGTGCATGGCTGACCCGCTGGCCGTCGCGATCGCCCTCCTCCGGCGCTACCAGGCGCTCGAGGAGGGCGCGCATTCGTTCGCCGAGTGGGAAGCCCTGGCCGCCGACGTCGACACGTTCCTCGCCGACCACCCCGAGGAGTGAACCATGCCTGCTCCCGCATCCGACCCCGCCGTGCTCTGCCGCGAGTGCGGCAAGCGGCTCCGCTTCACCGAGGGCGTCCGCTCCGGGCGGCGCCATGTCCGCAAGCACCAGCACGCCACGACCGGGCGGCCGTGCATCGGCCACCGGTTCTCCGACCACCAGCCCGCCCCGCTCCTGGAGCCACGATGACCGACCACCGTCCCGACTGGGACATGGCGCGCCTCGCGCCCCTGTCCCGCCGCACCGTCGAACGCCTCTGGGACCATCACGCCCATCAACGGCTCACCGGCCATCGGATGCAGGAGCTGCTCGCCGAGCTCGTGGACCTGCTGCACGACCCGTCGATGACCGACAGCGATCACCCGGCCGTCGCCGAGCGGTGCGTCACCGAGCACATCGAGGCGTACCGCGACGAGCCGTCGGTCGCCGAGCTGTCCCGCCAGTTCCGGGAGACGACCGGCCTGCCACCCCTGGCGCCCGCCGGGGCGCCGCTCGTCCCCGAGGGCTGCCCGGGGCTCGGCGTGGCCGACACGGCCCGCCTGGCCCGCCGTGACGTCGACTGGCGGACCGTCGACGAGGCCAAGGTCGCGCACCTGCGCGTCCACCACGACGAGCCCTGGTGATGTGGGCCATCAAGGACCTGGGCATCCTCGTCGCCATGGCGGTCGTCGCCATGGTCCTCGGCCTGATCGTCTGGTTCGGGATCCGCCCACCCGTCGACTACGAGCGGGACCGGCCGACGATCATCACGACCGAGACCGCGCCATGAACGCGCCGCACGAAGACCCCCGGTTCGCCGCCGCGATCGCCCTGATCGGCCGGACCGGCGCGAAGTCGACCCAGATCCGCTACAGCGACGACGAGCAGCCCGTCGTGTGGATGGCGGTCGCCGAGTACCCGCGGGGCCGATGGGACGCCGCCGCCGGCCGTGACCCGCTCACGGCCGTGCTGCGGCTCTGCGAGACCCTGATGGACGGCGGCACGTGCGCCCACTGCGGACGCCCGACCGGGTTCGACGCCGACGACCAGGACTTCGATCAACTCGGCACCGACGCCATCATCTGCTGGACGCAGTGGGACCCAGAACTCAAGACGTTCCGCCGCCACTGTAAGGGCTCGTGAGGGCCCGTAGATGCTCGACAAACCCCACGCATGTGAGTAGGTTGTCAACAGTGCCGACGGATCGGGAGAACCCATGGCGATAGCACAGGACAAGAGCGACTTGAAGCCCGGCAAGGCCCGGAAGGGGCTCGTCCCGCTCGTCCACGACGAGCTGCTCGACCACCTGATGGCCGGCCTCGACGGGGCGATGCGCGAGCACCGGGGCTACGGCGAGACCGACGTCCGGCCGGTGGCCGTCGAAGGCGCCGGGCACCGCCACTCCGACTCGGGGGGCTGCTCGCGCCGCACCTCGTACCTGCTGCGCGGCGTCGAACGCTCGAACCCGATGACGGTGATCGAGAAGTGGAACGCGTTCGTCGGGACCGTGCTGCACGAGTGGGTCGACGAAGGATTCCGCCGCACGCTGCCGCACGCCGAGTTCGAGGTCGTGACCAGCCTTCTCATCCCGATCACGGACCGTGACGGCGCCCCCGTCGTCGGCCTCGACGGCATCGAGGTCGCGCCGCTGCTCACCGCCGGCCACGCCGACCTGCGCGTCGACATGCCGACCGCGGACGGGCCGAAGCGGGTGGTGGGCGAGTACAAGACGCAGGGCGGGTTCCGGTTCAAGAAAAACGCCGGCTTCCAGGGCGAGGCCCAGGGGCCGCCGTACGGCGGGCTCGTCCAGGCCTGCATGAACGCCCGGGCGCTCGACGCCGACGAGGTCTGGATGCTCGACATCGCCAAGGAACTGGTCGCGAAGGCGTACGCCGAGGACTACGGCCTGGCCGCCGACGACCCGCACCGCGGGTTCTCGACCTGGGTCTTCGACCGCGACTACATCCGGCGGGTCTCCGACTTCGAGATCCGCCGGCTCGTGCGGATCGTCGAGCTGAACGCGACCGGCCAGAAGGTCCCGCGCTCGGTGATCGACAACGGGATCCCGAAGGGCGCCCGGATCGTCGACCCGGTGGATGGCCGTTGGCAGGTCGTCAACGAGGACGGGTCCGTCGCCGACACCGGCACGAGTTACCTCTGCATCTACTGCTCTCACCAGGACGTCTGCATCGCGGACGGCCCCTGATGAACGTGACGCGGCCCTGCGAGGACAGTCGGCGGCGCAACCCGCAAGGCATCCTCCCGCCGCGTCGCCCAGCCGGGCCGGTGAAGCCCTGACGCCCATCGGGTATCGCATGGGGGTAACGCCGGAGGGGCCTGACGGCCCGGCGCCTTCGTTGTCATCGACCCCAAGGAGGGGACCATGGGAGTGCGTGCTGACGGGAAGTTCGAGGCCGACCAGGCGTGGCCCGTCGAAGGACTCGACGTCGTGCCGAGGTTCCGGCCGGCGGACAACTACGGCGGCCAGGCGGTCACGTCGATGACGCTCCGCTTCGCCGGTGGCGTGACGGGGATCCTCGCCCCGATCGACTTCGACAGCCGCGTCTGCATCGTCGTCGACGGGATCATGGTCGCCCACTCGCACCGCCGGAAGCGGTCCGACAAGGCGACCGTGTTCGAGCTCACCCACACGATCCGGCCCGAGGGCGGCTACATCGTCGAGATGGACCGGGGCGGACTCGAGCTGATCAACGCCTGCCAGGGCGCGCACGCGAAGCAGTTCTCGTCGCACGGCGGCGAGCTCCAGGGGCTGGACATCTGATGGGCGACTCGCCGCTCGTCGAGGCCGCGCTGTGGGCGCTGCACCACTTCGCCCACCTCGACCAGGCCAACGCGCAGATCCACTGTTCGCCCGTCCGCTACAGCCCGATCACCTTCCGGCTCGCGGCGGCGCTCAACGAGCACATCCCTGTCGGCGACGACGAGGTGCTCGACGACGTCAACGACCACGCCGGCCGCTACCCCGAGGACCGGGGCCGCATCGAACTGGAGGCACCGACCACATGAAGGCTCAGCTCGAGGACTACACGGTCGTCTGGCCAACGCCGGGCGACCAGCGCGGCACGAAGCCGCACCTCGCGATCGACGTCAACGGGCGGCCGGTCCGCCAGTCGATGGGCTTCGAGCGCGACGACGAGGCCCGCGCCTTCCAGGAGGCCCTGGACGACGCCAAGGCCAGGCTCTCGGGCACCGGTAGGGCCAGCAGGCCCTCACCGCACGCCACGGACGGCTGACGCCCGAGGGGACCGCCCGGCCCACTGGACCGGGTGGGGCGGTCCCTCCGAGCGCCGGCCCCAAGACCAGCCGACCGCGACGCTGAGCGCGGCGGCCGCCGGCCGCGGTCGGCGCTCGGACGCACCGCCTACTCCCGCGAGAGAGGGTCTCGACATGCCTGCACCCCACCCCGTTCCACTTCGCTCCACCGGCCACCACCGCCCCTACGAGCAGGGCCGCATCAAGCTCGGGATGAAGGTCCCGTCGAAGTCCGGCAAGGGCGACGGGATGAAGCCCCAGGCGATCCCGTGGTTCCGCTTCTGCTCGAAGGACCGGGCCGCGCTCGTCCAGTTGTCGCGCTGCACGTGCGGCCACGCCCACGAGGAGCACCGTGCCGACCACCAGGCCAAGAAGCGCATGGAATGCACCGTCGACGGCTGCACATGCGTGCGCTCCGATGGCGGCCCGGTCAAGCCGTGGACGAACGGCGCCAACCGGGACGCCTGGCAGGTGACGACCCTCAAGACCCGGATCCGGGTCGTGCTCCCCGACGAGCCGTTCGGCGACGGGCCGTGGTACGAGGACTGGGACGGCGGGACGTGCAACCGCCGCTGCGACGGCGTCTGGTGCACGATCAGCGCCAACACATCGGCGGAGACGGCCGACAAGGTGCAGGTCCCGTGCTTCTGCACGGACCGGCTCACCTGCAAGCCGAAGGTCCGCCTGAACGTCGTGCTCCCCGACCTCGACCCGCTCGTCGGCTTCTGGCGGCTCGAGACGTCGTCGGATCACGCGCTGCGGGAGATGCCGGCCGCTGTCGACCTGATCCGTCAGGCGATGGGCGTGACGGGCCTGGCGTTCGGCTTCCTGGAGATCACCGAGCGGGAGCAGCGGCGGTGGGATGACCGCAACCAGCGCTGGCACATGGCGTACTTCACGGTGCCGGTCATCAGCCCGGCCGCGTCGTTCGACGCGATCCTCGCCGGCGCGGGGCGGGCCGCCGCCCTCGGACCTGCCGGCGCGCGCGCCGCGCTCGGCCCCGGCCCGGCCGTCAGCCCGTTCGACCCCGACGACGAAGACGAGGACGGCCTGGAGCCGTGGGACGACGACGCGGCGGGCGACGACCGCTACGACCGGGACGTCATCGAGGACGCCGAGATCGTCGAGCCCGACGAGATGGACGGCTTCGACGACATCCCCCGCCCACAGAAGCCGGCCGACGCCGCCGAGGAGAAGGCGCTCCGCGACCGGCTGATCAAGCGGATCCACGCGCGGGGCTCGCACTCGGACCGGGCCGTCTACGAGGCGATCATCGGCGACATCTCCGACGGTCGGGCCCGGTCGTCGAAGGACCTGACCCTCACCGAGCTGGAGCGCCTCGACGCGCGGACCGAGGCCTGGGCGAAGGGCGAGATCCGCTGCTGGCTCGACGAGGACGGCGAACTGCGCACGGAGGTGCCGGGATGACCGAGCACTCCCAGCACGAGCATCTCGACGTCGGCCACTGGCCGTGGCGACGCGTCGGCCGCTGCTGGTACTGCGGCTGCGGCTGGCGGATCGGTCAGCTCGACCCCGGGCCCCGCGACATGGGTCAGGCGCTCCAGCTGCTCCAGGCGTACGACGCCCTGACCGCGGCCGTGCACCGACGCATCGAGAACGAGGCCAGGTGAGCGCCCGCGTCTGGCTGACGACGCACGAGCCCTCGTGGCTGTGGGAGCGGGGCGTGCCCGACCTCATGCTCAGTCGGCGCCGGCTGGAGCGGGTCAAGCGGTGGCGGCCCGCCCTCGCCGACTGGGTGCTCGACTCGGGTGGCTTCACGGAGCTCTCGATGTTCGGCCGCTGGTCGATCAGCAGCGCGACCTACGTCGCCTTCGTACAACGTTGCGTCGACGAGATCGGCCGGCTCGTGTGGGCCGCTCCGATGGACTGGATGTGCGAGCCGTTCATGCTGGAGCGCACGGGCCAGACCGTCGTCGACCACCAGGGCTACACGCTCAACAACTACCTCGTCCTGCGGATGATGGCGCCCGACCTGCCGATCATCCCGGTGCTCCAGGGATGGCAGCCTGGCGACTACTTGCGCCACGCCGACGCGTACGAGGCCGCCGACGTCGACCTGGCCGCCCTCCCCGTGGTCGGCGTCGGGTCGGTGTGTCGTCGCCAGGCCACCGAGTCGATCGTCGACGTCGTCGGGCCCCTCCACGACCGCGGCTACCGCGTGCACCTGTTCGGCGCCAAGGCGTCGAGCGCTCACGTGGTCGCCGGTATCGCCGAGTCCACCGACTCCCTCGCCTGGTCATTCCGGGCCCGCCAGGGGCGGGTCCGCCTGCCCGGCTGCACGCACGCCACGTGCGCCAACTGCGTGCGGTGGGCGGAGGAGTGGCGGCGACGCCTCCAGCAGCGGATGGACGGCCCGTGGCAGCCGAGGCTGGCCTGATGCCGCGGCGGAGTGACGAGCGGGTCCTGAACGGCCGCCAGGTCGCCAAGCTCCTCGGCTTCCAGAAGGTCGCGACCGTCCGTGCCCTCGGCGAGGCCGGGAAGCTCGAGCGGCGCCGGACGAAGGGTGGCCACTGGCGCTACCCGGAGGCGTCGGTGCGGCGCTACATCGACGACGACCTGGCGCGCCTGCGCCACATCCAGGAGGGGGCCGATGGCTGAGCTGATCCTCGAGTTCGTGAACCCGGGCCGGGCGCCGTCGATCAACGAGCTGAACCGGATGCAGTGGCCGGCGCGTCGGCGTCTCCTCGCCGACTGGCGGGCCGCCGTCGTGACCGAGCTGCGCTACGCGGCGCTCCACCGACAGGCCGCGTGGGCCGCCGTCGCCGGCAAGGCGTGCACCGTCCAGCTCGACATCGGCGTCGCCCGCCTCGGGACGCAGCGAGACCCGCACAACTACGCGAGCGGCCTGGCCAAAGCCATCATCGACGAGCTGCGCCTCCAGCCCGCGTACGGCGGCTTCTCGCCCGGCAATCACGCCCGGCCCGCCCGCCTGCGGGACAAGGATGGCAAGCCGATGTTCGTCAACCGGGGGTGGGCGCTCTGGGTCGACGACACGGCCGCGTTCGTCGAGCTGATCGACGCCAAGTTCCACCGCGGGCCGACCACCCGCGTGATCATCACCACGAAGGAGTGCGATGGGCAGGTCCAGGAGTCAGACGATCCGGCGGGCGAACGCCGAGCAGCGGGCCCGGAACGCGCAGGCGGCGGCTGAACGCTCGCTGGCCACGGCCGACAAGGCCCGGGCCCTCGAGGAGGCGAATGCGGCGCGCGCGTTCCTCCTCCAGGAGAAGTTCCCGCGGCTGCGCGTCGCGTTCACGCCGCAGGACATGATCCGCGTCCTCGCCGACTACCTCGCCGAGGTCGTGCCCGGCCTCGACCGGGCCGCGTTCGAGCTGCGCTGGGAGCAGTTCGTGTCGGTCCGGCTGATGACCGCCGAGAACGAGGCCGACGTGTTCGTGGCCCGCCAGGAGCAGGCCGAGCGCGAGGCCGTGATCCTCGACGGCGTCCCGCTCGACGGCCCCCGGACGCCGGGTGGCCTGACGATCGTCGGAGGTGCGCCGTGATCGGCGGGTTCGACGAGCCGCGGCCCCTCCCCGACGACATCCCGCACCTCCGCGAGCTCGTCGACTGCCGCTGCTCCTTGAAGCTCGGCGCGCTGAACGGCCGGACCCGCGAGATCAACGACTGCATCGTGGCGCTCGTCAACGTCTCCCGCCGCCGCTGGGAGGGGATCCAGGTCGCGGTCATGCACTCGGGCGCGTCGGACCATGAGCGGGTCGACTTCACGGGCGGCTGGCCGAGCCACGTCCAGGCCGCCGTGCAGGCGATCGTCGCCGGTGGCCACACGCACACCGAGGTGATCCACCTCGGCGACATCACGAAGGTCTGGGTCGGCTGGCCGCGCAAGTCCGACGACGACCCATGGGAGCGGGTCGCCCTGCTCGAGTGCTCGGGCGTGCACCCCTACGCGCACATCCCGGGGATTCGCTGCTCGATCCACTTCCACGACGAGCCGGACCAGCCGTCGAGCGTCGACATGGACGCCGACGAGAGCATGGAGGCCGACGATGCCTGAGAAGCCGATCGAGCGGGTCCAGGTGGGCGACCGCATCCTCGTCGACGCCGGCACGCTCGCCGAGCGCGCGGTCACGGTCACGGCCAACAGCTACGGCATCGCGTGCGCCCGGGGCGGCAAGTCCTACCGGATGAACTTCGTCCACTGGGACGAGGACGGCGTGGACTGCTCGAAGATGGGCTACGCCGGGACGATGGTTCGCCTCGCCGAGGAAGCCGACGATGCGGGAGCGTGACCGCCCGGCTGACCCGTCCACCGATTTCCTCGGCGAGCGCGTGTGGAAGCAGATCGCGCGGCGGGAGGCGATCACGGTCCTCCAGTACCAGCTCGAGAAGGCGAAGCTCGTGAGCCCCGGCCACGAGGCTCGGGCCCGCGAGTGGGTCGACGCGATCCTCGGCACGATCGGCCCCGCCTACGAGGCAGCGACGCGCGACGCCGTGCTGCGCTACGTGTGGCTGCGCTGCGACCTGGAGGGCGAGCCCGTCAGCGACGCCATCCCCACGACAGGGTCGGCGCGGCTCGACGACATCATCCGCTTCGCTTGGCGGAAGATCCCGGCCGAGGAGATGGAACGTCTCCGCGCGAGGGCCGGCCAGTGAGCGGCGAGCGCTACCCCGTGGCCGAAGAGCTGATCGTTCTGCGCTGCGTGAAGTGCCACATCCAGTTCGGGATCCCCGTCGCCGCGTACCACGCACTCAAGCGGTCTAGCGATCGGTTCTGCTGCCCGTTCGAGCACGGCCAGTCGTTCGCGCCCGGCGAGACGGACGAGGAGAAGATCGCCCGACTGGAGAAGCGCATCGAGGACCGCGACGAGTCCATCGCCATGCTGCGGCGCCGCATCGCGGCCCGGGACGGGGTGATCACGAAGCTGCGGAAGCGGATCGGCGATGGCTGAGCCGCCGGCCAGCTACCGCCGCGGCACGTGCCGGTCGTGCGGCGCCATGATCCTGTGGGCCGAGATGGAGGCCAGCGGAAAGCACAACCCGCTCGACTACGTCCCCGACCCGGAGAAGGGGAACGTGATCCTCCTCGGCCACGGGATGGCGCGTGCCCTGTCGATGGCCGAGGCCGAACGGATCCGCCAGGGGCCGACGCTCATCGACCCCGGAGTCGAGCACCACGACTTGTTCCTGAGCCATTTCGCCGTATGCGAGCACCGAGACCAGCACCGGAGGAAACGCCGATGATCCACGCACGTCCCGACTACCAGGACCGTATCGTCGACCTGGCTGGCGAGATCCCCGACGACGAACCCGTTCTGCTCATCCGCGGCCAGGACGTCTGCGCGCTCGCCGCCATCAATGCCTGGATCGTCGAGGCGCGCCATCGCGGTGCGGCGCCGGACATCGTTGACGCCGTCATCGACCACCGCGACCGCGTCGCCGACTGGCAGGCGACGCGCGCCGTGAAGGTCCCGGATCTCCCCGAGGTGGGCCCGTGATCGGCGCGCTCGTGGCCCTCGCCCAGCTCGTGACGCCCGGGCCACAGGGTGGGCCCGCCTACCACGCGCTCCCACCCGCGCCGCCACCCGACGTCGTCGAGTTCGGCGGCGAGCTCGTCCCCTGGGCGCTCGACCTCTACGACTGGGGGAGGCTCGCCGACTGCGAGTCGGGAGGCGACTGGCACATCCAGGGCGCCTTCTCGGGCGGACTCCAGTTCCTCGACTCGACGTGGCGGGCGATGGGCGGTGTCGGGCGCGCGGGCGACGCGTCGGTGGCCGAGCAGCTCGAGCGGGCCCGGATGCTGCTCGACCGGTCGGGCCCCGGCCAGTGGCCCGCGTGCTCGCGCCGGATCGGCTGGCGGTGATGGTCGCCCGGACGCTCGTCGACGGTGAGGTGATCCGGGCCTTCGTGGGCCAGCGGTGCGTCGTGACGACGCCGTGGAATCCCGCCTTCCTCGCGGACTTCGATCAGTTCAAGCTCGACGAGCACGAACTCTTCGGCGCCGCGGCCTACGAGCTGCGGGCCGAGAACACGGGGCCGAAGCGCAGCCGGCGCGAGGCCATCGAGCTGCGGGCGCGAGCCGCCCGGGCGAGGGAGTGACCATGGATCTGACGAAGTGCCGGACCGTGCTCGAGATCGTCGACCAGGGCGAACTGCCCGAGCGGATCACGTTCGGCTCGCACGTCGAGGAGAGCCCGGACGACCAGGGCGACGTCTTCACGCTCGACCTGCCGGGTGGGCTCTGGGAGGACCTGGGGCGGCCCGAGCAGCTGAGCATCACGATCGAGGCGGGCGACCACCTGAGCCCCGAGTTCCCAGAGTTCGAGAGCCCGGTGCGCCAGGTCTGGAGCTACGTCCACGAGGCGTCCGGCACCGAGCCGGGCGAGGAGGAGGGAGTGCGATGAAGCGGATGGCGAAGCTGCTGCTGCCCCTGGTGGCCACCGTCGGGGTGCTGGCCGGCACCGTCGGGGTGGCCCACGCTGGGTCACGCCAGACCGGGCAGGCCTACACGAACGCCTGCTACATGGGCTACTCGTGGAACTCGACGACGGCCGGCTGGTGGACCGACCTGTTCTCCTGCTACTGGGACGGGTTCATCCTCTGCGGCGTCTACGGCGACCCGGGCACCTACAACTGGGCGACGACCGGCTGGATCAACGACCAGTCGGGACACGGCAACCACCTCACGAGCGGGACGCCGCTGCCGGTCCAGCTTTCGTGCGCCGGCGGGCAGACGATCCTCAACGTGGGGGTCAGCGTCTGGGCCGGCTACGGGTGGCGGTGCTTCTTTGAGAACACCGGGTTCTGGGTGACCAACCAGGGGTTCCCCTGCGGCTACTGAGGCCGGCCCTCCGGGGCCAGATCCATGCGGGCCCCCCGTTTCGACGGGGGGCCCGTCCGCGTCACGGGGTGACGGCGAACATGCCGACCTCGCGGCGCATGTCCTCCGTCCCGGCCTGAATGCGCAGCCACAGGTGGTAGAGCTTCGGCTTCGACGTGCCCACGGGCCCGGCAGGGTTGAGCGTGGCGCTCGGGCCCATGAGCACGGCCGCCCAGTACTGCGGCCCGGAAGCGTCGGTCTCCCACGTCTGGGCCACATAGTCGCCGACGAGGGGGACGTACTTCGTGCCGGCCTTCACCGCGTCGTCGTCGACGACGGCCGCGCTCACCGTGTTGGCTGTCGGGTTCTGGACGACGCCGTTGATCACCTCGGTGACGAGCGTGCGCAGCACCTCGGTGGACGTCGCCGACTTGGTGGGGATCACGGCCTGGGCCACGTCGTCACTCCCGTCTGATGCGGCCGAAGCTCCACCGCGGTGCGGTGAGCTCGAAGGTCCGCTGGGTCTTGAGGATGGCACCGTCGGGGAACTGCCAGCGGGATGCGTCGAGCTCGCCGTGCCAGCGGAAGCCGACCATGTGGAAGTGCCAGTCGGCGTCGGCGATGTTCGGGAACTGCGGCGACGTCAGCGTCCCGGTCGGGCTGATGACGCCGCCGAGGATCTTCGCGACGAGCTTGCGGAGCGCGCCGGCCGGCGAGATGGATCCGACGAGGTTCTTGGCCACCGCCTTGGCGACGACGCCCGTCGGGCTGACGGCACCCGTGTACTTGCGGGCGACCGCCTTCTGGAGCGCACCGCTCGGGCTGATCGAGCCGGTCGTGACCTTCGAGGCGGCCTTCACGAGCGCACCCGTCGGGCTGATCGAGCCCGACATCGACAGCAGCTTCGTGCGGATGCTCGTCAGCGCACCCGTCGGGCTGATCGAGCCCGCGAGGTTCTTGGAGACCGCCTTCACGAGCGCACCCGTCGGCGAGATCGACCCGGCCAGGTTCTTGGCCACGGCCTTCACGAGCGTGCCGCTCGGCGAGATCGACCCGGTGTTGGTCTGCGTGAACGTCGTGCCGCTCGTGGCCGTGCGCCGGCGCAGCAGCGCCAGCTGCCGGCGCAGCCGGATGGCGGGGTCCTCGAACATCCCGTAGACGAGGACGCCCCAGCGGTTGCGGTAGGGGATGTCGGTGCCCGTCTCCCAGGCGGTGTCGTTGGCGTTCGAGGTGACGAGGCTGTTCGCCGGCGCCGAGACGTCGTCGTCCCACCACCACGTCCAGGCGTAGGTGCCGACGCAGTGCCCCCAGCGCACCGCCTGCTCGATGGCGCCCGCCATCGCCCGGGCCCAGGTGTTCACGCTCCCGTCGAACGTGGCGCCCCCGGTCCCGTAGCCGCCGTTGAAGACGCCCCACTCGCCGACGACCATGGCGTGGCCGTTGGCGGCCGTCGTGTCGGGCCAGTCGCCCTTCCACGTCACCGTGGCGTCAGGCCCGTCAGAGGCCGGCTGGGAGCTCCCGTCTGGCGTGGCGTAGCGGTGGGACTCGAAGATGACCTGCGGGTCGTAGGAGACGACGCTGGCGGCGTTGGTGGGGTACGACCACGACCAGCCCGTGCCCTCGACATAGACGGGCCCGGAGTAGCCGGTCGAGCGGCATGTGTGGATCGAGGCCTTCATGCCGGCCAGCCAGTCGGCCTCCGACAACGAGCCGCCCTGGTTCGGCTCGTTGTAGGTGTCCATCAGGAACCAGTCGGGCTTGCCCATGTACTCGAAGGCGTAGGCCAGCCAGCTCCCGCACGTCTTCGCGGCGTTGAGGCTCCCCGCGCTGGCGCCGGCGTCCTCGGGCCAGTTGTCGCCGAAGCCGCCGACCGACTGGGCCTGGCCGTCGAAGGGGCAGACGAGCGTCGAGATCCCCTCGAGCCAGAGCGCGTCGCCGAGGCCCTTGATGTCGTTGAGGTACGTCGTGCCGCGGTCGTTGGTGACCGGGAGACGGATCGAGTTGAAGCCGTACTTGCTCAGGTGGCGGGCGAAGTTGACCCGGTTCTTGGCGTCGGCAAACCACGTATACATGGCCGTCTCGCTGCCGCCGGTGGCCCCCACGTACGGGAGCACGGCGTACACGTTCATGCCCTTGGTGACCTCGCGGACGCCGTTCCTGGTGAGGTTCGTGCCGGCCACCGCGAAGCGCGACGGCACCGCGTTGGCGCGCCGGCGGTGGTACATCGAGATCCGCTTCGCCGTGGTCGTCGGCGGCCGCCGCGGCCCGGCTCCCATCGACGTGGCCGTCCAGGTCAGCCCGGCACCGACGTCGACGGGCGCCTGCGTCGCGCTGTTGCACGCCTCGATGAGCGGCAGCCAGAAGCTCAGCCCCGAGTAGTTCCGGTCGGGCCGCCAGCCTTCCCAGAAGGCATGGATCTGCTCGGCGCTCCACAGCGTCGGGTCGCAGATGGCGTCCTCGATGTAGCCGTCCCAGGTGTTCGCCTGACTACTGCGGTTGCCGACGTTGGCCGCCGTGCCGCCTGTGTTGCGGGTCCCCGACCCGGTGACCGTCGCCTCGGGCTTGCTGGGTGGCTGCTCGAGGGTGGCCTGCCACAACGACACGCCCGTGTTGTTGCTGATGGAGCCGTCCATCTGGCCGACGACCATGAACCAACCGCCGGCCGCCACACGCTGACGCGTCGTCGGTGCCGTGTACTTCCACGCGGAGGTGGCGCTCTGGGTGGTTTCGAGCTCGAAGTTCGCCGAGTTGACCGAGCAGCGCTGACGGACCACACCGCCCGACTCCGTCTGGAGCAGGAGCCCGTTGCTCCCTTCGCCGGCCGTGCGCGCGTACGCCCAGCAGGCGAAGGTCCAACTCGAGTCGAGTGCGGCGCCGATCGTCGCGTTGAGCTTCGAGTTGGCCCCGTCGAACGCCCAGCTCACGGGCGTCAGCTCGTCTGGGTGACCAGGAACCGCAGGTGCAGGTCGTCGGTCGCCGCGAACACGGCGTTGGCGGTGCGGGTCACCGCGATGAAGAACAGCGACGTCGACGACCCGGTGCACTTGAACGGCACCCAGCACGGGGTCCAGGCGGCGCGGTTCGCGCCGAGGTCGTCGGGCGGCGGGATGTCGATGCGGCCCACGTAGTTGTCAGCGTCCGCGTCGGAGGGGGCGAAGGCCGAGTTGTCGGTCACCGAGATCGTCGTGTCGTACACGTAGATCGTGATCGCGCCGAGGACGTCGCCGTCGTCGACCATCGCGTGGGCGGTGATCACGCCGGTGCCGCCGTTGGCCGACGCGAAGCCCGACGCGGTGTGGACGTTGTCGAGGCAGTCGCCCGAGGCGTAGGTGGTCGTGGCCGTGGTCAGGCCGTCGCTGACGATGTCCTTCTGGATGTCGGTGACGGCCACGGGTCAGCCCCCGATCGGGTCGGGGTGCTCGACCCGTCCGCCCGCCTCGAGGCGCTCAAGGCGGGCTTCCAGCTGGGCGAGCTTGTCGGGCTTCGGCGTGCCCGTCAGCTTGTGCGAGATCAGGTCGGGGTGGTCCTCGACCCAGAGCTCGGCGACGGCATCCTCGCCGTCAGGACCACCGTCGACGACGAACCGCACGACGTCCGCCCGGTCGAGGCCGGGCTCGCGGCCCTCGGGGACGACGACGACCCGGAGGTCGGGATCGACCCGGTAGCGGAGCGTGAGGCGTTCCTGCGGGTCTTGCTTGTCGCGCTCGACGACGACGAGAGCGTCGATCAGCTCGCGGACGGTCATGGCCATCGGTCAGCCTCCGGCGTTCACGGTGCAGTCGTAGGTCGTCTGGAGCGAGTCGCCGGCCGCGGCGTCGATGTTGACGACGGAGAAGAGTGTCCGGTCCCACAGCGTGCCGCCACCGGTGGCCGCCTGGGAGAAGATCCCGTGCTCGGTGAGCGCCCGGGTGCCGCCCGAGTCGGGCGTGTAGGTGGCGACGGTGCGGAAGATGTTCGCCGCCGCGCCTTCGGTCGTCGTCCCGGTCGGGCGGGTGTTGTCGGGGCTGTACTGCGTGGTCTCCTCGGTGGTGAGCGCCGTGTTGCCGGTGCCCTCCGCTGCGCCCCCCGTCCCGTAGCCGTGGAACTTGAGGTTCTCCATCTCCGTCGAGTTCTGCCAGGCGTCGACGAGGAAGTTCACCCCGGTGGTCGTCACCTGCTTGAGGCCGAGCAGGCCGAGCTCCTCGATGCGGCCGTCGCCTCGGATCACCCGGCCGTAGAGCGCTCCGGTGACCGTGACGATCCCGAAGCGCTTCGAGAGCGCACGGGCCGCCAGGAGCCCCGGGACGCCCCGCAGGACGTAGCGGAGGTTCCGCTCCCGGTAGGCGTTCACCTCGGGCGCCAGCGCCTTGTCGGGCACTGCGTGGCGCAGGAGCTCGCGCACCGGCGCGCCCGAGTTCCAGTGGGTGTCGTGGTTGGCGGGCATCCGCCGGCCCCCGCGGATCACCGCGAGCCCCAGATCCCCCGAGAAGCCGACCCCTCCCTCGAACGTCACAGCTCCCCCTGCACCTCGTTGATCGCCTGGCACGACGGCACCGGGCACTTCCAGGACTGGTGCTTGGCGACGGCGACCAGCACGAGCTCGCCGTCGGCGTTGAGGCTCGACTCCCGGTCGACCTGCCAGCCGGGCGCGTCGGGCTCGAAGTCGGCGTCGTTCAGCTCCGCCTCGGCGTGGCAGGCGCCGCAGAGCGCCTTCACGGCCGCGACCGCCAGCCGCGCAGCAGCTCGAGGCCGACGATGGCGGTGGCCGCCCCGAGGAGCGCTTCCAGGTAGCCGCCGAGGGTCAGGTGCACTGCGAGCATCAGGACCTCCGCATCAGGTTGCCGATGTTGCTGGCCGCGGCGCCGCCGATCGTTCCGAGCGTGGTGAGCACGGCCGGTTCGGGGTTGCGTCGGACGGCCATCGAGGCGATGAGCCCGCCGATGCACGCCAGGGTGACGGCGCCCGAGACGACCTGGCCGACCATCACCTCCTGGCGGGACGGCGACGGCGGGGTGGGCGGCGGGCCCGGGTCGAGCGTCACTCGGGCGTCACCTCCACGCCGGCCTCGTGGAGGCGCTCGAACAGTTCGGCCTTCGTGCCCGAGCGGGGCAGCTCGTGCTCGTCAGCGAGCTCCTGGAGGCGGGCCTTGGTGACCTCGCCCGGGTCGTCGACGTCGTCCAGGTTGTCCGAGGGGACGTCCCGGGCTTCGGATGTGGATGCCGCCGCAGGCGACGCCGCGGCCGCCCCCTCGGTCTCGCTGGCCGCCCCCTCCGGCGGAGCTGGAGCGTCGCCGTGCTCCTCCGCCGGAGGGGCCGGGGCCTCGGTGAGCGACGCCTCGGCGCCCGGAGGCGGCTGCGCGAGCAGCTCCTCACCGGTGATCCGCTGCGGCTCACCGTCGGCGCCGGGCACGAGCTCGCCGGTCGCGTCGGGGTTCGCCGAGTCGAGGTGCTCGAGGAACGCTGCGTTCGGGTTGTGGCCGTGGTCGTCGGCCGGCGCGGCGAGCGCACGGTCGCGCTCCTCCTGCGCCTGGGTGACCGCGTCGTTCGGCCGCCGCTCGGGGCCGATCACGACGTCGGCGCCAGGGATCGTGCCCTTCGTGGCGGCCTCGCGCTGGAGCTTGAGCGCTTCCTCGCGGCGGGCCCGCTGCTGCTCGTCGTCGGCCCGGTCGCGTTCGATGGCTGCGCGCTCGCCCTGGAGCGCGAGGGCGGCGTCGGTGTCGGTCTGGCCGACCGGCTCGGTGGTGACCTCGCCGGGGCCGAAGGGGTTCGTCGTGGACACGGTGTCCTCCAGGTCGTGGCGGAGACGGGCGTCGGGCCGGCCCTCGACCGGTCCGACGGCGGGCGGCTCCAGCTCGTAGCTCGAGACGGCGATGCTCACGGTGCCGGTGCGGCCCTGCTCGTCGGTGTGCCCGGAGAGGACGACGCCGACACCCTGGGTGCCGACGGCGCCGGACGTGGCGATCTGGTTGGCCGAGGCGATCGCGGCGTTGATCGCCGTGGTCTCGGCCTCGCCGATCGGGGTGCCGCGCTGGTGGACGAGGTGGTCGATCTCGGCGCGCAGCGCGCCGCCGATCTCGGAGACGTGCGCACGGGCGGACAGGGACCAGCTCATCGGTCGCTCCTCACGCGGGGGTCGGGAAGGTGTAGCGCTCGCCGCTCGTAGCGACGACCGTCCAGCGGCCCTCGTCGTCGCACTCGATCTGCGCCGGCGTACGGCCGTCGAAGAACGACTGGCCGACCGGGGAGACGAGCTCGCCCGGCCCGGCTGGGCGGACGGGGGCGTCGGGGGAGATGAACACGCCGCCGTCGTGGCCGAGGGCGAGGGCGCCCTGGCCGTGCGGGCCGGCGCAAAGGGCGACGAGCTTGATGTCGAGCGGCGGGGAGAACATCGGCGGGACCTCCGGGGGCTGATCGGCCTTCGGCTGGCCGTCGTCGTCGAGCGGGATGTGGGCGCCGGTCGTCCACCACTCGTAGAGCGGGTCGCCGGGGCAGGCGGTCCCGACGATGTCGCGGTGGCCGATGTTGCGGCCGTCCTGGTAGATCCACACGTGGACCGCGGCGAGCCAGGCGTACGCGAGGCGGGCTTCGAGGGTGAAACACCGCGGATCGCCGCCGTGGCCGAGGAGGCAGAAGCTGCGGCTGTTCACGTTGGTGACGAAGCCGAACGGCTTGTCGTCGGAGTGCGTGCCGTTGGCGGCGTGCTGGCGCCAGCCGCGGCCCTCGTAGATCCGGCCGGACGGGCCGACGAGCCAGTTGTACTCGATGTCGCGGGAGTCGGGGTGCGCCTGGTGCTGGCGCTGGATGGCCTGCACTGTGGCCGCCTCGTCGGCGAGGACCCGCTCGATCGCGTCGTCGTAGCCGGGCTTCGTCGGGTCGAGGCCCTGGTGGTGGGCGACCATGTAGGAGCTGTGTGGGCCCGGGGTCGGCCCGAGGTCCGACTTCGGCGGGAGCGCGCCCCAGTCGGCCCTGCTCACGATCGTCGGCTGGTAGGTCATCGCGGGCCTCCTGGTCGGCCGGATCGTAGCTGCGCTCAGACAGGGGTCATGGTGACCGACAGGATCCCGTCGGCCGCCGTGCTCGTCGTCAGGTTGCTCTGCGCCTGGGCCTTCGCGAGCACGTTGCCGGTCGGGGTGACGCCCGTGCGGAAGTGGGTGCGGGCGATCGTCGCCGAGTTGTAGTGCGCGCCACCCTGACCGGCGACGTCGCGGCTCACCGAGCAGAAGGTGTACGAGGACCCGCCGTCGATCGAGATGCCGACGCGGGCGTTGAGGATGGCGATGGCCGTGAAGTCGGCGAGGTACCCGTCGAGGTGGGCGACGATGTCGACGGGCACGCCGGGGTTCGTGATCGTGACGGCCGAGCCCCAGTCGAGCATCGTGCCCGACGAGGTGATGTTGATGTCGCTGATGGCGGCGGCGGTGTTCGCCATGCCGGCCGAGCGGACACCCCGCCACGACCCGCCGGCGTCGGCGTCCCACTGGTAGAGCAGCTCGACGTCGAGCTGGAAGACGAGCTGTCCGTCGGTCAGGCCGGTGAGCGCGCCGCGCGCCGTCGCGTCGGCCGCGGTGAGCGGGACATTCGGGACGTCGGTCGACACGAGCGCCCGTGGGGTCCACAGCCCGCGGCTGCCCGTGGCCGTCCACACGGCGATCTGGCCGTTGGTTGGAGCGACCTTGGCGTAGTCGTCGAGCTCGAGCGTGCGGCGGCGGATGTCGCCCCGGAAGCTGCCGTGGGGGTTCAGGCCCCGGACCTCAGACGGCACCGAGGCACCGCACGAAGTAGGTCCCCTGGTAGAAGCGGGCGTCGTGGTTCTGGCCGGAGAGGCCCTTCACGTCGGAGTCGAGGCCGTCGAGGCGGACGTCGTCGACGATGACCGTCGAGTGCAGGCCGCCGCCGGGGACGCCGAGCTCGCCACCCGCGGCCGCGCCGCCCTCCTTGAGTGTCACCGGGGTACCGCTCACGACGAGGGCCTGGAGGTACGCGTAGTCCTCCATCGGGTTCTGCTCGAGCTTGCGGCCCCGCTCGTCGACGACGCTGTCGTAGAGCATCACAGGCAGCCAGACTTCGACCTGGCGGGTGGGGATGATGTAGGCCCGAGCCGACCAGTGCCGCATGACCGGCGTCGACGTGTTCGTGGTGGCCCGGTTCAGCGTGAAGCGCAGCGCGAACTCGCGGGCCGGATCGAACGTCGCCGGGTTGAGCGTGAAGTCGAAGGCGCTCGGCGAGCCCGTCGAGTCGCACGTCCCGATCGTCACCGCGCCGCCCGACGAGAGGATCATCTCGACGAGGATCGACGCGCCCGACGGCATCGGGTCGGTGATGACCCGCACGGTCAGCGGCTGCTTCGGCTCGGTGAGGCCCCAGGTGAGCCACCCGGTCTCCCACGTCCCGCTGCTGGCCTTCTCCCGGGCGGTCGGCAGCGTGTTCGGCGCCTGGTTGATCGTGGTCGCCCAGATGCGGCGCACCGATCCGGTGTTCGTCCCGCCGAGGACCCACAGGTCGTTCGACGCGCCGACGGTGTCGGTGCGGTTGGCGACCTTGATGGCGCTCACGCAGTTGTTGGCAGCGGTGCCGTCGGGCGGGGTGTACTCGGCGAGGTGGTGGGCCGGCACCTCGCCGGCGAAGGCCGAGAGGTCGAGCCGGGAGATGAAGTCGGGGTTGGTGGTGCTGTTGCGCCAGCCGATGAACACGGCGTCGGTCGTGGCGCTCACGCACACTGGCGTGTTCGGGATGTCGGTCTGGCGCTCGCGGTGCACGATGAGCCGACCGGCGTTGAGGATGTCGCCGTCGGGCTCGACGACCCGCAGGCCGAGGTTCGTGCGCACGAGGAACGCGCCGCCGATCGGCTCCATGTGGGTGACGACCTCGCCGGGCGGCATCGGCAGTGCGATGCGCGGCGGAGCGAGCGTCCCGCCCTGGAGGATGTCGGAGAGCACGTAGACCGCCGAGTCGTTCCCGGCGTTGCCCCACAGGTAGATGAGCCCGGCGCCGGCGACGCCGCCCTGCCAGATCCACGAGACGTTCGGGTGCGAGAAGATGTCGGCCCCGCCGAGCTTGGCGCCGGCGCTGTCGAACTCCCACACCCCGCCGCCGGCGATGCCGAGCAGGTGGCCGTTGGCGTACACGAGGTTGTTCGTCGCCAGCGACGACCAGGCGGCCGTGAAGGAGCCGGCCTCGGTCGTCGCCCTCGAGACGCCCGACCCGCCGCGGGCCACCCACGTGTAGTTGGTGCCGTCGGTGGCGAGGCAGGTCATCGCGGTCGTGGTCGAGCCGATCGCTGCGGTCGGGGTGACCGCCCCGCCGTAGGGCCCGCTGGTGATGCTCTGGCGGTACAGCGTGTAGTTCGGCGACGAGAACTCGATCCAGAAGAGGCTGTTGCCCGTCTGCACGAACTGCCGCTCGGTCCACAGCCCGTAGTAGAAGAACAGGCCCCGCGTCGTCGAGAGCTGCTGGAGCTTGTTCGACAGCTGGATCCGGCCCCGGCGCACGACCTGGACGTTGCGGCCGGTGTGGTAGCGGCGCGGGTCGGCCGGTTCGTCGTCGAAGACCTCCTGGGCGCCGCCGAGCGACCAGTCGGTCTGCGACCGCGGCACCGAGCCCTCGGGGTTGAGCGAGCCTTCGCCCGGGGTCGGCGACGAGTCGACCGACGGCCGCTGACGGTGGAGGTAGCCGTGGCGGAGCTTCGTGTAGTCGACGATGAACTGCCGGTCGCCGAGCTGCACCGGTGCGACGACCGGCACCTTGACGTCGGTCGGCATCAGGACCAGCCGGTGGGCGGGTACAGCTGGCGGAACATGTCGGCGGCCTCGCGCAGGCGGGCGTCGCGGCGGCGGGTGAAGTACTGGCCGGCCTGGAGCGTCTCGCCGTTCTGCACCTCGGTGGCCCGGCGCGGCTGCGGCTGCGACGTCATGTCGACCCGCAGTGACTCGTCCTCGGAGAGGAGCCGGCCCATGGCGCCCCACTTCGGGATGTCGAACATCCACTGGGGCAGGCCGACGAAGTCCTCCAGGTCGATCGAGTTGGCCCACACCGATGTGTCGAACGGGACGGCGGCCAGCACGTAGAGGCTCCCGGCCGGGACGTTGCTGGTGAGCTCCAGGCCCCATCCGGCGAACTGCGCCGGGCCCGTCCGCATCAGGGTCCCGTCGACGCGGGGGTAGGTGTCGCGGCTCGTCGTGGTGGCCACCGCGTAGCTCGAGGAGCCGAGCGACGTCGCCGGGTCGCGGCGGCACTCGAGGACCCGCAGGATGTCGGAGCGTGAGAGCGCGACGACCCGCTGCGTCGCGGCGATCGGGACGGTCAGCTGCTCGGCCCGGAACACGGACGCCGGCCACGAGCGGATCTCGTCGCGCAGCGCGGCGCTGATCCGCGACGGCGGGTAGCGCGGGTCGACCTCGATGAGCGCGCCAGCGGCCCACGCGGCCGGCGTCGTCCCGCCGAAGCCGCGGACGACCTCGCACACGTTGCCGACCGTTAGGACGACGTACAGGAGCTCGGAGCCGATCGACAGCACGGTGCCGGCGTCGGCGCCCGGGTGGTCGAGCGTGAGCGTCACCGACGTCGTGCCCGTCGTGCCGAGGTTCACGCTCTGGTTGTAGGCGGCCCGGTAGGTGCCCTGGAGCGCCTGGCGCGTTTCCTCGACGAGCTGCGAGACGAGATAGCTCACGGCCCTCTCAGCTCACGTGCGCGGCGGACTCGGTGCAAGTTCCGGTGATCGTGAAGTGCAGCCCCGTCTGGCAGAGCACGCCCCTCGGGAGCGGGAGGACGGCGCTGCCAGCGCCGGCGACCGAGAGGTAGCCGATCAGGGCGCCCGAGCCCGAGCCGACGCGCGCGGTGAGCGTGCCGGCGCCCGACCAGGTCGCCGCGATCAGGTGCACCGTCATCGGCGAGCTGCCCTGGACGAGGGCGGTCGTGGTCGGCCCGACGACCGGGGTGGCGATTCGCTCGCCGCGCATGGGTCTCCTCCCTCCGGAGCGCGGGCCCGGCCCCCGAAGGGACCGGGCCCCAGCCCACGACTAGACGAGCGCCGAGAAGCGGCCGAGGTGCTTGTTGCCCTTGATCTTCACGGACTTCTCCATGACCAGGATCCCCTTCTCGGAGTCCCCGGTGGAGCCGAGCCGCTTGAAGAAGAGGGGCCGCAGGACCTTGACCGTGACGTTCTCCGGCGAGATCAGGAACGCGTCCTGGGTCCGGCACCAGCGGTTGATCACCTTCGTGACCCGGCCGAAGTCGGTGTCGATGAACTGCACGACGGTGCCGCGGCCCGAGTCGCCCTGCTGGATGAAGATGGTGCCGCCCGAGAAGCTGGACACGTCGACCGCGGGCTTCGAGCCGAGCACGAGCCGCATGCGCGACAGGCCCGCTCCGTTGTCGAAGAGGGTCTGCATCATCGTGTTCACCCGGGTGAGGGTGATCGCCGAGGCCGTCGAGTCGACCACCGAGGTGATGAACTCGATGAAGCCGCCCATGGTGCGGATCTTGTTGGTCGTGTCGTTCGACGACAGGCCGTAGAGGAGCGACTGCTCGAAGAGGATCGCCAGCTCCCGGACCCGCATCGCGACCTGGTGGTCCCACTCGGTCGTGGTCAGGCCGTACTTGCGGACGATCATCTCGGTGCCGGACATCTGCACCGTGACCGGGCCGTAGATCTGCTGGTAGTTCGAGCGCTCCACCCGGTCGACGGCCCGGGCCACGCCGGCGTCGGAGCCCTCGGGCAGGGCCGTGCCGACACCGATCGCCGTGAACGGCTGCGTGTGGCCGACGTCGGACGTCGACGCGAAACCGCGGGTGATCGTGAACGTGGTCGTCGACGGCGTCGCCGTGATCCGAACGAGCTCGGCCTCGAGGCGCAGGACGTCGCCGATCTGGAAGCGCAGCGCCTCACCAGCCGACGACGCGGTGAGCGTCGTGCCGCCCATGGCCAGCGTCGTGGTGATCGTCGTGCGGGGGGCGAGGATCGTCTCGTCCATCCACTTGAACTGGGTCTCGAAGCCCTGCTCGGTGCTGACGATCGGGCCGCCGTCGGCACCCGTCCCGCCCGTGACGGGAACATCCGAGGGGTCGAGGAGGTAGATGCTCGGGTCGTAGTCGAGCATCTGCCCCGTGGGCATGTCGAACGTGGTCAGCGTGCCAGTGGGCATGGGTCACCTCTCTCCTGTGGCCGGCCCTACGCGGGCACGCCCTGAGCCGCCGGATCCTTCGTCCGGCGGAGACGATCCTCGACGTACCGACTTCCGCCGAGGTGCTGCACCTCGCCGACTCGCATCGGGAGGCAGTCCTTGTCGATGAGCGGCATGAACGAGCCGTCGCGCCGGTGCTCGCCGACGAGGCCCTTCTCCCAGCTGTTGCCGGGCGTGCGGGGCGCGTGGCGCTTGTCGCGCTCGCGGACGTGGGGGAGCGCGTCGGAGCTGACCCGCAGGCTGCCGCCGGTCTGCCAGTAGGCGACCTTGCAGCACCAGTGCCCACACACGTCAGGGTCGTCGAAGCACGGCCCGTCGTGGTAGCCGGCCTGCTTGTCGCAGCGCTGCCCGGTGCTCATGCGGGGACCGGGACCCCGGCGATCGGCATGGTCGGGACGATGCGGGGCGAGAGGGCCGGGATCTCGCGGGGGTGCACGAACCCGCGGCGGTCCTGGATCGACGGGACGTTCTCCGACCCGGGGCCGACGTCGCCGTTGAGCAGGACGCGCGAGTCGCCGCGCTGGGCGCCTTCACGGAAGCGAGCGACGCTGGCGGTCACGGCCTCCTCGTGGGACCCGCCCGCGGCGAGGACCCGCCAGCCATCGCGGATCCCCTGCATGTACGGGTTCACGTCCGGCTCGGTGCCGGTGGGGACGGTCGCCTCGTGCTGGAGCTGGGAGCGCACGGCCGTCTGGGCGACCTCGGCGGGCGTCACCGGCGACCCGGTGGCCGGCGCCAGGCCGAGCGGGGTGGCCGCCTCGAGGATCGCCTCCTTGGTGAGCTCGCCCGAGTAGCCGTCCATCAGCAGCTTCGCGACGGGGCTGGCGGCCGGGTCGAGGCCGGCACGGAGGAACGCCAGCTCCTTGGCCTCGGCGGTCGGGCCAGCCGGCGCGGCGGGCGGAGGCGGCGCGGCGGGCGGAGGCGTGGCCTGGCCGACGGCAGCGGCGAGGACCTCGCTGTCGATCTCGATGACCTCACCGGTCGACGTCTGGATCTGGACGAGCGGCACGAGCACCTCCAGGTGCGTGGGATCGCGGCACGGCGCGCGAGAGGAGAAGCGTCTGCGCTGGCGGCCTGAGGCTCACGCCGGCGGTCCTGCGCGGCCAGGGCCCGAGGGGCTCACCCGACCGATGGGCGCGCACAGTAGCGGACGCGGAGCGGCGGCCGGTGCACCCGTCCCAGGGCACCGGCCGCCGCCGTCGACGTCGGGGAGTGCGCCGCCGTCGAGCTACATGCCGCCGCCCTTCCCCTCGCCCGTCTCGGTGTGGGGCTTCGGCGGGGCCTGCATCGAACTGGTCTGCTCGGACTTCACGTGGTGGATCGCGTCGCTCGACTGCGGCGCGCCGAGGTTGTGCCCATCCCGGTGGTTCTCACCGGTCGTCGAGTGCCGGCTGCCCGGCGCCTGTCCCGCCATCGTCGTCCTCCTGTTCGCCTTGCACGGCCACGGGGGTGATCGTCGCCAGGATGGCAGGCATGTCGGCCTTGCGCAGACCACCGAGGTTCTGGAGCACATCGAGGAGGCGCGCCTGGAAGCTGGCCTGGCCGTCGAGATGGCGGGCCAGCACGGAGAAGCCGCTGTTCTGGAGCTCGCTCACGGCGCTGCGCAGATCCTCGAGGCGCGCGGCGAGGACATGGCCGGATTCGACGTCCTCGTTGAGGAGGCCGCTGATGTGCTGGAGTTGGTCGACGAGGTGGCCGATCTTCTCGTCCTGCACCGCGGTGGTGGGTGTGACCGCAGCCAGGGCGGCCGACACGGCGGTGGTGGTGATCTCCTCGTGGAAACCGGCCGCCGCGGCCTTGCCGACCTTGCGGGCAGCCCACGGGAACCACCACTTCCCGCCGACGGTCGCGCCGCCGAGGACAAAGGCGAGGACGATCGCATCGACCCAGTCGGGGCCGCCGACGGCCAGGCGGATCACGAGGCCTCGCCGAACGCGTAGCCGGTGCGGGTCCGCTCGAACCCGCCGCCGCCCTCGACGGACGCCCGCCGGGCCGCGGCTCGCTGCGTGAGCGCCGCCGCACCACCCGGCCCGGTGCCGAACACGGCCGAGAACCCTTCCTGCTGGACGGTCAGGTCGTCGCGCTCGCCGACGCCCTCCTGGAAGAGAGCCGCCTCGGCATCGAGCTGACCGAAGCCCTGCTGCGCGCGGCCGTAGTCGACGCCCAGGTTGGCGATCGTGTCGGCCATCCCCTGGTCGACGCCGATCCCGAAGCGGGCGCCGGCGCCCATGATCTCGGCCATCTGGAGTTGGTGGGCGATGAGCGGCGCCGCCTTCGTCGGGTTGAGCACGTACGCCCACACGCTCTGGAGATCCCCGGCGCCGGTCACCTCGGCGAACGCCTGCTTCACCTCCGGCGGCAGGCCGTACGTCCACTGCTTGGCGATCTCGGCCCGGTCCTGGATCTCGAGCAGCGACGTCCCCTCGGCGAGGTCGCTCTGGTAGTCCCGCCAGTTGTCGTAGAACGACGCCGGCGCGCCGACGCGCTGCATGATCCCGGCGAAGCCCTGCTCGTACTCGAGGATCTGGTCGGGGGTGAGCGCCGGGAGCCCGGAGGCGAGGCGCTGCTGGTTGACGTTGCCGAACCGGGTCTTGTAGGCGTCGGTCTGCATCAGGTTCAGCTTGAAGACGTCCGGCGAGTAGGACGGGCCGGTCGCCTGGCTGTGCGCCCAGTCGCGCAGATCGAACTCGCTGCCGGCCCCGAGCCCGTACTGGCTCAGGATCAGGTCCATCGACGCGAAGGCGTCGACCTGCGGCGCCGCGGCGGCGCCCGCCGGTGGCTGCGCGGGGGCGGCGGCCGGCTGCTGGGGTGGCGCCGTCGAGCCCTGCGTCTGGTTGGACGGCGACACGCCGATCGCGCCCGGCGGCGCGTAGCTCCAGCCGTTCGGGTCGGGCACCGAGATGATCCCCGACTGGCGGGCGCCCATGAGCGTGTTCCACACGCCGATGTCGAGGTTCGTGCGCTTGTTGGCCACCGCGTCGGACAGGGTGTTGAGCGCGTACCACTCTTCGACCGAGATGTCGGGGTGGGTGTTGCCGAACCCGGCGGTCCGCTGGAAGTTCCCGAGCGCACCCCAGAGCGCGAGGCTCGGCGCGTCGCCGACGGCGCCCGTGTAGTAGCCGGCGTTCTTGAGGAGCGTCTGGAGCTGGATCAGCTGGTTGGCGTCGAGGTTCGAGATGTTGACGGCCTGCGCGTAGCCGGGCCGCTGCTTGTACCAGGACGACGGCGCCGTGATGTTGGCCACCTCAGCTCCCCGTGAAGACGTTCAGGAGATCGCTCGCGATGCCGGCCGTGCGGTTCTGGGCGTCGGCCGTGTAGCGCCAGTTCGGATGCGCTCGAGCGAGCGTCTCGGCGTCCTGGATCGTCGGCGCGCGGCGGGCGCCCTGGGCGTCGACCACGCCGGTGACCTGCCGCCAGTACGAATCGGTCATCAGGTCGATGGCGTCGGGGGCGGTCCCCATGATCGAGGCGATGGTCTCGCGCATCGGGCGGAACACGCCCTCGACGGTCTGGCCCTGGTCGAGCTGCGGCGCCATCCACGACCAGTTGGTCTTCGCCCAGTCGAGCATCTGGGCCTTCACGCCCTGGTCGGTCATCGTCCCGGCGGCGATCCGCTTCGCCCAGTCGTAGGCGGTCTGATCGGTGAGCGGCATGAAGTAGCTCGCCGCGCTCGCCCTGAGGTCGGCCATCGTGCCGCTCACGTCGCCGGCCTGCACCGCGCCGGCGCCGTACTGCTCGGGGAGCGCGGCGACGATCGCCTGGGTGATCCGCTGGCTGTCCCAGCCGCCCCGCAGCGAGTCCTCGGCCATGCGCACGAGCTGCGCCCGGTCGGGCGTGAAGCCGATCGTCGAGAACTGTGTGGCCAGGTCGGTGATGCGGTCCTCGCGCTCGCGCTCGGCGCGGCCCGGGTCGCCGGCGACGATCGCGTCCCAGTTGCGGGCCGCGTCGCTCGTCGTCCGCCACCAGTTCGTGGCCTGGATCGCGGTGACGAGGCGGGTCTGGTCCCAGCCGCCCTTCGCCGCGTCGCGCAGGATCGGACCGAGCTCGGGGTCGGAGAGGTACATCGACCACTGGGGGAACTTCACCCGGGTGAGCAGGTCCGGATCGGCGTTCACGGCCTGGAGGAAGGCCACCACCTCGGGGTCGGTCGAGATCCCGGTCTCCGGGTCGATGCCGGGCTCGGTCGTGCGGGCGCTCGCCGCGCTCACCGTGCCGGCCCCGCCGGCCAGCTTGTCGTTCTGGATGGCGATGTACTCGCGCAGCGTCTTCGAGTTGGCGCCCGGGGGGACCTCGTCGAGGCGGCCCTGCTGGTACCACGCCGGGTAGTACCAGTTGCCCCACACGGCGTCGGGGTTGCCGCCGTTCTGGTCGAGGATCAGGCCCACTTGGTGGCGGGCCACCAGGTCCTGCACCTCGGGCGGGGCATCCCGGGCGGTCGGGTAGATCGACGTGTCGACACCGGCCTGCGCGGCCCAGTTGCGCCACGTCGAGCCGATCATCTGGTACGCGCCCGACGCGGCGACGTTCGGCGGCTCGGAGGTGTTCAGCGCCGCGTAGTTGCCGCCCGACTCGGTCGAGCGGATGACCGCCAGGATGCGCTCGACGAGCGAGGAGTCGGCCATCAGCCTGCGCTCCCGAGGAGCGACTCGAGGGTGCGCATGACGCCCATCAGCTGGTACTCCTCGATCTCGCCGCCGTGCTCGCGGCGCAGCTGCTCCTGGGCCCGGGCGGCCGGGTCGATGTTCTCGAACACGGCGCCGCCAGCGAAGACCGGGGCATTCGAGCCGATCACCCCGCCACCGCCCGGCTGGCCGGCCGCGGCGGGCGTGCCGGCCTCACGGCCGAGCATGCGGTTCATCGACGCGACGATCTGGCTGGCGAGCGGGTCGAGCTCGGTCGGCTGCGAGCGCCCGGCGTACGCCGCGGCCTGCGCCGCGTAGGAACGGTCGATGTGCTCGTTGATCGTCGCCTGCGTCGGCCCGCCGCCTGTGACGACGCCGGGAACCGCTCCGCGGCGTGCCTGCGTCCCGATCGGGGTCGCCCCCGATGGCGTCGTGATGTCGGCAGGCATCTGGCCGCGGCGGGCCTCCGTGCCGAGGGTGCGCTGGGCCATCCCGGCGATCGGCCCCTCGAGCGGACTCGGCTGCCCGCCGAATGCTCGGCCGCCGCGGGAGCGCTTCATGCTCTGGTCGACGTCGTACGCGAAGCGGATCGCCACCGAGTGCCAGTCGCCGCCGGTCTCCTTGTAGAGCTGGCGGAGGTGGTTATCCACCACGAGATCCACAGCCTGTGGAGTGCTGAGCGCCGGGACCACGACGCCACGGGCCCGGGCCTCGGCCGCCCACTGCGCGAGCGTCTCCGAGTCGACGCCGTAGGCGTTGATCTTCGCCCCCATCGGCGAGAACGCCGACCCGGCGGCGAATGCCGAGATCGGGCCGACCACCTCGTTCTGGATCACGTCCCGGAACGCCTTGATCTCCTCGGTGGTGGCATCCGGGCCGAGCGCCTGGGCCCGGTCGAGTGCCGCCTCCTGCTCGGCGGTCGACCGTTCCTGGGCGGCACGGGCCTCGGCCACGGCCCGCTGCTGGCCCTGGATGCGCTCGCCCTGGGCGACCTGCTCGCCGCGGATCGACGCCGCGAAGCGGTCGGCCTCGTCGTCGGACAGGTCCATGCCGAGCGCGTCCTTCGCCGCGCGCCGGAACGTCTCGCGCAGCGCCGCGGGGTCGTCGACGGTGATGTTCGACAGGTTCACGACGTCGGGGGTGAGCAGGCGCGGGCGGAGCGTGTCGAGCGCCGAGGTCTGGAGCCGAGCGAGTCGGTCCCGCTGCGACGCGGCCCGCTCGACGAGGTGGTCCTCGAGCGTCTGGCCGGTGCCCGCCTTCCGCGAGGCATCCAGGAGGGCGTTGTAGTACGCCTCCTGGGTGGCGTCGTCCATGTGGCCCCACTCCGGGTTGGCGTGCTTCGCGTAGACCTGGTCGCTGTAGTAGCCGGCCTGGAGGAGCCGCTGCTGGAGGTCCTCCACCTCGGCGGGGGTGAGCTTCCACGCCTCCTGGGCGATCTGGTTGTAGGTCTTGATCCCCGAGTCGAGCGGGGCGGTCCACAGGCCGGGACCGCCGACGCCCTGCTCGTTGACGTTCGTGTCGAAGGACTGGCCGCCGAGGATCTCCCACGGCTGCACCGACGGCCGGCGCTCGGTCGAGGTCTGGTCCGTGGACGGCGGCGCCTGGCTCGCGTCCCAGCCGGCGCCGGCCGCGGCCTGGGTGCTCGTGGCCGTCGTGTCGAGCGTCACCGGCTACTCCTCGTCCTCGCGGAGGCCCAGCTCCGGGCGGATGATGCGCAACCAGAATGCCCGGATCGACGGGTCGGCGCGCGCTTGTCCGTCGCCCCAGTTGGCGAAGGAGTTCTTGAGGTCCTTCCGCCGCTGATCCGTGACCGCCCGGGTGTCGCCCGCCAGGTCGTCGACCGCCGCCTGGTAGCGCTCGAACGAGGTCAGCATCTGGCGCAGCGGCGCGGCCTGCGGGCTGTCCGGCAGGTCCGGATCCGCGAGGGCGAGCTTGAGCTCCTGGCGGACCTGGCCCCGCTCGAGCGCGGCCCGCTCCCCGCGCATCTGGAGCTGCTCGGCGAACACGGGGTGCATGACGAGGTAGGCGTCCTTCCACGCGGCGAAGGACTGCTGCACCTGGCGCTTCGTCGCGGCGTCGCGCGGGTCGATCTGCGCGAGGCGGTTCTCGTAGGCCCGCTTCGAGTCGTAGTACGTCGGCGCGGCCTCGCTGTAGAGGACGTCGTTCACCCACTCCTCGGGCGTCTTGAGGACCCGCATCCCATGGGCGAGTTCCTGCTGGTAGGCGGTCTGGTAGAAGCCGTCGCCGGTCTTCGGCTGCGGCATCAGCCACGCCGCGCCGCGGCCGTAGCGGCGCACGAAGCCGTCGTTGGCGACGAGGTAGTTCAGCGCCTCGTGCGTGGTGGCCAGCGGCGCCTTCGACGGGACCTTCGTCGTGAACACCGTGTAGGGCGTGGCGTCGGGGTGCGCGGCGAGGAACGTGCTGACCGCTTCGTCGATGCTCAGCCCGCTGTTGAGGAGCGCCTGGTACTCGGGGTGCAGGTCGCCCTCGTAGGCGATCTGCGGCGTCGCCGGCGTGATGAAACCGAGGATCGCCTGGGTGAGCAGCAGGATCCGAGCCTGGTTGCGAGCCCGGGAGATGAACTGGTCGCGCTGCGTCGCCGTCGCGTTCTCGGGCAGGCCGTTGCCCGACGACTGGAGCTGCGCCATGGCCTGCGTCATCACGTTGGCGAACTTCTTGGAGTCCTCGTCGAGCGTCGCCCACTGGTACATGCGGCGGATGTGGGCGGGGACCACCAGGTCGACGACGCTCTGGTTGGAGTACTGGCCGCCCAGGATCTTCTCCTGGGTCGACTTGAGCTCAGGGAACCGCTGCGCGAGCGCGGTGACGGGCACGGCGACGAGCGGCGAGAACTGGAAGGGCCGGCTGTTGATGTCGAAGCCGGGCACCGAGTACTGCACCGACCCGGTCATGGCGGAGGCGACGGGGACCATCGCCTGGTAGCCGAAGATCGTTGGCGCCACCCGGTTCATCATGTCCATGAACTGCTCGCTGCCCGGCAGCACATAGATGTCGTTGCCGAACTGGTCCTTCTTGAGGAAACCCACATCACGCAGGGCGGAGAAGGTGAGCGAGGCCTTGGCCACCGCGTCGGGGTTGTAGAGGAACGTCCGCCCATACCGCTTGAAGAACGCCTCCTGGGCGAACTGGAAGGGGATGAATGGCTTCATCAGCTCCTGGAACTGGGAGCGGACCTTGTGGTCGTCGATGTAGGGGATCATCGCTCCGACGGCCCGCTCGCTGGCGATGCCGACGAGCTGCGACTCGACGCCGTGCACGTGCTCGGCCCACCGGGAGAACAGCTCCAGGTCCTCGGGGTCCATGGCGCCGAGCGAGGCCTCGATCTCGTCGAGCCGGTCGACCTGGCCGCGGAGCCGCTCGCCCTTGCGGGGCAGGCGGGCCTTCACGGCGTCCTTCATCCGGCGGGAACGCCGATCGGAGATCCCGTAGAAGTCGGGCTGGTCCCCGAAGTCGCGGATCGCCGTCTCGAGCTGGGCCCGCTGGTTGTCGATGCGGCGCTGCGCCTTGATCTTCCACTGGTCGATCGTCTGGTGGCGCGGGTCGAAGCGGGGCAGCTCGTCGAACCACCCGCGCACCTCGGTGGCGTCGTGGCCGAGAACGCCGGCTCGGCCCTCGGCCCGGGCGACGAGGTCGCCGTTGGTCAGCGCGGTGCGCAGGTAGCCAGCGTCCCGGTAGGCCTGGGCGAACTGGTCGAGGAAGATCGGCTGGCGGATCATCGCGTCGATCGCCGGCGAGACGACCTCGTCGTAGCCGAACTTGACCATCCGCGACCACAGGTTCGGGGCCCGCAGCTCCGGCTCGGCCCGGATCGTCACCGTCGGGAAGCCGTCGCGCATCTGCGTGAGGTGGCGGGCCTCGACGCCGCCCTCGACGGCCGGGTTGAGGATCTCGTGGTGGATGGAGCGGCGGG